>Ga0105106_10000127_pt1 | contig 48558 bp, 40 predicted proteins | sample PPLLaktember2015_5_FD_79109 | JGI IMG/M metagenome (GOLD analysis project Ga0105106, IMG submission 79109) | Freshwater sediment microbial communities from Prairie Pothole Lake near Jamestown, North Dakota, USA - PPLs Lake P8 Core (1) Depth... | ecosystem: Environmental > Aquatic > Freshwater >... | reverse complement strand
TGCCGGGCTGCCCTTCCTGCCGATGAATCCGACCGGCGCCGGCGACCTCGAGCGCGTCAATCCGGCCTTCCGTCGGGTGAAGGATCCATACTCCGATGGCGAGGTCGTGACTGTCCCGGCTCTGAACCCCGATGTGGCCATCGTGCACGTCCAGCGTGCCGACGCCGAAGGCAACTGCCACCTGTGGGGCATCGTCGGGGAGCAGAAGGAGGCCGCCTTCGCTTCGGCACGGGTGATCGTCACCGCCGAGGAGATCGTCGAGGCGGCGGTGATCCGATCCGATCCCAACCGCACGATCATCCCCGGGCTGGCGGTCACGGCCGTCTGCCATGTCCCGCATTGCGCCCATCCCTCCTATACCCAGGGCTACTACGATCGGGACAATGCCTTCTACCTGGACTGGGATCGCATCAGTGCCGATCCGGAGCGGGTGCGAGCGTGGCTGGACGAGTGGGTCTACGGCGTCCAGGATCGCGACGAGTATTGGCAGAAGCTAGGCGCGGAGGTCCACGCGCGGCTCAAGGTCGAGCCCTTATGGAGCGAACCGGTGAACTACGGGAGGTACTAGGCGGAGACACCATGGCCGACATCACCTACACCCCCTCCGAGCTCATGACCGTGAATGCCGCCCGTCTCCTGCGCGACGGCGACGTCGTCTTCGTCGGCGTCGGGCTGCCCAATCTGGCCTGCAACCTGGCCCGCCGGACGCACGCGCCGCACCTGGTGATGATCTACGAGGCTGGCGTGATCGGCGCGCAGCCGGCCCGCCTGCCGCTCTCGATCGGCGATCCGACCTTGGTCTCCGGTGCCCTCTCGGTGTGCTCGATGTACGAGATCTTCGCCTTCTACCTTCAGCGCGGCTACGTAACCGTCGGCTTCATGGGCGGCGCGCAGATCGACCGCTACGGCAACGTCAACGCCACCGTCATCGGCGACTACCGGCACCCCAAAGTGCGCCTGCCCGGTTCGGGCGGGAGCATGGAGATCGCCGCTTTCGCCGACCGCTGCTATTTCCTTACCCCGCATCAGAAGCGCCGCTTCCCGGAGAAATGCGACTTCCGCACGTCGGCCGGCTTCCTGGATGGCCGGGCCTCGCGTCAGGCGCTGGGCCTGCGCGGCAGCGGGCCGGCCGCGGTCGTCACCGACCTGGGCCTGCTCGAGCCGAACGAGGACGGCGAGTTGGTCCTGACCGCCATCCATCCGGGCGTCCAGGCCGATCAAGCGCGGCAGAATACCGGCTGGGAATTGCGGGTTGCGCCGCAGTTGACGGCCACAGCCGCGCCGACCGACGAGGAGCTCTCCATCCTGCGCCAGTTCGACCCCGATCGCATCTATCTCTCGTCCACCGGCTGAATCGGCCGTGGCCGAAGTCGCGCCCCCGCCTCGCCCCGCCTCCGGGTTGCGACGCGTCTTCCTCTCGCCTTCCGACGGCAGGCTGCGCGCCGGCTGGCGCCTGTTGGCGCACGCTGCGTTGTTCGGCAGCCTGCTGATCGCCTTCACGCTGCCCATCGCGGTGGCCCTGGCTGTGGCCGCTTATGCAGCCCCGGGGCTCTCGCTCGACACTCTCCTGATGCTGGGCAGCGCGTTCGCCTCCGCCATCGCCATCACCCTGGCGACCTGGTTTGCCCGCCGCTACATCGACCGCCGCTCGTTGTTGTCGTTGGGGATGCGCTTCGACCGCCATACGATCGCCGACCTGCTGGTCGGATTCGCTATCCCGGGCTTGTTGATGGGGCTGGTGTTCGCGGGAGAATGGTCGCTCGGGTGGCTGCAGTTCGAGGGCTGGTCGTGGGAGGGCGGCGCGTGGGGCCAGACGCTGCTGGGATTGCTGGCCGGCCTGGCGCTCTACTGCGCGGTCGGGTACGAGGAGGAGCTGTTTTCCCGCGGCTATCAGCTGCAGAATCTGATCGAGGGCAGCAGCCTTCGCCTCGGCCTATTCCTTTCGGCGCTGATTTTCTCGATCCTGCACCTGCTCAACCCCGGCGCCGGCTGGGCCTCACTGCTGGGAATCCTGGCCGCCGCCTACTTCCTGGCCCTCGGCTGGGTGCGCACCCGGCAGCTGTGGTTGTCGATCGGCCTGCACATCGGCTGGAACTTCTTCGAAGGGACGGTATTCGGATTCCCCGTCAGCGGTCTTAACCTGTTCCGCCTGATGCGCCACACCGTCGGCGGCCCGACGTGGCTGACCGGGGGCGCCTTCGGACCGGAGGCGGGGTTGATCCTGCTGCCGGTGCTGGCCGTGGGTGCAAGCCTGGTCTGGTTCTATACGCGTGGGCGGGCTGAGGCCGCCACTTCCGGGGGCTGACTTCCGGCGAGGAGTCCACCAGCCGCCGGACGGAGGCGGCTTCTCGTCCGTCGGTCAGACGATCAAGGCGTTTCCCCTGCCTCGCCGGCGCGGTCGTCCCGCAGCCCTGGAACGACCAGCAGGAACCACTTGCGACAGCGGAACACCCGCAGATCGCGGAGCGCGGCTGGATAGGGACCCCCAGGCCCTTGCCAATCGCCGAGACTGCCGAAGTGCTGGATACAGCACGTCGGAACCAAGTCACCGGGGCGGCCGCGCTCGGGGGCGGCGTCGGCGCCCGCTTCATCCAGCCGCTCGAGCAGCGGCAGCCGCCCGTCCTGCGAATGCGGACACGGGCGTGGCGCGTCCTTGGCCCTCTCGGGGTCGCCGCAGACCTCTTTGTCCGTGTGGCACAATCCATCCGGGGACAGGAAGAGCGCCCGCGCTCGGAACGAGCCTTCGCCCATGCACACCCCCTGCGGCAGAGCGTCGCGGGCGCTCCCCCCGGACCGGCTGATGCCTCAGCCGGTCATTGACAGAATACACGGTAACGGGTTTCCTGTCAAGCCCAGAAAGGGCCGCAGGGGCGACCCACGCTCAAGGCTTCTTTTTCGTCGTCCTCCGGCCGGCCAGGTACGGGAAGCCGGCCCGCTCGGCGACCAGCATCAGATGCTTGCAGCGGGATCGTGTCGGCGCGTAGGCCCCCGTCTCCCATTCGCTGACCGTCTGCTGCCGCACACCCAGCAGCTCCGCCAACCCCGCCTGATTCATACCCAAATGCCGGCGCAGTGCCCGCAGCAATTCCGCGTCCCAGGCCACCACGCCGCCTTCCCGCCTGACCCGGTAGACGCGAGCCTGCCGCTCGAAGTGGACCACGCCGGCGCGCAGGTCGATGGATTCCACGCGATAGCCGGCTTCCATCCAGGCCGCCGCCTGCAGAGCCCCACTGGCCCGGTTGCTCCAGAACGCCGCGCTGTGGGCCGAGTCCGGCAACTGCGCACCAAGATGCCCTTCGATCTCCCGGAAGGTCAGGCGGAGTCTGTCGCTGCGGCTACGCCGCAGGAATTGGTAGAGCCCGAAGTACTTCGATCCGGTCTTGGGAATGGTCATCGCCGCTCTGCGTTGGGATTATACGTCCGGCCGTCCCACACTCCTGCCCGGCATCTCGCCGGCATCATCTGGTGCGATAATCGGTCACCAGCATGGGGGGGCACGCAGCATGCCTGAAGCAGGGACCGACCTCGGGCTTGGACGCGCCCAGGCGCTCGATCGGGCGGATGAGTTGCGCGAATTCCGAAGCCGATTCGTCATCGACGATCCGGCGCTGCTCTACATGGATGGCAACTCCCTGGGACGGCTGACGGAGGCCTCGCGCGCACGCCTGAAGGCCGCCGTGGACCACGAGTGGGCCTCCGGCCTGGTCCGCACCTGGAATGCCGGATGGTTCGAGAGTTCGCAGCGGGTCGGTGACCAGATCGGCAGCCTGATCGGCGCCGCACCAGGTCAGGTGGTCGCCTGCGACTCGACCTCGGTCAACCTCTTCAAACTGGCCATGGCGGCACTATTGGCCCTGCCCGGCCGCAAGCGCATCCTGACCGACGATCTCAACTTCCCATCCGACATCTACATCCTGCAAGGCTGCGCACAGGTGCTGGGTGACCGCCGTGTGGATATCCAGCGCTCGGCCGATGGGATCCTCGGTCCGCAGGAGGCACTGGCCGATGCGCTCGATTCCCAAACCGCCTTGCTCTCGCTCTCGCATGTCGTCTTCAAGAGCGGGTTTCTCTACGACGCGGCCGCGTTGACGCGGCGCGCACACGACGCCGGCGCGCTGGTCTTGTGGGACCTCAGCCATGCCGTCGGCGTCGTGCCCATCGAGCTCGACCGCTGGGAGGTCGACCTGGCCGTCGGCTGCACCTACAAGTATCTGAACGGCGGCCCGGGCGCGCCGGCCTTCCTGTACGTGCGGGGCGGCTTGCAGGATCAACTGCTCTCCCCCATGTGGGGATGGTTCGGTCAGACCGCGCCCTTCGCTTTCGACCTGGACTATCGCGCCGCCTCCGGGATCGCCCGCTTCCTGGTCGGCACACCGCCGATCCTCTCCCTGCTCTCCCTGGAGGCGGCGCTGGAGACCGTCCTCGAGGCGGGGATCGACCGCCTCCGGCGGAAGTCGATGGCGCTGACCGCCTATCTGGTCGAGCTGGCCCAGGCGCGTTTGATGCCGCTCGGGTTCCGCCTGGGCTCACCCGGCGATCCCGCCCGGCGCGGTTCACACGTCAGCCTGTGTCACCCGGACGGTTACCGCATCAACCGTAGTTTGATCGAGGAGATGGGCGTGCTGCCGGACTTCCGGGAACCCGACAACCTGCGCCTGGGCCTGGCGCCGCTGTACACGACCTTCTTCGAGGTCTGGCAGGCGGTCGATCGCATCCAGCGAGTGGTTGCCGAAGGGCGGCACAGGCACTACCCGTCCGCCCGGACCACAGTCACCTGAGCCCTTCGGCCCGCGAACGCAGCAGTCCCCGCCCCTGCGGGGACCGTCACCGATCGTCGATGGCCGACACGCGAAAAGCGGGGCAGCGGCAGCGGCCTCGCTTTTCAGTGGCTGCTTCGGGTGAGCAGCGGGGCCGGTTGTGCCAGTTCCCGGATACGCACCTCCTTTGACGCTTGCCGATGCACCGGGCAGTGTTGGTCGCTGCCCACTGCCCTTTCCAACCACATTATAGGAAGGTGCCGGCCGAGGGGGCGAGTCTGTAATTCGGATGTAAGCCGGTGGCGACGGCCCGGCAGGCCCTGCGGTAGAATGAGGATCGAGCGAGGCCTATGGACAGCAATTCAGCCACATCCCCATCCGGGCGGCTCGACCTGCCTCCCCTTGGTGTTGGAACCTGGGCCTGGGGTGACCGCCGCGTCTGGGGATACGAACGGGACTACGGCCGCCCGGAGGTGGAGCAGGCCTTCTGGGCCAGCCTGGATGCCGGCCTGAACTTCTTCGATACGGCTGAGGTCTATGGTTTCGGCACCTCCGAGCGCATCCTGGGGGAGCTCCTGCGCTCGAGCGGGAAGCCGGCGTTGGTTGCCACCAAGTACGCTCCGTTTCGCCCCACTGCCGGCTCGCTGCACCGCGCCCTGAACGGCAGCCTGCACCGCCTGGGATTGGAACGGGTCGATCTTTACCAGATCCATTTCCCCCCATTCTTCCTTCGTATCGAGCCCTTGATGGATGCGCTGGCCGAGGTGGTCGCTGCCGGCAAGGCCGGCGCGGTCGGCGTCAGCAACTTCAACGCCGCCCAAATGCGCCGGGCGCACGATGCCCTGGCCCGGCACGGAATCCGCCTGGCGTCCAACCAGGTCGAGTACAGCCTGCTCGATCGGACGCCGGAATCGGACGGCGTGCTCCGCACCTGTCGCGAGCTCGGCGTCGTCCTGATCGCCTACAGCCCCCTGGCCATGGGCTGGCTGGGCGGCCGCTACAGCCCGGGCGACCGGAGGCTGCCCGGGCGGCTGAATCGCTACCTGCGCGCCCACGGGGAGGAGGCGCTCACCGCCGCGCTCCGGCGAGTTTCGGAAATCGCCGAGACACGATCCAAGACCCCGGCTCAGGTGGCCCTCAACTGGCTGCTGCAGCAGGATGGCGTCGTCGTCATCCCGGGAGCCAAGAACGCTGCACAGGCCCGCCAGAACGCCGGGGCGCTTGGCTGGCGTCTGACCGCCGACGAGCAAGCCGCCCTCGACCAGGTCACCCGGCCGGCGCGCCGCTAGCCTCTTCACACGGCTCGCACGGGTCGGCGCGGGTTAGAAACCCATTAGATCCGGCGCCTTTGTCTTGACTTCCCTTCCGCTGCGCCCGTAGAATCGTGGGGAGAGCATAGAGCGTTCATGGACTACAAGGACTACTACAAGATCCTGGGCGTACCTCGCAATGCCGAGGCCAAGGATATCAAGCGAGCCTATCGCAGTCTGGCCGTCAAGCATCACCCCGACAAGAATCCGGGTGACAAGCGAGCCGAAGAGCGATTCAAGGAGATCAACGAGGCCTACGAAGTCCTGGGGGATCCGTCCAAGCGCGCCAAGTACGATCAGCTGGGAGCATCCTACCAGGCCTGGCAACGCTCCGGCGGGGGCGGCGGTTTCGATTGGTCGCAGTGGACAGGCGGCGCCCCAGGCGGCATGCGCGTCGAGGTCGGCGACCTGGAAGAGCTCTTCGGCGGCGGCTTCTCTGATTTCTTCACCTCGATCTTTGGCGGGATGGGGCGTCAGCCTGGAGCCGGGCGCGCCCGCCCCCCGGCGCGCGACGCCGAGCTGGCCGTCGCCATCACGCTGGACGAAGCGTACAACGGAACGACGCGCACCATCCGCCACAACGATCGCAAGCTCGAGGTCAAGATCCCGGCCGGCTCGCACACCGGCACGCGCGTGCGCATCCCGGCCGGCGGGAAGACTGGCGGCGGCGACCTGTATCTGCGTGTCGAGGTGCAGCCCGATGCGCGCTACGAACAACGCGGCGAGGATATGTACACCGACGTCAGCGTCGATCTGTACACCGCCGTGCTGGGCGGCGAGGCCGCCGTGGAGACGCCCGGCGGCACGGTGGTCCTGACCATCCCGGCCGGCAGTCAGCCGGGCCAGACCTTCCGCCTGACCGGACGCGGCATGCCGCGGCTGCGACAGTCCCCCGAACATGGGGACCTGTACGCGCGGCTCAAGGTCCGCCTGCCGCAGCCGCTCAGTGATAAGGAGCGTGAGCTTTTCGAACAGCTGGCAGCCCTTCGGCGCCGCTGACCGGGTCCGGTAGAGAAGAGAGGCTGGTAGATGAACAGACGCTTGATCGGTGTGGTCGTGGCGGTTCTGGTGCTGGCAACGCTCGCCTGCGGAAGCGGGATTTCGCTGATTGAAGAGCAGACCGGCCCCACACAGCCGGTGGCGACGCGCTTCGCGCCGCCTACCTCATCCGGCACGGACGCCAGCGCGTGGGTTCCGCTGGTCAGCCAGGGCGACCTGGTCAGCCTGTACCAGGCGGTGAATCCGGGCGTGGTGGCCATCCGCGCCACCACGGCGGCCGGCGAGTCGCAGGGGACCGGCTTCGTCGTCGACACCGACGGCCACATCGTCACCAACGCCCACGTCGTCCTCGACGCCGATACGATCGAGATCGACTTCCCGTCCGGGTTGAAGGTCTGGGCCGAGTTGATCGGCATGGAGGAGAACTCCGATCTGGCCGTCCTGCGGGTCGACGTCCCGCAGGGTGAGCTTGTGCCGCTGACTCTGGGTGACTCGAGCAGCCTGTCCGTCGGCCAGTTCGTGGTCGCCATCGGCAATCCCTTCGGCCTGTCGGGGACGATGACCGTAGGCATCATCTCCGGGCTGGGTCGCACGCTCGATGCGGAGTCCACCGCGCCGGGCGGCGGCCAGTTCAGCTCGGGCGACATCATCCAGACCGACGCAGCCATCAACCCGGGCAACTCGGGCGGTCCGCTCGTCAACCTGAGCGGCGAGGTGGTCGGTGTCAACCGCGCCATCCGCACCGAGACCTTCACGGTCAGCGGCGACGCGGCCAACTCCGGCGTCGGCTTCGCCGTCCCGGTCAACCTGGTCCGGCGGGTGATCACCGGCCTGATCGAGGACGGCCAGTTCGAATACCCCTACCTGGGCATCAGCAGCGTGGGTGAGTTGGACCTGGCGGCGGTCGAGGCGTTGGGGCTGCCGGTCACGACCGGCGCCTACGTGACCGACGTCACGCCAGGCAGCCCGGCCGACGCAGCCGGCCTGCGCGGCGCGGCCGCCGGACTCGGCACAACTCAGCTGGCGCGCGGCGGTGACTTGATCACCGCCATCGACGACTATCCCGTCCGTCAGTTCTCCGATCTGCTGACCTACCTGGTCAACAACACCGAGGTCGGCCAGACGGTGACCCTGACCGTCCTGCGCGGTGGGGAGGAGGTGACGCTCGATCTGACCATCGGCGCCCGGCCATAGCCCGGCGCCCCAACGACCGGTCTCGACCTTTCCAGGAGGCTGCCATGCTTACGGAGCGGGACCTGCGCGAGCTGCTCGACTTCCGGCCGGGACGACCCATGCTGAGCGCCTACTTCGGGGTCGATCCGGCAGGCGGATCTGCCGATACCCACAAGCTCCGATTGAGACAGCTGCTGAAGGACCTGGAGGGCGGCGATCCGGCGGATACCCAGGCGATCGAGCGCTTCGTCGACTACGAGTACGACTGGTCGGGTCGCAGTCTCGCCCTGTTCTCCTGCCAGCCGAAGAAGTTCTTCCGCGCCTACTCCATCGCCGTGCCGCTGCGCAGCCGGGCGCGTGTCATGGACCGTCCCTATGTCAAGCCACTGGCCGACCTGCTCGATCGCTACGGCGGCTACGGTGTGGCCCTGGTTGACAAGCAGGGGGCGCGCCTTTTCTCTTTCCACCTGGGGGAACTGCAGGAGCAGGAGGGCACTCTCGGCGAAGTGGTGCGCAAGACCAAGCGCGGCGGCGCCTCGTCATTCCCCGGCCGACGCGGCGGGACGGCGGGCCAGACGCGCTACGCCGAAGAGGTGGCCGACCGCAATCTCAAAGAATCGGCGCGCTTCGCGGCGTCCTTCTTCAAGGACAACCGCGTCCGCCGGGTCCTGATCGGCGGGACAGACGAGAACGTCGCCCAGTTCCGCAGCCTGCTGCCCAAGACCTGGCAGAGCCTGGTCGTCGGCAGCTTCCCGATGGACATGAACGCCGGCCACACACAGGTCCTCGAGCGGGCCACCGCCACGGTGGCCGCGCGCGAGCGTGAGCGCGAAGCCCACCTGGTGCAGTCCCTGATCACCGCGGCCGCTAAAGGGCGCGAGGCGGTTGTCGGCCTGGACGATACTCTCGGGGCCGTCCACGACGGGCGCATTCAAATGCTGGTGCTGAGCGAGGGGTTCCGCGCGCCCGGGTATCGTTGCGGCGGCTGCCAGTTCGTCACGTCTGAGAAGCAGGAGCGCTGCCCGTTCTGCGGCCAGCCGTTCGAGAAGATCGACGACGCCGTCGAGTTGGCTGTGCGCCGGGTGATCACCGCCGGCAGCGAGGTTGAAGTCGTCCACGGGGACGAGCATCTGGAGCGCGCCGGGCGCATCGGCGCGATGCTGCGCTATTGAGCCAGGCTTCCCCGGCCAACCTCCCCAGTCCTCCGGACTCAGGAGATTGGCCGGGGCCTCTTACTACCTCAACTCCAACGTGTACGCCCCACCCACATCCCCAAAGAAAGCGCGCGCCACGATCTGGTATTCCCCGCTGACGGGCAGGATGAAGTTGCTGATCTCCGACCGGCTGGTCGAGCCGGCGTCGTCGTTGGCGGTCAACAGCTGGCCGTCCGGTCCATACAGCTCCAGGTAGGTATCGAACTGGTTGCTGGTCATTAGGATGGTGATCTGCTCACCGGACTCGCCCTGGAAGGTCCAACGGTCGCGCGAGTTGCCCTGCAGGTCGCCCTGCACCGGTTCGCGGCGTGTGATCTCCCCGCCGCCGCCGGGCGCACCCCGCTCGAGCGTCAGCGCATAAGGGCCCGGATTCCCGCCCAGGCTGCGGGATACGATCGTGTACGTCCCGCTCTCCAGCAGCCGATATCCGAAGATCATTGCATCCGGATAACCGGCCCCGTCATCGTCGTAGCGCAGCTCCCTGCCATCCGGCGCGAGCAGTGTCATGACCGAGTCGATCGCCGAGCTGTGCATCGTGATCGTGATCTCATCGCCCTGCTCTCCCTCGAAGGTCCATTCGTCGCCCTGCGGGGCGATCACGTAGCCCTCGCGCGTCTCGCCATAGGAGATCGGTCCGCCGCCGGGCTCCGGCGTTTCGCCCTGCACCAGGCTGACGTCGAAGAAGATCTCCTGGCTGGGTACGGTCTCGTCGAACAGCCCGACCAGGATGTAGTACTGGCCGCTGACGGGCAGCAGGGCCTGCAGGTCGGGGCCGGCCTGGCCGGCCATCCCGTAGCCGATCTGTATATGCGTCGGGTCGAACAGCATCAGACCGATCCCGCCCGCACCGGCGCGCGTTTCGGGATCGACGTCGAACTCGATCCAGGCCTGCTCGCCCGCCTCAAACGTGTACATCCTTCCGAAAACTGTCCAGTTCATGTCCCGCAGATAGATCTCGTCCTGCGCGGTGATGCCGCCCTGCACGACGCTGTCGAAGTCGATTCTCTCGGCGCTGGGGAAGCCCAGGTTGCCCAGGCCCTCGCGCAGCTCGATCGAATACGCACCGGCGTCTTCGGTGTTGTAGCCTCTGACCTGGACGAAGTAGAGTCCCGGCTCGTCGAGCGCCAGCCACAGCCTCGGGTTCAGCCTGGCCCGCCGTCGTCGTCTTCGGCGATCAGCAGTCCGCGCCGGTCGTACAGGTACAGGCGCGTGTCCAGGTCGGGCTGATCGGCCAACACGCGCACCGTGTACTCCAGCTCGTCGGCCGCATGGAAGCGATAGCAGTTTTCATCGCCGGCGCTGAGTTCATCTTCGAACGGTGTCTCCAACTGGAGCGCGGCAGAGCCCGGGCAGTAGCTGGTGGCCGCCACGCCCGCCATGAAATGGAGGTAGCTGGAAGCGAATGGCCGAAGGTCCTCCCAGGCCACGTCCACCAAGGCCGCCTGTGGGTAGGCCACCTCGGCCGGCCGATCCCCGTCGGCGTCGACGCGTCGGATCTCGACATCCTCCAGGGCAGGTCCGGTCGCAACGCCATACCACACCTGCCGCTCGCGCGCATCGAAGACGGCCGCCTGCACCGACTCCAGATCCTCGTCGAGCGCTACCGGCTCGGCCCGCTCGCCAACATCCAGCACGAACAAGCCGACCGGGTCGTGCGGGTCCTCCCTGCCGCTCAGCAGCAGGCGGCCGGCGGAGGAGACGTTGAGAAGCTGGATTTCCGTCCAACCCTCCAGCAGGAAGTCGCCCTCGCCCGTCTCCAGCGAGGCCGCATACAGGGTCAGCGCTCCCCTGCCCTCCTGGATGATGAAGTACACCATACCAGTCTCAGGGATCACTTGTGTCGTTTGAAGGTAGTAGCCGACCTCATCGAACACGCGCTCCGGTTCGGTGTCGACCGACGGCATGATCCACAGCCGCAGGTCGTCCCGAGCCCCTTCACGCACCAGGATGCCTGCCGAAGACGGCAGGAGCGCGAACCCCAGGCTGTCCCCGCGGGCGAGTTCGCGGCTCGACCCGTCGCTGAGCGAATAGAGGTGGATGGTCCCCGCGCCGCCTTGATCCGCAGCCAGGTAGACAAGGTTTTCTCCGTCCCAGGGGAATGCGGCTTCAAGCGTTGAGGCCGAGGTCACCCGCCCCTCAAGGGTGTGGAGTTCCAGGTCGCCCAGCTCGCCCTCGGCGATGTAGTAGAACGATCCCCCGCTCGCGGAGAAGCCGTACGAGGCGATGGCATAGAAGGTCCCACTCTCGAGCAACGCACTCCCGTCGCGGTTCAAGACCGTGAGGCTGAAGCCCGATGCCTCCGTGCCGCGCACGTACGCGATCCGGCTGCCATCGTCGGCAAGGCGGACCGACTGGACCTCCGCCTCCCCTTCCAGCAATCGGACTTCGTCGCCCCCGTCGACGGACATCACGGTCAAGTCGGTCAGTCCGGATGAGGTCTGGGTGACCAGCAGGGTCGACCCGTCCGCCGAAACCTGACACTGGCCGCCATGCGTCACCCGGCGGACCTCACGCCCGGCTTGGACCATGTAGCAGACGCCCGATTCAGGGCCGTAGTCGTCGACAACGACGAATTCGTCTCCATCGCGGATCAGATGCGCAAGGACGCGGCCCGAGTCACTCTCAAAGATCACCTCCGGGGTGGCGCGCCCGCCGCCAACTCGGATCAGCTGGACTTCCCCGTCGATCCCGGGATGCAGGAGCAGGGAATCTCGATCGGTGAACCCGCCGTACTCCGGGCTGCCAAGCCAGATCGTCCGGCCGTCCTGCCAGGTCTCGACGCTCCCGACTCCCCTGCGGGCGCCTTCTGCCACAACCGCGCCGCGCTCGGGTGGCTGGCCGGCGCGTACCAGAACCAGATCGGATTCGCCGCCACCCACCGGGACAGAAAGGAGCATTCGTCCCCCCGCGGCTCCCGGCCAGGCGGACGAGAGCAAGTCGGGTCGGATCAGGAGGATCCCGGCCAGGCAGCAGGCCATGCACAGAACACCCAGAAGCAGGATTACCAGGCCGATCCCGATCCATGTCGAGCGCTTCATCTCGCACCTCCAGGGGGGACGCGGGGGCGCTGCCCGCCTGCGCATTCATGACCGCATTGCCCAGGCCGCCCCGACTCAACCGTCAATCCAGGCAGACTCGATTATACAGAACCCCGCCCCATATTGGGTGGTACAGAGTGCCCAGCGCGCGAAGCAAACGGCGCGGGCAGCTTCGCGCCCGCGCCGGCAATCCTAAACACCAGGCGCCAAGTGCCTAGGGCGCCGGCACTTCTCGCGCCAGCGTCGCCAGCGTGTTGGCCAGGACCTCCAGGTCCCGGCGAGCGGCAAAAGGATCCTGGTCGATCTCGGCCAAGATCTGGTCAAGCCGCGTACGCGACGTTGCGATCTCATCCGCCGCGCTGACGCCGATCAGGCTTGAGATGGCCGTGAGGCGATCGCCGGTCTCGGAGAGATGCGTGTGCGCCGCCTCCGGATCGTTCATGAACAGCGCCACTTGCGCGGAAGTCACATCGACCAGCGCTTCGACAACGGCCAGGCGTGTGTTCGCCAGGTCGGCTTGAGCCTGGAGCTCCTCGTTCTCCGCCTGAAGCGGGCGAAGCGTCTCCAGCTCCGCCTGGGCTGTCCCGAGTTCGGTCTGCAGCTCACGTAGCTCCGCCGTCTTCGGCTTGACCAGCGTGAACCAAGTGACGAGCAGGCCCAGCAGGAAGACCAGAGCAATGCCCACCGCCCAGCGCAGGGCAATGCGCAGGAAGCCTCCTACCCGGCTGGGCGGTTTGGGGGCCGGGGCCTCCGGGGTGACGGGGGCTTCGGGCGTCTCGGGGGTCGGGGTCGTCGTTTCGGTCATCGCATCCTCCTGCGCTTGTCTTCGGCTAGGGCCCGGTCGCCGCCAGCAGCAACTCCCAGGCGATCTCCAAGTCATCGGCGGCAACGACCGGCGCGCGGCTGAGATTGGCGAGCGCCTGGTCGAGCCGCGTATCGACTGCTGCCAGGGTTACCGCCTCGTCGGCCGGCGAGGTGGCCGCCAGGGCACTCAGGATTCCCTGCGCCGTCTGCATGTCAGCCTCGGCCAGGCCCTGGTTGGATTGGCTCAGCCACATCCGCGCGCGGATCAGCAGCTCCATCGCCCGAATCATTTGCAGCTGCCGCCCGAGCCGCTGCACCGGCGCGTCGGCGCCCTGCAGCGATTCCAATTGGCCGGCAGTGGTCTCCAGGTCGGCCTGCAGCCCATCGACTCGGTCGGAGAGCGCCTCGACGGCATCCAGACGGCGGTCGTGTTGGGCGAGGCCCGTCTCCAGCGCATCCACATCCGCCCGCAGTTCCGCCACAGCTTCCGTCTGCGCCGCCAGTGTGGCCTCGATCTCCGTCAGGCGGGCCGCGGTCGCGTCCGCTTGCTGGCGCGCCCCGCTCTGTGACTGCACGACCGCCTGCTCCAATTCGGCGATACGCTCCGTGTTGACCCGCACCGGCTCGATATACTGGCGGTACAAGGCCGGGACGCCGTAGTACGCGGCGATCCCCAGGCCGACCCCGATCAGGACGGCCAGGAGTACACGCAGGGCAATGCGCCAGATCCTGGCAGCCAGCGTCGGCGGCCGCTCAGCCTGGACTTCCGGAGGAGGTGGACTGTCGTTCGTCATGCAAGCCTCCCTCAGGGGACCGGGCCAGACTCGGGCGCCGCCTCGGCCTGCACGCCGAGTAGGGCCCGCAGCCCATCGAGGAAACCGTCGAACCGATCGGCGCGTCCCTGCAGGTCCCGGATGCCTGCATGAAGGTCGGTCAGCGTTGTCTGCATGGCGCCGACCTGGTTGAGGGCCTCATCGATCTCGAGGCGCATTTCGCTCGTCTGCCCCTCGACGGCAGTCATCCGCCCAGTCAGCCCCTCCAGCGCCTGAAGCCGGCCATCGATCGATTCAAGGTTGGCGCCGAGCGCCTCGACCGTCGTCGAAACCTGCTCAAGCTGCGCCCGCATCTGTCGGACGGTGCGGTTGCGGCTCGCATCCAGGCTGCCGTTGATGCCGGCCAGGATCACCAGGGACAGCAAGACCGAGAGGAATACGCTCGCCAGGGAAAAGACGACGGCCATGCGAAGTGCCTGGCTGCGGGTGACCTGAGGTTGTGCGGGCTTGGGCGGCGCGGTCGGCCCCACCGGGGAGGTCGCCGCCGGGATCTCCGTCGTCCGCTCCGGGGCCTCGGGGATCACCGGCGCCTCGTCTGGCGGCGTGAGCGAGAGGTGCGGCTCGAGTCGCGCCAGCGCGGCCTGGCCCAGCCCCGGGACTCGGCCCAGATCCTCCAGGCTGCGAAACGGTCGGGCATCGATGATGCGCTGCCCCAAGGCCGGCCCGACGCCCGGAAGCTGCCGCAGCACGTCGAGATCGGCAGTGTTGGGATCCACCTTGGTGATTTCCCCTTCCACGAGAAGCTCCCTTCCGCGATCGGACCCGGCCGGCCTACCAGACTGGCGGCGCCCCCGTGTCCGTGTAGTGTATGCGAGGCTGCGGGCGGGCGAAGACGCGCACCAGGAGCAGTCCGAAGGCGAATCCGCCAATATGCGCCCACCAGGCGACGCCGCCGACCGAGGCAGCCACCCCAATAGCCAACAGCCCCGAGAACAGCTGCGAGAGGAACCACAGGCCCAGGTAGACGAAGGCCGGGATCTCCACCAGCCAGGGCAGGATGAACAGCGGGATGAAGGTCAGGACCCGGCCGTGCGGGAAGAGCAGCAAGTAGGCCCCCAGCACGCCCGCGATCGCGCCGCTCGCCCCGACGGTCGGGATGCTCGACCCCGGCGCGAAGACGACCTGTACCAGCCCGGCGAAGACGCCGGCCGCCAGGTAGAAGACCAGGTAGCGGAATGATCCCATCCGGTCTTCCACGTTGTCGCCGAAGATCACCAGGGTCCACAGATTGCTGATGACATGGAACCAGCCGCCGTGCAGGAACATCGAGGTCACCAGCGAGAGCAGGCTCACAGGCGCGGCCAAGGAGAGCTGCGCCGGGATGAGGGCGTACTCGCCGAAGAAACGGTCGAGCCCCTCGGCTCCCAAGGAGACCTCGTACAAGAACACGGCGACGTTGGCTCCGATCAGGAGCCAGTTGACGAGTGGGAATCTGCGCGAGCGTAAGGTGTCACGCAGCGGGAACATGGGTCTCTCTTAATGGACAACGGGCGGCTCTCGCCGCCCATTGTACTCTAGAACCATGGTCCGAATTTCAGTGCGTCTTGACCGGGATGACCTTCGGCCGGGCTTCCTCGGATTTCGGGATACGCAGAGTCAGCATGCCGTCCTTGACGGTCGCCTCGGCCTTGCCGGCGTCCAGCGGATCGGGCAGCCGCAGGCTGCGGTTGAACTCGCCCAGGTTGAGCTCGCGCAGCAGGTACTCGCGCTCAGTCTCTTCCTCGGCGCCGATCTCACCGCGCAGGGTGACCACGTCATCGAGAATCTCGACGTGCAGGTCTTCGGCCTTCAGGCCGGGGACTGCGGCAGTGATGGTGTAGGCCTGGTCATCGGCGTGAACGTCAACCGGCAGGCGCGAGCCGCCATTGAAGCCGGTCGGCTGATACCAGCGGATTGCTCGGCGGAAGGTGGGGGTCATGTACAGGGTCGCCATCGTCAATACTCCTCTTCGTCACACGGCTATGTACCGGATATGCTCGTAAGCTTACCGGCGGCCCATCAGAGGGATATAAACAGGATATAGAGACTCCGTTAATCGTCCCGTCGACCTTCCTCTAACGCGGCATCGACGGGCCTCATATCGGCGTCCGCTAGACTGAAGGAGATCGGGCGGGACGCCCGGGATGGATCGGCTAGGAGCAGTGGCCATGGACATGGAACGCTTCACGCAGAAGGCACAGCAGGCAGTTCTGGAGGCCCAGCGCCTGGCGCAGGAGGCGCGGCATGCGGCGATCGAGCCCGTCCACCTCCTGCTGGCGCTGCTGCAGCAGCCCGACGGCGTCGCCCCGGCCATTGTCAACCGGATCGCCGGCGGCACCGCACTGCTGCTGGACGAACTTCAGAAGGACTTGACCGCGCGCCCTCAGGTTCACGGTGCCTCCGCCTCGGCCGGATTGTCGCGGCCGGCCGCGGACAGCCTGGAGGCAGCCGAACGGCAGGCCACGGCCATGAAGGACGAGTACGTCTCGACCGAGCACATCCTGCTCGCCCTGGCCGCCGGCGCGGAAGCCGGTCGTCTGAAGGCCTACGGCGTCACCCCCGAAAGCATCCTGCAGTCGCTGGCCTCGATCCGCGGCTCGCAGCGCGTCACCTCGGCCAACCCGGAGGGAACCTATCAGGCGCTGGAGAAATATGGGCGCGACCTGACCCAGCTCGCCCGCCAGGGCAAGCTCGACCCGGTCATCGGGCGGGATGAGGAGATCCGCCGCCTGGTTCAGGTCCTCTCGCGCCGGACGAAGAACAACCCGGCGCTGATCGGCGACCCGGGCGTCGGCAAGACCGCCATCGTCGAGGGGCTGGCCCAGCGCATCGTCAAGGGCGATGTCCCGGAGGGGCTGAAGAACAAGCGCCTGGTCGCCCTCGACCTGGGCGCGCTGGTGGCCGGGGCCAAGTACCGCGGCGAGTTCGAGGAGCGCCTGAAGGCCGTGCTCAAGGAGGTCACCGACGCCGCCGGCGAGGTGATCCTGTTCGTCGACGAGATGCACACGGTCGTCGGGGCCGGCGCAGCCGAGGGCGCCATGGACGCCGGCAACATGCTCAAGCCGCTGCTGGCGCGCGGCGAGCTGCACATGATCGGCGCCACCACGCTCGACGAATACCGCAAGCACGTCGAGAAGGATCCGGCCCTCGAGCGCCGTTTCCAGCCGGTCTTCGTCGACCAGCCCAGCGTCGAGGAGACCATCAGCATCCTGCGCGGCCTGAAGGAACGCTACGAGATCCACCACGGCGTTCGCATCCAGGACGCGGCCGTGATCGCCGCCGCCAGCCTCTCGCAGCGCTACATCAGCGACCGCTTTCTGCCTGACAAGGCCATCGACCTGATCGACGAGGCCGCCGCCCGCCTGCGCACTGAGATCGACTCGAAGCCGCAGGCCCTGGACGAGGTCGACCGACACATCCTGCAATTGGAGATCGAGCGCCAAGCGCTCAAGCAGGAGAAGGACAAGGCCTCGCGCGAGCGGCTGGGGAAGATCGAGAAAGAGCTGGCCGACCTGCGCGAGGAGTCGCAACAGATCAGCGGCCGCTGGCAGACCGAGAAGGAGGCCATCGGCGAACTGCGCCGCATCAAGGAGCAGATCGAGCAGGCCCGCCTGCAGATCGAACAGGCCGAGCGCAAGGCGGACCTCGAGCAGGCCGCCCGGCTGCGCTACGGGACCTTGCGCGATCTGGAGAGCCGTCTCGGCGAGCAAGAGAATCGCCTGAAGCAGATCCAGGTCGAAGGCGCCTTGCTCAAGGAGGAGGTCGACGCAGAGGACGTGGCCTTCGTCGTTTCGCGTTGGACGGGTATCCCGGTCTCCAAGCTTCTGGAGGGCGAAACACACAAGCTCCTGCAAATGGAGACGGGGCTGCATCGGCGCGTGGTCGGCCAGGACGAAGCCATCCGCGCCGTGGCCAACGCCGTGCGCCGCTCGCGTTCCGGGCTTCAGGACCCCAATCGCCCGATCGGTTCGTTCATCTTCCTCGGGCCGACCGGTGTGGGCAAAACCGAACTGGCGCGTGCACTGGCGGAGTTCCTGTTCGACGATGAGGCGGCCATGGTGCGTGTCGACATGGGCGAGTACCAGGAGAAGCACACCGTCTCGCGTTTGATCGGCGCCCCGCCCGGCTATGTCGGATTCGAAGAGGGCGGCCAGCTGACCGAAGCCGTGCGCCGCCGGCCGTACAGCGTGATCCTGTTCGATGAGATCGAGAAGGCCCACGCCGAGGTCTTCAATGTCTTGCTGCAGCTGCTCGACGACGGCCGTCTGACCGACGGGCAAGGCCGTACGGTGGATTTCAAGAACACGGTCGTGATCATGACCTCCAACCTGGGCGGTGAGCTGTGGGCGGACGGGAGTGACGATGCGGAGCGAACCGAAGCGCAGGTGCGCGCTCTGTTGACGCAGCACTTCCGGCCGGAGTTCCTCAACCGCATCGACGAAGTGGTCGTGTTCCATCGGCTGACAAAGGAGCACCTGGCCGGGATCGTCGACATCCAGCTGGGGCAGGTCGCCTCGCGTCTGGAAGGGGCCGGCCACCGCCTGGAGATCAGCCAGGCGGCGCGGACCTATCTGGCCGAGGTCGGCTACGACCCGGTCTACGGCGCCCGGCCGCTGAAGCGCGCCATCCAGCGTGAGCTGCAAGACCCGTTGGCGCTGGCGCTGCTCTCGGGCGAGTTCCGTCCCGGCGAGCTCATCCGCGTGGATCGCGGGCCGAGCGGCTTGACGTTCACCCCGGTGGCGGCGGCCGAAGTCGTCGAAGAAGTGGCGTAGTCCTCGTCTGAGGCGCCGCCCCCGCCCCTTCCCCTCCCCCAGCTAAGGCGAGGGGCATCCGGGTGGGGGTGGCTGTTCCGCTGCCACCAATCTCCCTTACGTAGCCAGATTCCCTCTTGACAACCCCTGGGTTTCAGAGTACTCTGCCTTATAGAGTACTCTGGAGGCAACCATGGAACGGACCGAGGCGCTCGAGTCGCTGAAGATCATTGACGAGGCGATGGCCCAGACCCGCCGGGCAATCGCCCACAGCGGCTCAGGCTACTTCTTCATCATCTGGGGCATCGTCTGGCTGGTCGGCTTCCTGGGCAACGAACTCCTGGCGCCGCCCGTCGCAGGCTACCTCTGGCTGGCCCTCGACGTCCTCGGCCTCGCCAGCTCCGTGATCGTCGGGATCCGTATGAACCGACGGGTCCGCTCGCCCGAAGGCAAACGGACCGGGCTGCGCGCGGCTGCTCTGTGGGGCTTGCTCATGGTCTACGGCGTCGTGCTCTTTTGGGCCGCCAGCCCCCCGCCCGACCGCTTCAGCCTGTTCGTCACCCTCTTCATCGGCTTCGCCTACGCCATTGCCGGACTCTGGATTTCCACCCCCTTGCTGTTGACCGGGCTGGGCATCAGCGCGTTGGCGGCCATTGTCTGGGTGGCCGCCCCCGGCCTGCTCCCCTACGCCCTATCCCTGTTGGGCGGAGGCGGCATGATCGCCGTGGGCGCTTACATGCTGCGTGCCTGGAAGTGAGCTATGGCCGAGCTGGATGCGATCATCCATCAACCCGCACGGCTGCGTCTGATGGCCGCCCTGGAGGCGCTCAAGCCAGACGAATCGGTCGAATTCACCTTTCTGCGCAACCTGCTCAACCTGACCGACGGCAACCTGGGCGCACACCTGCGCAAGCTCGAAGAGGCCAAGTACGTGCGCCTGGAGAAGACGTTCGTCGAGCGCAAGCCGCGCACGTACATCGCCTTGACACCCCGCGGACGCCAGGCATTCCGGGAACATGTGCAGGCGCTGCAGGACATCCTGGCCCGCCCGTCCTGAGACAGAAGGAGCATCCACTGTGACCGCCGTTATCGAAGTTGCCGATCTGATCAAGACCTATGGGACCACGCGAGCCGTCGACGGCGTCAGCTTCGACGTGCAGCCCGGCGAGATCTTCGGCATGGTCGGCCCGAACGGCGCCGGGAAGACCACCACGATCGAGTGCCTGGAAGGGCTGCGCCGGGGCGACTCCGGCCGCGTGCGCATCCTCGGCCTGGACCCAATCGCGCAACGGGAAGCAGTCGCCGAACGGATCGGCATTCAGCTTCAGGAATCGAGCCTGCCGGCGCGCCTGAAGGCCGGCGAGGCGCTTGCACTGTTCGGTGCGTTCTACCATCAGGCTCTCCCGCCGGCCGAACTCCTCGAGCGGCTCGGCCTGTCCGAGAAGAGCGGCGCGGCCGTGGCCAAGCTGTCCGGCGGCCAGCGGCAGCGGCTGTTCATCGCCCTGGCGCTCGTCAACCGGCCGGAGATCGTCTTCTTCGACGAGCTGACCACCGGCCTCGACCCCCAGGCGCGCCGGGCCATGTGGGACCTGGTGCGGGAGATCCGCAGCCAGGGCGCGACCGTGTTCCTGACCACACACTATATGGAGGAGGCCGAGCGCTTATGCGATCGCGTGGCCATCCTCGACCATGGTCAGATCGTCGCGCTCGACACCCCGGACGGTCTGATCCGCTCGTTGGGCGTCGAGAACCGCCTGACGTTCACTGTACCCGACGGTCGCTCCGTACCCGACCTGGCCGGTGTGGCCGGCGTTGAGCGCGTCGAAGTGAACGGGGAGCGCGTGCTCGTCTCCGGCCGCGGGCGGCGCTTCACCAGCACGGTGGTCGGCGCGCTGGAGGAAGCAGAGGTGCCCTTCCTCGACCTGCGCACCGAGCAGCCGAACCTTGAAGACGTCTTCCTGGCGCTGACCGGGCGCCAGATGCGGGAGTGATCCGATGCGCGGCTGGAAAGCACTCACCCTGACGACCCTCAGGCTCTACCTGCGCGAACCCATCGGCGCCTTCTTCACGCTGGCCTTCCCGGCCATGCTGGTCCTGTTGTTCGGCGCCATCTATGGCAACGAGCCCGTGCCCATGTTCGGTGGACGCGGCACGATGGACATCTCCATGCCCGCCTACACCGCACTGATCCTGGGCACGGTAGGACTGCTCTCGGTCCCGATCACGACCGCCGGATACCGAGAACAGGGTATCCTGCGTCGCTTCCGCTCCACGCCCATGCGTCCGCTGACCTACATTGCCGCGGATGTCGTGACCAACCTGATCATGACGCTCCTCGGCATGGCCGTCGTGGTGCTGCTCGGATGGCTCCTGTTCCGAGTGCGCTTTGAGGGGAGCCTGCCGGCAGTGCTCTGCGCGGTACTGCTCGGCGGGTTGGCTATGTCATCGGTCGGCTACTTGATCGCCAGCCTGGCCAGCACGGCACGCCTGGCCCAGATCATCGGCATGGTCATCTTCTATCCGATGATGTTCCTGTCGGGCGCGGGCATGCCGATCGAGATCCTGCCTGAGTCGATCCGCCGCATCTCGACCTACTTGCCGTTGACCTATGTGGTCAGGCTGCTGCGGGGGGCTTGGTTCGGGGAGCCCTGGCGTGAGCACGGTCTCGAGGTGCTCATCCTGGCCGGCATCCTGCTGGTCTGCGGCGCGCTGGCGGCACGGTTCTTCCGCTGGGAGTGAGTCAGCCGCCCCCTCCCCTCTTAGGGGAAGGGTAAGGGCGGGGGTGGCGCCTCATACCTCCGGCACGTCGAACTCGTACACCTGCGTGCCAGCCGCCACCCACAGGTCCCCTTGCGGGTCGATCGTCAGCCCATGGGGATAGCCGTTCACCTCGACCAGCCGCAAGTAGCGCCCGGTCGCGTCGAACACCTGTACCCCCTGGAAGTCCCCGACGTAGACGCGCCCCTGATCGTCGACCGCGATCGGTCCCGGCGCCGTGAACTGGCCCGGTTCGTCGCCCTGGCTGCCGAAGCGGCTCACATAGCGGCCGTTCGCGTCGAAGCGGAAGACCGCCTCGTGGAATAACCCCAGAACATAGAGGTTGTCCTGACCATCCACGGCCAGGCGCATGCTCAGCTCGGACTCCCCGGTCAGCCCGCTCAAGGCAGCCTCGATCGTCTGCAGCGGCTCGCCTTGCGCGTCGAAGATGACGATGTCATCCCGATTGGCATACCAGGCAGCCGCCATCCCCCCGCCCGCCTGCAGGCTGACATCCTCGAAGTAGTCACCCTCGGCATATGACCGCTGCCCCAGGGCGGCTCCGCTCATCCCGTCGCGCAGTATGATCTCCCCGCCCTGAACCGCATAGACCGTCCCCTCCCGCGACACCGCCATCCCCGTCAGCGGCAGTTCGCGGTCGGCGAACCACTGGGTCAGGAAGCCGCCCTCGGAGTCGAAGACCTGGATCCGGCCGCCCTGGTACTCGCCAACGTACACACGTCCCTGTGCATCGACCCCGATGTGGCGGGCGTCTTGGAACAGCCCGGGGCCGATCCCCTCGCCGCCGAAGGAGACGACCTGCCTGGCCCAGCCGTCGGCTGCCAGGTCGTCGACGATCCCCGATGGCGCCTCACCGAAAGTCCGACCGGCGAGGAGAATGGGCAGGGCCCCGGCGCCAACGGCCAGCGCCAACCCACCGCCGATTAGACCCAGGACAAGCAGCGCTCCCAGCAACCACAGGAGGATCGACAGCCTCGGTGCCAGGCGGACAACCGTTGCCCGGGCGACTCTTGGCTGACCGTGGCCGGAGATCCGGCTCGTTTGACCACAGAAGCTGCAGCGGATGGTCTGGGGCCGGTCGCCGCGGACCTCCAGTGGCGCCCCGCAGTGCGGGCAGGCGATCGACTCAGGCATTGCCGGTGCGCTCCTTCTTCTCGTGCCGGACCGGCAGGCGGGTCAGCGATCCCATTTCTACTAGAATTATCCAATTAGTGATAGACTCGGGACCAAACGCGAAACCCGCGAGGCAAGTCACATGTCCCTGATCGCCAACTGGAAGGAAGTCCTCGATACGGCCAACCTCTCGGCCGACAAGCGCATGGATGTCATCAGCCGTTGGCTGATCATCATCCGCGCCGCAGTCTTCTCCATGACGGCCACCTCGGGCCTGATCGGCGGGCTGCTGGCCGCGGCGGCTGCCACGCGCCCCGATTGGCTCAACTTCGCCCTGGCCCTGCTCGGGCTGATCATCGCCCACGCCGCCAACAACATGACCAACGACTACTTCGACCTTGAAGGCGGCGTCGACACCGATGAGTACGCCCGCGCCCTGTACGCGCCGCACCCGATCCTGGGTGGTTTGATCTCGAAGCGCGGCCTGCAGACGGCCATCCTGACAGCCAACTTGATCGACGCCGCCATCCTGGCCGTCCTGATCGCCCGTAGCGGATGGACGGTACTGGTTTTCGCCCTGCTCGGATTGTTCGTCAGCGTCTTCTATGTCGCCCCGCCCATCAAGCTCAAGCACCACGGCCTGGGCGAGCCGGGCGTGTTCCTCGTCTGGGGCCCGCTGATGATCGGCGGCACCTATTTCGTCACTGCCGGCCAGATGCCCGGGCCCGGCTTGTGGCTGGCGTGCATCCCGTACGCGCTGGTGGTGACCACCGTCTTGATCGGCAAGCACATCGACAAGCGCCAGGTCGACCAGACCAAGGGCATCCGCACGCTCCCGGTGATCCTGGGTGAGCGGGCCTCCAAGATCCTCAACATCGCCCTGATGGTCGCCTACTACCTCCTGGTCGCAGCCCTGGTCCTATCCGGCACGCTGGGAGTGTGGACGCTGCTCGTCTTCTTGGCCCTGCCCCGCCTGGTGCGCGCGATCAAGATCTATCGGCAGCCCAAGCCGGCCGCACCGCCGGAGAACTACCCGGTCTGGCCGCTGTGGTTTGTCTCGGCTGCCTTCTACCACAACAAGCTGGCCGGCGGGATGTTTGTTCTCGGCCTGATCCTCAACCTGATCTTCCCGGTCTACCTGTGATCTCATTTGGGCCGGCAACGAAGAAGCCCCTGGCTCCCGCCAGAGGCTTTTTCGTTGCCGGCGAAGGACAAGAACCTCCCCGCGCACCCGAAGCCCGCGGGGCCTCTTCTCAGCGTTGACTCAATAGCAGGTTGACGTACTGTGCCCGCTCGAACACCGCCGGATCGTCGGCATGCTTCTGGCTGAGCTTGCCGCGAAAATCGTCCAGCCGCTCGTAGCCGCGCTCTTCCATCCAGCCCTCGAGCTCGCGCAGCATCGTCGAAAGGTACGGGATGCCGTTCTTCAAGAGAGCCGCGGCGGTCTGGACTGCTGTGGCGCCGGCCAGCAGCGCCCGGGCGACGTCCTTGCCTGAGTGGACGCCGGTGGTCACAGCCAGGTCGGCATGGATCCGGCCGTGCAGCAGCGCCGTCCAGCGCAGCGGCAACCGCAGTTCGGCGGGGGTGCTGTAGGACATCTCGTTGTGCAGGCTCTCGCTCTCGGGATCGATGTCCGGCTGCAGGAACCGATTGAACAACACCAGCGCGTTGACCCCGCGCCGATCGAGCTCGGCGGCGATGTTGACCGTCGAGGTGTAGAACGGGCTGAGCTTCACAGCCACCGGGAGCTTGACCTCGGCCCGCACGGCCGAGGCAACGTCGTACAACTCGCGCTCGATCTCCGCTCCGCTCCGGGCCGGGTCGGCCGCCACGCTGTAGAAGTTGAGCTCGATGCCGTCGACGCCGGTGCCGGCCAGCTGCCGGGCATAACCCGTCCAGCCGCTGAGCGAGACCGCGTTCAGGCTGGCGATCAGCGGCAGCTTGACCGCCTTGCGGGTCTTCTCCACCCACATCAGGTGCTCGCTGGCGCCGCCGTGCTGGAGCTTGGGGAAGTAGGAGGTCGCCTCAGCGTAGCTGTGCTCGCCGACCGAGAGGGCTTCATCCATGCGCAGGCTGTCGAACTGTATCTGCTCCTCGAACAGCGAGCGGATCACCAGCGCTCCCGCCCCGGCCTGCTCGGCCATCTTGACCCGTTCGATGTAGCTCGAGATTGTGCTGGCCGCCACGACCAGCGGAGTGGTCATGGGGATGCCCATGTAGGTGGTCTTCAGATCAGCCATCGTGCCTCCTCTAGCAGCCGCTGCGGCACGCCTCGCCGCCCAGCCTAGCCTCTCGCGATTCCCTGCGCTCTAATAGTGACAACTGTCCTCCACTTTGCGATGCCCTTCCACACTATTGACCCGTCAGCCGGGCCCCTACACTTAATGGCTGACCCCCACCCGGGCGGACCTTGGTTTCGACTACCTGCCGGCCCACCGGCTGGCTTCGCGAAGGGAGAGTTCCATGACCACAACCACCACCAAGCGCCGCAAGGTGCCTATGGACGGGAACGCAGCCGCCGCGCATGTGGCTTTCGCCACGAACGAGGTGATCGCCATCTATCCGATCACCCCATCATCGGCGATGGGAGAGATCGCGGACGAGAAGGCCGCCGCAGGTCAGAAGAACATCTGGGGCAGCGTGCCGACGGTGATCGAAATGCAGTCGGAGGGCGGAGCCGCCGGTGCGGTCCACGGCGCCGCGTCGGCCGGCGCGCTGACGACGACCTTCACCGCCTCCCAGGGCCTGCTGCTGATGATCCCCAACATGTTCAAGATGGCGGGCGAGCTGACCCCGACCGTCTTTCACATCGCCGCCCGGGCGGTGGCCACACACGCCCTGTCGATCTTCGGCGATCACAGCGACGTGATGGCCGCCCGCGCCGCCGGTTGGGGCATGCTCGCCTCCAACAACCCGCAGGAGGTCATGGACCTGGCCCTGATCGCCCAGGCAGCCACGCTTGAGTCGCGCGTCCCATTCCTGCACTTCTTCGACGGCTTCCGCACCTCGGCCGAGATCCAGAAGATCGAAGAACTGACGCACGAAGACATCCGGGCGATGATCGACGACGATCTGGTCGCCGGCCATCGCCAACGGGCGCTCTCCCCCGAACGTCCGACGCTGCGCGGCACCGCGCAGAACCCGGACGTGTTCTTCCAGGGCCGGGAGGCGGTCAACCCCCACTACCTGCGCACCCCCGCCATCGTCCAGAAGGCCATGGACCGCTTTGCAAAGATCGTCGGGCGCCAGTATCACCTGTTCGACTACGTCGGGGCGCCCGATGCCGAGCGCGTGGCCGTGCTGATGGGCTCCGGGGCAGACACCATGCACGAGGTGGTCGAGTATTTGCAGGCACAAGGAGAGAAGGTCGGGCTGATCAAGGTCCGCCTGTTCCGGCCTTTCGACGGCCCGGCATTCCTGGCGGCTCTGCCCAAGACGGCCAGGCGCGTCGCCGTGTTGGACCGCACCAAAGAACCCGGGGCTGCCGGCGAACCGCTGTATACCGACATTCAGACGGCCGTCATCGAGGCGGTCACGGCCGGCAAGATCAAGCCGACCGAGATCCCCCATGTGGTCGGGGGGCGCTACGGCCTGGGCTCCAAGGACTTCAGCGCCGGAATGGCCAAGGCGGTGCTGGATCACTTGAAGTCCGAGCGACCGAAGAATCACTTCACCATCGGCATCCTTGACGACCAGGCCGGGACCAGTCTGGAGTGGGACCGCAAGTTCAACTCCGAGCCGAAAGGCTCTCACAGCATGATGTTCTACGGGCTCGGTGCCGACGGCACAGTCGGCGCCAACCACAACTCCATCAAGATCATCGGGCAGGCGACCGACTTCTACGCCCAGGGATACTTCGCGTACGACTCGAAGAAGTCGGGGTCGATGACCATCTCGCATCTACGCTTCAGCACCCAACCCATCCGAAGCACCTACTGGATCGATGAGGCCGAGTTCGTCGCCTGCCATGCCTTCTCTTTCCTCGAGCGCTTCGACATTCTCAGCCACCTGAAGCCCAACGGGACCTTCCTGCTCAATTCTCCCTATCCGGCTGACGAGATCTGGGATCGATTGCCTTTCGAGGTCCAGGCGGCCTTGATCGAAAAGAAGGCCAAGTTCTATGTGATCGACGCCTACTCGCTGGCGAAGTCGCTCGGGCTGGGCGGGCGCATCAACATCATCATGCAGACCGCTTTCTTCGCCATCTCCGGGGTGATCCCCGAAGAGAAGGCGCTCAAGATGATCGAGGTGGCGGTCGAAGACACGTACGGCGACAAAGGCAAGTCGGTCGTCGACATGAACATTCGCGCCGCCAACCTGGCGCGTGAGCGCATCACCCAGATCCCGCTTCCGGACAAAGCCACCAGCAGCCTGCATGTGCGTCCGGCCGTGCCGGACGACGCGCCCGACTTCGTCAAGAACGTCACCGCCGAGATGATCGCCTATCGCGGCGACCTGTTGCCAACCTCCAAGGTGCCGGTCGACGGCACGTACCCGGTCGGGACGACCAAATACGAAAAGCGCAACATCGCCCTGGAGATCCCGGTGTGGGACACGGAGGTGTGCATCCAGTGCAACCAGTGCGCCTTCGCCTGCCCGCACGCCACCATCCGGGTGAAGGTCTACGACCCGAAATACGCCGACGGCGGAGCGCCGCCGACGTTCAAGTCGGTCGAGGCCAAGGGGCGCGAGTTCGCCGGCCTGAGGTACACCGTCCAGGTCGCGCCCGAGGATTGCACCGGCTGCGGCGCGTGCGTGCACATCTGCCCGGCCTACGCCAAGGATGAGCGCGGCGTCAAGACCGAGCGCAAGGCCATCAACATGGGCGCCCAGGCGCCGATCCGCGAGACCGAGGTCGCCAACTGGGAGCACTTCCTGGCGATCCCTGACCCCGACCCGAAGCTCTTCAATCGCTTCACCACCAAGGGCTCACAGTTCCTCCCGCCGATGTTCGAGTTCTCCGGGGCCTGCGGAGGCTGCGGGGAGACGCCCTACATCAAGCTGCTCACCCAGCTCTACGGCGACCGGCTGCTCATCGCCAACGCCACCGGCTGCTCCTCGATTTACGGCGGCAACCTGCCGACCACACCCTACACGACGCGCGCCGACGGCCGCGGCCCGGCCTGGTCCAACTCGCTCTTTGAGGACAACGCCGAGTTCGGCTTGGGCTTCCGCCTGACAGCGGACAAGCTTGGCGTCTACGCACGCGAACTCCTCGACCGCGTTCCGGCGGACGGTAAGGCCGCGCTGGTCGAGGCCATCAAGACCGCCGAGGTCGGCGCAGGCGAGGCCGTTGAAGAGCAGCGCGCCCGGATTGACGAGCTGAAGGCACACCTGCAGGCACAATCCGACCCGCAGTCCCGCCACCTGCTGGAGGTGATCGACTTCCTGGTGCCGCGCTCGATCTGGATCGTGGGCGGTGACGGCTGGGCCTATGACATCGGCTACGGCGGCCTCGATCACGTGCTGGCCTCCGGCCGCAACGTCAACGTGCTCGTGCTCGACACCGGCGTGTACTCGAACACCGGCGGGCAGTCCTCCAAAGCGACGCCGCGCGCCGCGGTGGCCAAGTTCGCCGCCGCCGGCAAGGACATGCCCAAGAAGGATATGGGCGCCATCGCCATGACGTACGGCAACATCTACGTCGCCCAGGTGGCCTACGCGGCCAACATGACCCAGACCGTGCGGGCCTTCAAGGAGGCCGAGGCCTACGCCGGCCCGTCGCTCATCATCGCCTACAGCCACTGCATCAACCACGGCATCGACATGACTACCGGCACCGACCTGCACAAGCTGGCCGTCGACAGCGCCTTCTGGCCGCTGTTCCGCTACGACCCGGCCCTGGCCGCTGAACACAAGAATCCGCTCCAGCTCGACTCCAAGGCCCCCACCACCAGCATCGAAGAGTTCATGTATCGGCAGACCCGCTTCAAGGTCCTGCGGCAGACCGACCCTGCCCGCGCCGAGAAGCTGCTCGAGGCGCTGCGCGGCGACGTGGCCGCCCGCTGGAAGTTCTACGAGCAGATGTCCAGCCTCGACCTCTAGCCTTCGCCCGTCCGGACCCGCGCCCCGGGGCATGCACGCCCGGGCGCGTTTGGTTCCTCCGGCCTGCTTGCGTCGCGCGACCGCCATGCTAGACTGAATTCGGCCGGCGGCGTGATTCGCCTTCCCAGCCGCGTAGGGAGACCATCCCGAATGGACGTGCAGCCAGGCGGCGACCAGAGCGAGTCCGTACCCGCCGCCTCTTCCCCTCCCACCGAGAGCCTGCCGGGCGACCGCCCGCCCCTCGGCACACCGGCCTCCCGACCTGCCTACGCGCGCCGGGCCCTGCACGTCGCTCTGAGCTATGCTGTCCTGGCCGCGCTGTGGATCGTCCTGAGCGATCGCCTGCTGGCCAGCCTTGTCCCCGATCCGGCCGCAAATCATGCGCTCCAGACGATCAAGGGCTGGCTGTTCGTCTTGGTCACTGCCGCGCTGCTCTTCTTGCTCATGCGCGGCGAGTTGGCCTCCCAGCGGACGGCCGCGATCGACCTGTCGCAGACCCGGGGACGACTGAGCGCCGTCCTGGAGACGATTCCGGAGGGCATCGCTGTCGTCGACAGGAACGGCGACCTGCTCTTCACCAATCCGGCCGCGCGCCGGATGCTCAGGCTCGAAGACCCGCTCGCCCCCCAGGGCCAAGAAACCTCCGCTCGAACCGGACGCTTCCCCGGCGACTGTCTGCCCCTGGAGCGAATCCTGCGCACGGGCGAGACTGTGCGGGGACTCGAGTTCTCCACCCCCGGTCCAGGCGGAGCCGGGATCGTTGTCTCACTCAACGCCGCGCCGTTGCGCGACGAAACCGGGCAGAGCATCGGCGTGGTCGCTTCGTTGACCGACATCACGCACAGCAAGCCGATGGAGGCGGCGCTGCGCGAAAGCGAGGAGCGCTTCCGGGCGCTCGTCCAGTACGCCTTCGACGTCATCCTGGTCGTGGATGCACAGGGCCTCATCACGTATACCACGCCGGCGGCCGAGCGAATCCTGGGCGTCACGGCCGAGCAACTGATCGGAATGGATGTGGCCGATCTGGTGTACCCGGAGGATCGCGCCCGGGCGCGCCAGGAACTGGCCTTCGTCCACTCCTCTTCCGGGCTGGCCTCGCCATCCGTCTTTCGCGCCGTCCGCGGCGACGGGGAGGTCATCTACCTCGAGGTCGTCGGCAGCAACCTGCTCGAACACCCCCGCGTGGGCGGGATCCTCATCACCGCCCGCGATGTCTCCGAACGCATGCGCTCCGAAGACGAGATCGCCCGCCATGCCCGCGAGATGGAGGCGCTCTACGAGACCTCGCTGGAGATCACTTCTCAGCACGGGCTGACCGATCTGCTCAAAGCGATCGTCGAGCGGGCCGCCCGGCTGCTCGGCGCGCGCACAGGAGGGCTGTACCTTCTTAATCCGGACGGCGTCTCCCTGCGCCTGGCGGTCAGCCATGACCTGCCCGGCGATCCGGTCGGCACGATCATTCGCTTCGGCGAGGGCTTGTCCGGCCGAGTCGCCCAGATGGGCAAGCCGATGATGGTCGAGGACTACTCTCAGTGGGTCGGGCGGGCGCATGTCTACGACTCGCTCCCATTCCGCAGGGTGCTGGCCGTACCACTCAAGCGGGGCGGCCGGCTGATCGGGGTGATCGACATCACCGACGACCAGAAGACCGGGTTGTTCTCCGACGACGAGGTCCGCCTGGTCTCGCTCTTCGCCGACCAGGCCGCCATCGTGATCGAGAACGCGCGGCTGCTGGAAGAGACGCAGCGGCGGGCGGCTTATCTGGAGGCCGTCACGGCCATCGCCACGGCCCTGCGCTCGGCGCGCACCCGCAACGAGATGCCCCCGATTCTGCTGGACCGGCTGACGCGCCTGGTCGACGCCACCGCGGCCGCCCTGCTGCTCTGGGAGCCGGAGACACGCCGCGTGACCACGCTGTTGGCCCTGGGTGCGTGGGAGCGCTATCCGGCGCCCGATTTCTCGAACCCCCGCGATCCCATCGCCCGTTCGCTCCAGGACGGGCAGACGGTCGTGACCGACAATGCCTACGCCCTGCTGGGCCTGCCGCAGCCGCATGAGCCCCAGGGGGCAAGGTCGGTCATCGTCGCCCCATTGGTGACCGAGGAACAGGTGATCGGCGCCCTGTCGGTCGGGCGTGATCCGGCCTTCTCCGGCGACGACGTGCGGCTGGTCTCCGCCGTGGCCGAGATGGCCGGCAATGCGTTCCACCGGGCCGGAATCATGGATACCCTGGAGCAGCGCGTCGCCGAACGCACCCAGGCCCTGGCCGACGCCAACCTTCGCCTGCAGGAGCTCGACCGCCTCAAGAGCGAGTTCGTCTCCAATGTCTCGCATGAACTGCGCACGCCGATCACCAACATCATGCTTTACCTGGACCTGCTGGCCTCCACGCCGACCGACGAGCGGCGCGTGCGCTACTTGGAGACCCTGACGAATGAGGCCTTCCGTCTTGGACGCCTGATCGAGGACCTGTTGACCCTCTCGCGCATCGAGCGTGGCGTCCTGCCAGTCGACCGGGAGGCCCATGCCCTCGACCCGCTGCTATCGGAGATCGTCGCCGCTCACATGGCCAAGGCGGCCTCCAAAGGCATCCGCCTGACCCACGAGACCAACGACGACCTGCCGGTCGTGTCCATCAACCGCGAACGCATCGCCCAGGTCTTCAACAACCTGCTGGCCAATTCGCTGGCTTACGGACAGCGCGACGGGGAGGCCCGGGTCAGCAGCCGCCTGGCCGAAGTCGACGGCCGGCAGTTCGTGGCCGTGGCCGTCTTCAACGACGGCCCGCCGATCGATCCGACCGACCTGCCGCACGTCTTCGAGCGCTTCTACCGCGGCCAGGCGGCCCGGGCCTCAGGCGAGCACGGCACCGGGCTGGGCCTAGCCATCTCGCAGGAAATCGTCGGGCTGCATCACGGATGGATCGAGGTGAGCAGCAATCAGTCGCAGGGGACGACCTTCACCGTCTGGCTCCCGGCGGCAAGCTGAGGCGGCCCGGCCTCCGCCCGGTGCAGCCTACGCGGCGAAGTCCCCGACTTCGAGGCTCAGCGCTCTCAGCAGGTCGTCCCGCTTCAGGATGACCCCGGCGTCGCGAATCCCTGCACCGAGCGAGACCACCTCCGGCACCAGGACACCCCGATCGGCCAGGATGCGCAACGGACCGGGCAACCCGAATGGCGAGACCGTTCCCGGTGCATACCCGGTGACGCGGCGCACCTCATCCGCGCTGGCTGTGGTCATGCGCGTCACGCCCAGGTGCCGCCGCAGCTTCGGCCAGGAGACCCGTCCGGGGCCGGCGGCCAGCACCATCACGAACGCGCCCTCCCCAACCCTGAAGACCAGTGAGCGGATGATCTGCCCGGGTGCCAGCCCGCGCTCCCGGGCCGCCTGCTCGAGCGAGCGGACAGGCTGCGCGTGTTGGTGAAGGGTGAAGTCAATCCCCAGCGCCTCCAGGGTGCGCGTGACCGGTGTCGAGTGCATGGCGCGATTCTATCTCGAGCCGATGCGAAGACCGCCCCGGCAACCGCCCTTGCCTTCGAGGGCGACAAGCCCCTCGTGCGCCGATCCTGCTATAATCCGAGTGCCGCTTGGATCGGCCTCCGACCGAGACGGCAGGATGAAGTCCGTCCCGCCCGCCGATCGGATGGCGGGCGTCTTGTTCCCTGGAGGCCTCTCACTCGCCGGAGGAGACAGCCATGACTGCCGGATCTTCCCCGCCGGAGCGTAAGCAGACGACCACCCAGGCGCTGCAAGAGATGAAGGCGCGGCGCCAGCCGATCACTTGCCTGACCGCCTACGACTATCCGACCGCCGCGGCGCTCGACCGGAGCGGGATTGACATCCTGCTCGTCGGCGATTCCCTGGGAATGGTCGTCCTGGGTTATGAGAACACGCTGCCGGTGACGATGGATGAGATGCTCCATCACTGCCGGGCAGTGGCGCGCGGCGCCCGCTATGCGCTGCTGGTCGGCGACATGCCGTTCCTTTCGTACCAGATTTCGGTGCCGGAGGCCGTCCGCAATGCCGGGCGTTTCATTCAGGAAGCCGGCATGCACGCCGTCAAGCTTGAGGGCGGGAGAGAGCGCCTGCCCGCGGTGCAGGCCATCCTCGACGTCGGCATCCCGGTCATGGGTCACCTTGGGTTGACCCCGCAGTCGGTCCACCAAATGGGCGGCTTCCGGATGCAGGCCAAGACCGCCGTCGCGGCCAAGCGCCTGCTCAGCGATGCTCTCGCCCTGGAACAGGCCGGCTGCTTCTCCCTGGTGCTCGAGTCGATCCCGTCACGCCTGGCGGAATTGGTCACTTCCCGCCTGCACATTCCCACTATCGGCATCGGAGCAGGCCCCGGCTGCGACGGGCAGGTGCTGGTGACGCACGATCTGCTCGGGCTATTCGAACGTTTCACCCCGCGCTTCGCCAAGAAGTACGTCGACCTGCACGCGGCCATGACCGGCGCATTCGAAGCCTTCAGATCGGATGTCACCGCCGGGACATTCCCGGAAGCAGAGCACAGCGCCGACATGCCCGACGACGAGTGGCAGGCGTTCCTCAGCAGCATGGAACCGTAGCGCGGAGCGTGTGCGCCCATGCCTGCTGAGTCGCTCCTGATCGTCGGCAGCGGCGCAATGGCCGGCCTGTATGCCGCCCGGCTGGCCGCGCACGCCGACGTCACCATGCTGGGATCTTGGGCCGCAGGCCTGTCAGCCATCCAAAAGCGGGGTATACGTCTTGAAGAGGACGGGCATCGCTCGACTGTTCGCGTGCGCGCAACCGCCCAGGCCGCCGAATGCCGCGGCGCCGCCCTGGCGCTGGTGCTGGTGAAGTCGTTCCAGACCGACCAGGCCGCCGAGCGTCTGGCCGCGTGCCTGGCCCCTGGCGGCCTGGCGGTCACCTTGCAGAACGGGTTGGGGAACCGTGAGCGCCTGGCCGCCCGCCTGGGCGCCCAGCGGGTGGCGCTGGGGGTGACCACCGACGGGGCGACGTTGCTCGGGCCGGGCCACATCCGCGCCGGGGGCCGCGGCACCACCACGCTGCCCGACGACGAGCGATGCTCAGGCCTGGCCGCGTTGCTCCGCCGAGGCGGCTTCCAGGTCGCTCGCGCGTCCGACGTCGACGCGCTCGCCTGGGGCAAGGCCGTCGTGAGCGCTGGCATCAATCCTTTGGCCGCCCTGCTGCGCCTCCCCAATGGCGCCCTGCTCGAACCGCAGCGTCAGGGCGCCTGGCAGGTGGCGGCCGAGGCCGCCCGCGAGACTGCCGCCGTTGCCGGCGCCCTGGGCCTGCAGCTGCCGTTCGCTGACCCGGTTGAGCGCGTGGCCGAAGTCGCGCGCGCCACCGCGGCCAACCGCTCTTCGATGCTGCAGGATATCGAGCGCGGCCGGCCGACTGAGATCGACGCGATCTGCGGTGCCATCGCCGCCGAAGGACAGCGCTTGGGCGTCGCCACACCCGTCAATCGAGTCCTGTGGAACCTGGTGCGCAGCCTGACGCCCGCACCGGGAGGAGCAGCGTGATTCGCGTCACCCCCCTCGCCGATCTGCGCGCCGCACTTGCCGCCCAGGCCCGCCCGCTCGGCCTGGTCCCGACCATGGGCTACCTGCACGAAGGCCATCTCTCGCTGCTGCAGCGGGCGCGCGCCGAATGCGCCAGCGTCTGCGTCAGCATCTTCGTCAACCCGACCCAGTTCGGCCCCGCTGAGGACCTGGCCGCCTACCCGCGCGATCTGGATCGCGACCTGCGACTGCTCGAACAGGGCGGCGCAGACCTGGTCTGGACACCGGCGGCCGAAGAACTCTACCCGCCCGGCTTCCAGACCTGGGTCAGCGTTGAGTCGTTGAGCACGCCGCTGGAGGGTGCGCGTCGTCCGGGGCATTTCCGCGGCGTGGCCACCATCGTGGCCAAGCTCTTCAACGCCTGTGAACCGCAGCGCGCTTACTTCGGCCAGAAGGATGCACAGCAAGCCGCCGTCATCCGACGCCTGACCACTGATCTGAGTTACCCGATCGAGATCATCGTCTGCCCGACCGTGCGCGAGCCCGACGGTCTGGCCATGTCCAGCCGCAACGCCTATCTGAACCCGGACGAGCGGCGCGCGGCGACGGTCCTGTACCGCGCCCTGACAGCCGCCCGGACGGCGTTTGAGGGCGGCCAGAAGGAGGCGGAGGCGCTTCGGCAGACGATGCGCTCTGTCCTGGAGTCCGAGCCGCTGGCCCGCCCGGACTACGTCTCCGCCGCCGATCCGGACTCGCTCGAGGAGCTTCACGGACCGGTCGAACACGCCCTGCTCTCGATGGCCGTCCACATCGGCAAGACGGCCTTGATCGACAACGTGATCGTCGAGGAAAGCGGCGGCCGCTAAGGCTGCCAGGAGGCCCTGCATGCTGCTGGCCATCGACATTGGCAACACCAACGTCACACTCGGTCTATATCGAGGCCAGGAACTGGCCGCGGCCTGGAGGCTGGCAACCGTCCACGAACGCATGCCGGACGAGTACGGCCTGCAATTGCTGGGCCTGCTCTCGCACGCCGGCTGCCCGGCGGCGGAGGTGAGCGGGATCGCCCTGGCCTCGGTCGTGCCGCCCCTGACGGCGACCTTCCTGCAGTCGTGTCAGAAGTACCTGGGGCAGACCCCGCTGGTCGTCGATGCCGGCGTGAAGACCGGCGTGCGCATCCGCTACGAGGACCCCAAGGCTGTTGGCGCCGATCGCATCGTTGACGCCGCCGCGGTCCAGCACCTGCACGGCGGCCCGGCCTGCATCGTCGACTTCGGCACCGGCACCACTTTCGACGCCATCTCGGAGGAGGGCGACTACCTGGGCGGCGCCATCGCCCCGGGGATCGGCATCGCCGCCGAGGCGCTCTTCCAGCGCACGGCCAAGCTGCCGCGTATCGAAATCGCCCGCCCACCATCCGTCATCGGCCGCAACACCGTGCACGCCATGCAGAGCGGCCTGCTGTTCGGCTACGTCGGACTGGTCGAGGGGATGGTCAAGCGTTTCCGCGCCGAGCTCGGGCCGCAAATGAAAGTCATCGGCACCGGCGGCCTGCTCGATCTCATCGCCGCCGAAACGAATGTCATCGAGATCCTGGCTCCCTGGTTGACCCTGGATGGGCTGCGCTTGATCTGGGACATGAACCGCTAGGCGGCCCGCATGCGCATCGGCTTGAACGGCTGGCCGCTTTCACCCGATGCGCAGCGGCGCGTGCCGGGGCAAGGCCTCGACCTCGCCGCACATGCTCTGCTGACCATATTAACTGAACTGTCTCACCGGACACCCGAATGGGAGTTCTGCCTGATACATCCGGCTGGCGACCTGCCCCCTCTCCCAGATGGGCTGGCCCGGTACGCAGTCGCAGGGGGCACTTCGGCCTGGTCGCGCATCCATTTTGAGCAGCACGCCCTGCCGGCAGCCTTGCGGACGCTCGGCGCACAGGCGCTCTGGTCGACCGTGCCGAGCGCCCCGCTCAGTTCCCCGGTCCCCGCCTTGGTGCCGGCCACCCTCTCAGGCACGCCGCTGGGCCTCTCGCTCGCAGACCGGCTGCAGCATGCCCTGGCCCGGGCCGGAGCCGACGGCGCCACCCTCCATCACATCGCCGACGACTTACCGCTGACGCAGCCTGGCCGCGGCTTCGTCCGTACCCGACCCAGCGTGGGAAGCCTGTTCCGTCCGGTGGCCTCGGAAGAGGATTCAGAAACGCTCGCACGGCTGGGGGTCAGCACGCCCTTTGTCCTCACCCACAACCCCCCTCCGCAAGAGCTGGCTCTGCTGATCTCGGCCTGGGCGTGGGTCAGCGCGGGTGTGGGCGAGGGCTTCTCCTTCGTGCTGGCCGGCCTAAACCGCTATTGTCTGCGCTTGGCCGCGGAGCTTAGCACGCAGCTGGGCATGTCCGCACAGGTCAGGCTGCTGGCGCAGGTCCCGATCTTGGATCTCCCGCCGCTCTACCGCTCGGCTTCCGCCTTCCTCGGCGCCGGCAGGGCCGAAGGCCACGAGCTGCGCCACGCGCTGGCATGCGGGCTGCCGATCGCGGCTGCGGATTCCGAGGTCGTCTCCGGCGTCGTTGGCCCGGCCGGCTACCTCGTCCGGCGCGGCGACGCCCGGCTGCTGGGGGCCGCCTGCCTGGCCGTGCTGGTCCAGGAAGACCTGGCCGCGGGCCTGCGAGGGCAAGCGCTGACGCGGGCCGAGGCCTATCACGGTCCAGCGCCCCTGGTTGACTGCCTGGACTTGCTTCAGTCGCTCGCTCGCGACTCCAACCAGCGCCTACCCCGCTAGCTCCTCCGGCCGCACCGACACCTTGACGATTCGGACATACCCTGTTATATAACCACGCTTCACTACTTAGGACCCTTAATCATGACCGACGGTCAGCGGTTCGCACAGGTCCTGCGCGAGTGGACCGAAGTCTTCATGCATCACTCGGCGCGCGACTTCAAGGCCCTCATGGATGAGGCCGGTTTATCTCATACGCACCTGAGTATCCTGATGCGCCTGCTTCACGGCGGGAGGTGCGGTGTCTCGCAGGTCGGCGACCATCTGGGGATCACGGCCGCCGCCGCAAGCCAGGCGGTTGAGCGGCTGGTGCAGATGCGCCTGATCGAACGGCGCGAAGACCCGCACGACCGGCGCGCCAAGCAGTTGGCCCTGAGCGAAGACGGGCGGGCGCTCTTGCGGCGCGGCCTCGAGTCCCGGTGCCTGTGGATGGAACGGCTGACCGATGTCCTCACCCCGGCGGAACGGGCCGTGGTCGAGGATGCGTTGACGCTTCTCACTCGGGCGGCTCGTACGGCCGAGGAGAACTCGCCGGCAGCGAAAGGAAGGAACCCGTGAGACCTCACCGCCAGAGCAGCGGCCCGGTGCCGCGCGGCAGCATGGCCCGCGCCGCGCGCTATCTATGGCGCTATCGCATGCAGGCGGCGCTGCCGTACATCTTCATGCTGGTGGCCACGCTCTCGATGCTGATGGTGCCGCACCTGGTCAGCGACGTCATCGATGCCGTCACCAGCGGCTTCATCGCCACCAGGGTGCTCGAAGGCCTGGCGGCCATCCCGCAGGCCTTCGTGACACAAGCGCTGCCCGGGCTCCTGCAGGCCCTCAGGTACCCGGCCGGGTGGAGTCTGGACCAGCTGCAATCCCAGCTGCTGACTGACCAGACCGCCGCACCGCGGGCGATCGTGCTGGCCGGCATCGTCATCGTCGGCTTCGCCGCCCTGCGCGGCGTGTTCGCCTTCCTGCAAGCCTACTGGTCCGAGCGCAACTCCCAGGCCATCGCCTACGACATGCGCAACGACCTGTTCGCCAAGATCCAGCGCCTGTCATTCTCATATCACGACCGCAACCAGACCGGCCAGTTGATGATCCGCGCCACGGACGACGTCGAGAAGGTCCGCCTGTTCGTCGGCCAGGGTCTGATCCAGCTCGTCGGTGCGGTTGTGCTCCTCTCTGGAACGCTCGTCCTGCTGTTCACCACCAACGCGCGTCTGGCGCTGGTGACGCTGTGGATCCTGCCGGTGGCGGTCGTCATCTTCGGGCTGTTCAGCGGCCTGAGCCGGCCGCTGTTCACTCGGGTGCAGCAGCGGCTGTCGTCGCTGAACACCATCCTGCAAGAGAACCTGGCCGGCATCCGCGTCGTCAAGGCCTTCACACGCGAAGACAGCGAGCAATCCAAGTTCCGCGAGGCCGCCGATCTGTTGATGAGCTCCCAGATCGGCATCGCCCGGCTGTTCGTCTTCCTGTTCCCGGTCGTGTTCCTGATCGCCAACCTCGGTCAGGCGGTGACCCTGTCTGCCGGCGCGCGTCAGATCATCGAGGGCACTCTCACCCTCGGGGAGATGCAGGAGTTCAGCTTGTATCTGGTCTACCTCTTCTTCCCTGTCGCTCAGTTCGGTTTCATCATCACGCAGCTCGGCCAGGCATCCGCCTCAGCCGCACGGATCTTCGAGATCCTGGATGCCAAGAACGATGTGATCGACAAGCCCGGGGCTGTTCCACTGCCGTCCGTCCAGGGGCGGGTCCGCTTCGAAGGCGTCACCTTCCGCTACTTTGGCGGCGGCGATCCCGTCCTGCAAGACGTGAGCTTTGAAGCCCTGCCCGGCCAGACCATCGCCCTGCTGGGCGCCACCGGCTCCGGCAAGACCACCATCATCAACCTTCTGCCACGCTTCTACGATCCGACCGAGGGGCGCATCACCATCGACGGGCACGACCTGCGCGACGTCACGCTGAACTCCCTGCGCGCGCAGATCGGCATCGTCCTTCAGGAGACGACGCTCTTCGCCGGAACGATCCGCGAGAACATCGCCTTCGGCCGGCCGGAGGCCAGCCTGGAGCAGATCGCGGCGGCGGCGCGCGCCGCCGCGGCCCACGACTTCATCATGGAATTCCCCGAAGGCTACGACACACCGGTGGGCGAACGCGGCCAGACCCTGAGTGGCGGCCAGAAGCAGCGGGTGGCCATCGCCCGTGCCCTGCTGCTCGACCCGCACATCCTGATCCTGGACGATTCGACCAGCTCGGTCGATCTGACCACCGAAGCCCAGATCCAGAAGGCGCTCGAGGTCCTGATGCGGGGCCGGACGTCCTTCGTCATCGCCCAGCGCATCAGCACGGTCATGAACGCCGACCAGATCCTGGTGATGGATAAGGGCCGGATCGTGGCCAGCGGAAGGCACGAAGACCTGCTGGAGGACAGCGAGCTCTACGCCGAGATCTACACCTCCCAGCTCATCGGCGATGAGCCGATCCCGGATCCGGCGTAGCGAGCCGCCGATCGGCGAGGCCCGCTCAAGGAGAGCAGTATGTTTCATGGACCCCGAAGCGACCTGCTGAATCAGGAGACCTCCAAACCGAAGCGCGCCGGCCAGACTCTAGCCAGGCTGGCGCGGCTGTTCGCTCCTTATTGGCCGATGTTGGTGCTGGCTTCGGTGGCCGTCATCGCCTCCACCTGGGCCCAGGTCACCTCGCCGCAGCTGACCGGCCAGCTGGTCGACTGCTACCTGGCGCCTTCGGCGGCCGGAGCCTTCGGCAGTTTCCCGGGCGCCTCCGGCGAAGACAACGCTTCTCAATCCAATTGCTGGCTGCAGGACGGCCGTGAGCCCAGCGGGCCCACCCAGACCGTCCTGCGGGCGGCTTTCACCTCCGGCGGCTTCCCCGCCCCAGCCGCCGACGTCGCCGCCATGAGCCCCGCGGACCGGATCGCCGGGATCGGTCGCTTGATCGCCCTGCTGATCGGGCTGTACGTCGGCAGCGCGCTGCTGACCGGCGCCACCTTCTACGCCATGACCTGGAGCGGACAGCACGTCCTGCGCCGGCTGCGCGTGTCGGTGTTCGAGCAGCTGCACCGGCTGTCGCTCAGCTACTACGCCGAGCACGAGGCCGGTGACCTGATGAGCCGGATCACCAACGACAGCGACACCATCCAACAGGTGCTCAACTTCGCGCTGGTCAGCGTCGCCAGCGGGGCGCTGCTCCTGGTGTGGGTAGCCTACAACATGCTCACCGAGAACCTGGTCTTCGCGCTGCTGAGCATGGCCGTCACGCCGATCATGTTGGCGGCGACGCTGTGGTTTTCCACGCAGGCGCGCAAGGCCTTCCGCACCACCCGCCGGGAGATCGGGGCGGTCAACGCCGAGCTTCAGGAGAACATCTCCGCAGTCCGCGAGGTGCAGGCCTTCAACCGCGCCGAGGAAAACATCGAGCAGTTCAAGCTGGTGAACGCCGCCAATCGCGACGCCAACGTGCGGGCGGTGGCCTTCAGCGCCGCCCTGTCGCCGGCGCTGGAGGCGCTCGGCTATGTCGCCCTGGCCACCGTCACGGCCGTCGGCGGCCTGGCGCTGCTTGGCAGGATCAGTCTGCCGGGCGGAGCGATCTCCCTGGGCCTGGTGATCACCTTCCTCGGCTACGTCCAGCGATTCAACCAGCCCATCCAGCAGATCTCTGTCCTGTGGACCAACATCCAGAGCGCCGTGGCCGGCGCCGAGCGGATCTTCGGCTTGCTCGACGAGGAGCCCGACGTGCGGGAAGCGCCGCAGGCCGTGGTCATGACGGAAATGCGCGGACTGGTCGAGTTCGAACACGTTTCGGCCGAATACCTGCCCGGGCAGCCGGTCCTGCACGACGTCAGCTTCACGGCTCAACCCGGGCAGACCATCGCCATCGTCGGGCCCACCGGGGCAGGCAAGACCACCATCATCAACCTGATCCCTCGCTTCTACGACGTCACCGGCGGCACGGTGCGAGTCGACGGCCTGGATGTCCGCGACGTGACCACGCGGTCTCTGCGCGAGCAGATCGGCATCGTGCTGCAGGATACCTTCCTGTTCAGCACAACGGTCATGGAAAACATCCGCTTTGGCCGTCCCGCCGCCAGCGACGCGGAAGTCATCGCCGCCGCCAAGCTCGCCCACGCCGACGTCTTCGTCGAGCGCCTGCCGGAGAAGTACCAGATGAAACTGGGCGAGCGCGGCTCCGGTCTGAGCCAGGGGCAGCGCCAGCTGCTGGCAATCGCCCGGGCCGCCCTGGCGGACCCGCGCATCCTGATCCTGGACGAGGCCACCTCCAGTGTGGACACGCGCACCGAACGGCTCATCCAGCGCGCCCTGGAGCGGCTGCTGCAGGGGCGCACGTCGTTCGTCATCGCCCACCGCTTGAGCACGATTCATAACGCGGACATGGTGCTGGTCATCAACGAAGGCCGCGTGGTGGAACGCGGCACCCACGCTGAGCTTCTAGCCAGGCGGGGGGTCTATCACGGCCTGTACATGAGCCAGTTCCGCCGCGACCCGCAGTTCGTCCTGGCGGAGGCAAAGGCGGACGACCGCCTGCGCAGGACGGCCGGGGCAGCGCCATAACCCGGCCTTACGCCTGGGCTGAAGCGTTGAACCGACTCCCCGGCGGCGTGGTAGACTACCTCTGGATAGCCTGACGCGCTTTCGAACGCGTACCCAATGAGCCTTGCCGACGAGCTCTCCATCCTACGACGCCGCAACCGGCGGCTCGGCCTGATTTTTGGTCTGCTCATGTCCTTGGCCTTCAGCCTGACGGCCTGGGGCGTGGACGGGCTGCGGCTGTACCAGAGCGCCGGATTCCTACCGTGGTTCAAGCTGGCGGTCGGCGGGGGCTGTGCGCTGCTGCTCGGTAGCCTGGTCGGCTGGCTGATCGGCCACCTGGATCATGCCGGCGCCGGGCTGATCGGCTGGACGCTCTTCGGATTGACGATCAACACCCTGGCCGGCCATCTACCCTATGAGGGCTACTCGCTGGCTGCCGGCCTGCTCGATGGCCGCTTTCGGGGTCTGGAGACGTTCCCGTACGTGGCGGCCTCGGGCGCCCGCCAGGTGATGGCTTCTCTCCTGGCCGGAGGCCTGATGGCGCTGGCCGGACTGCTTGAGCCGTCTCTCCTGGAACAGGCCCGCGGCGCCCCGTCGCGTCTGGGGCAGACCATGGCCCTGCTCCTCGCCGGACCGGCCTTCCTGCTGGCCGGCTACTGGACCGACGACTGGGTCAACCGGCCGCTGCGTGACCCGCAAATCGCCGTCGCCGACCTACTTCACACCGTCCTCTACGAGGACGATCTCTCCCGCCAGGAGCGGCTGGATCTGCACGTCGGTGCCCTGAACCCCATCACGGACATGCTCTCCGAACCGCGGCTGCTCATGGTCCGGGACTACGACGCACAATACTTGACCAGCGCCGGAGTGGAGATCCAGTTCGAGTCGGGCTGGGCTTACTGCTATGTGATCGCGCGGCAGATGACCTTCTGCCAGCCGAGCGACTTGCTCCTGACCGACGCATTCCGTTGTGTCCTGAGCGGCGGCGAGTCCGAGTCAGGCATCTGCCGGGGTCAGGCATCACCCGAGGCGGAAGCCTGGTTGACACAGGCCCGCCCCGGCCTTGGCTCGGACCCCGAACTTGAGGTCGCCGGACGGATGGGCGCCGTCACGCTGCTCGAGGGTCGTACGCCGGGCGGACCGCCGTTCACCTGTCGCCTGTATGGCGCAATGCCGGCGCTCGTCGGCGATTGCGCATTCGAGGGCGCACCCTAGTCTCGTCGTTCTTGCCGCCGGCATTACGCAGCAGAAGAACCCTTCTTGGCCGCGACGCGCAGCGGGACGGCCGATGGCCGCCCCGCGGGTCTCCTCCCCAAGATCCAGCCGATCAACAGCCGAAGTTGTAGCCGAACCAGCTCAGCGGCGTCAAAAGGACGCACCACCAGGATGAGGGCATGAACCACAGTACCCCGCCGCAGATCGCCAGCAAGACAAGGCATCCGCATCCGGCCAGGATCCACTTGCGTGACCTTCGCGGCGCGACCTCTTCCTCCGGCTGGGCGGCCGGCATGGCCGCAGCCGGGGCTGCCGCCGGCCGCGCTGGAGGAACATAGGCGGGCTTGACCGGCGGGGCGATCGGCTTGGCAGCCGCTCCCATGACCGTGGCGGCCGCTTCCGGCGAGGTCGCATCGAACGTCAGCGTGATGGTCTCCCCGAAACCGACCAGGTCACCGGGATTGAGCACCCGCGGCGCCGCCAGCCGGTCACCATTGACGAACGAACCGTTCGTCGATCCCAGGTCCTCGAGCACATAGCCGCCCGGGGTACGAGTCAGGCGGGCATGCGTGCGCGAGACCTCGGCATCCCCCAGGACGATGTCATTCGAGACGTCCCTGCCCAGGACTGTGACCTCTTTGGTCAAGTCGAACACCAGCCCCGGGTTGGGACCGGTGCGCATGATCAGGCGGAACGAAGCTGCCGGCATGGCGACCTCCTGAGCGATCGGTGAACGGTCGAAGTGTACATGCAGCGCCCGGTCGAGTCAACCGGCCTATCCGCGCGCGCTGCGCACGCGTATGCGCAAGCCCTCCACGCCGATGACCTCGACGCGCGCTCCGGACGGGATGGTCGGTGCACCGGGCTCGATCTCTGCAGTCCACAGCTCCCCGGCCACCTGGACCATGCCGGTCGGGGCCAGGTTGCTGCGCGCCTCGCCGATCCGGCCGGGCAGGGCCTCCACTCCGACGGCAATGCGCCGCCTCTGGGCGCGGATGGCGAAGGTGACCACCACGAAGAACAGCGCCGCCGTCACCACGCCTGTGGCCACCACCAGCGGCACCGACACGCGCTGGAAGCTGGGTGTGGTGGGCGAGTTGAACAGGACCAACGCCCCCAGGATGAAGGAGCCCACACCGGCAGCCGTCAGCGCGCCATGGGTGGGCGCTTTGACGTCCAGAATGAACAGCACGAAGGCGACCAGCAGGAAGACCAGCCCAAACCAGTTGACCGGAAGAATGCCCAGACCGTAGATCCCCAGCGCCACGCAGGTGACGCCGATGAAGCCGGCCACCCAGCCTCCGGGGCTGGAGATCTCGATCAGGATGGCCTGCACGCCGACACTCAGAAGCAGGAAGACGATGTTCGGATTGGTGAGCGTGTGCAGGAACTGCTCGATGAAGGTCTGCGGCACCTCGACCACAACCGCGCCGGCGGTCTCCAGCACGCGCGGCCCGAGCGCCAGCTCGACCTCGAAGCCGTCCAATTGCGCCAGCAGGTCGTCCAAATCGGAGGCGATGAAGTCGATCAAGCCGATCTCGAGAGCCTCCTCGGAGGAGACGGCCCGGGCCTCCTCGATGGTCGCCTCGGCCAGCGCGACCGCCTCGGCGCCGCGGCGGGCGGCCAGGCCGCGTACCGTGGCCCGTAGGATCTCCTTCTCTTTGGCCGCGATCGTCTCGCCCAGGTCCTCGCCCTGCGAACCGACGGGCGAGGCCGCACCGATGGCCGTTTCGGGCGCCATGGCCGCGACGTGCCCGGCAAGCGTGATGATCGTCCCGGCGCTGCCGGCCATTGCGCCGCGCGGGGCGACATACACCACGACCGGAATAGCACTGCCGCGGATCGCCTCGACCATCTCGCCCATCAACGTGACCGATCCGCCGGGCGTGTTCAGGCGCAGGATCAGCGCCACGGCCTGCTGCCGTTCTGCCAGCGCCAGGCCGCGTTCCAGGTACCCCACCATTGCCGGCGTCACCGGACCCTCGGCGTTCAGCAGCAGGACCTCGCCCTCCCCTTGGGCGGCCGCCGCCGCAGCGTTGCCAGCAAGGACCAGCACCAACCAGACAGCCAAGACCGCTTTCATGCGCATCTTCACACTCATCCTGAGGCCATTATATTCCGGAAGCCGGGACCTCGGACGCCTTGTCGCCCGGCGCCAGTGACCTATAATTGGAGCATGGCAGCCGCCCCCGCGGCAGGGGAGACGCATGCGAGTCGTCGAGCGCTCTGAGTTCCTGAAAGAGGACGGGGAGATCACCCTCGAGAACCGCCTGCGGGCCACGCTGCGCAATGGCCTGCGTTGGTACGGCGAGGTCATGGCCCAGCAGGCTGTCACGCAGCGGCTGTCGCCGGTGCTGGGGAACGACCATGTGCTCATCCGCAACCTTCTCCTGCCCGGGGCTTCCGTGCCGCTGTCTTTGGTCCTGGTCGGCCCCGAAGGCGTGCGCGCCCTCGTCGCCTCGCCGCTGCGGGGTGTGTTTCGCGCCAAGGGCGGGGATTGGATGACGTTCAACTCGGGCGCCCGGCGGTTCAGAAAGGTCCGACCGAACCTGCAGGCTCTGGCCGCAAGCATGGCAGACGCGGTGCTGAAGCACCTGAACGGCGCCGGCTTTCCCATCCCGGAGGTCGAGCCGGTCTTGATCCTGACCGATCCGCGCACGCATGTCGACACCGCCCGCCCACAGGTTCGCATCGTCCTCTCCGACGCCGTCGAGCACTTCGCCTCCAACCTGCTCCAGCTCCCGCCGATCATGGATCTGGAAGATGTGACCAACGTTTCCAATGCATTGGTCCATCCCCGCGAGTCGTCTGCGCCGCCCTCGACATTGGGCGTGACCGGCGAGCCGATCGGCCCGATCGCACCGATTGCTGTGCCCAGCGGCGGTCCGGCAGCCGGGTCCGTGTCCAGCTTGCGCGCCAGCCTGGACTCGCAGTTCGAAGTGGCCCAGGAGGATGAGACTCCGGTCGAGGAGTTCGACTGGCGGGCGACCAGCGTCAAGATCGCCACGCGCGCCGGCGAGGCCTCGGAGAAGGCCTTGCAGGTCGAGCAGGAATGGGAGCGCAAGGTGGCGCCGCACATTTCCGGCCTGGGCTCGCGCCTGGGGCGGCGCCTGCCGCGCTTCACGCGCGGCCAGTGGATCCTGCTCGGCATCATGGTCTTCTTCGAATTCATCATCCTGGTCGCCACGGTGTTGATCATCGTGGCCGACATCCTGCGCTACTGAGCCGCCGCCGGCGGCAGGGTACCGTTGCCTCCCTTTCTCTCCATCGTCATCCCGGCCCTGAACGAATCACTACGCCTGCCGGACACGCTTGCCCGCCTGCGCGATTTCCTGCAGCAGCACGACTTTGACTCCGAAGTGCTGGTCGTCGATAACGGCAGCACCGACTCCACGGCCGCGATCACGCGTGAATTCGGTGAGACACATCCGGGATTCCAGCTTCTGCGGACCGAGCGGCGCGGGAAGGGACTGGCCGTGCGGATGGGCATGCTGGCCGCGGCAGGCGAATACCGCTTCTTCGCCGACGCCGACCTATCCATGCCGGTTGACCAGATCAGCCGCTTCATCCCTCCGGCGCTGAGCGGCGCCGATATCGCCATCGCCTCGCGGGAAGCGCCGGGCGCGGTGCGCTACGGCGAGCCCGCCCACCGCCATTGGATCGGGCGAGGGTTCAACCAGTTGGTGCGCTGGATGGCCGTCCCCGGCCTGCACGACACCCAATGCGGCTTCAAGTGCTTCCGCGCCGAGGTGGCCAAGGATCTGTTCTCGGTCCAGCGCCTCGATGGCTGGACCTTCGATGTCGAGGTCCTGTTCGTCGCACACCGGCGCGGCTATCGAATCGTCGAGCTTCCCATCCCCTGGTATTACGCCAGCGGCAGCCGCGTGCGGCCTGTGCATGATTCGATCGCCATGCTGATCGACCTGTTCCGCATCCGCGCCGGCTGGCGGCGAGGCTGGTATGCGCGTCCGTCCCCGAGTTGAGCGGCAGCCGAGCCTGGCGCTGGAAGAGGCGCTGCACACCCACGGCGTGGCTTGCGTGGCCGGCCTGGACGAGGCCGGCCGCGGCGCGTGGGCAGGGCCGCTGACCGCCGCGGCGGTCATCCTGCCGCTGGGCGAGGCCGGGCTGGCTGTGCGGCTTGCCGGCGTGCGCGACTCCAAAGCGATGACCGCCCGGCAACGAACGCGCTGGGCGGAGACCATCCGGCGCGTGGCGGTCTCCTGGGCGATCGGCCGGGCCAGCGTCGCCGAGGTCGACGGACTTGGACCGCTGCGCGCCTCGCGCCTGGCCATGACGCGCGCGCTGGAGGGCCTCCCCACCCAGCCTGTGCACTTGCTGATCGATCACCTCTGCCTGCCGGAAGTGCTCTTGCCGCAAACCGCCCTGCCCCACGGCGACGCCTTGGTCCTGTCCATCGCCGCCGCCTCGGTCCTGGCCAAAGTGGCCCGGGACCAGGAGATGGCCGCACTGAGCGGGGAGTATCCCGATTACGGATTCGAGCGACACAAGGGCTACGGCACCCCGCAGCACCGCGTGGCCCTGGAGCGCCTTGGCCCGTCGGCGATCCATCGGCGCTCCTACGCGCCGGTGGCGGCACTGGCCGCAGCCGCTGCATGAACGCGCCACGTCCGCGCCGGGCCTTCACAGGGAGCTAAGGCCTTGAGCCTGTCCGCCTTCTTCGACCCCACTGCGGTCGCCGTCATCGGCGCCTCCGCCGACCCGAAGAAGCTCGGCTTTGCCGTGCTCAACAATCTGGTGAACGGCGGTTTCCTGCGGCCGGGCAGGCACGTCTATCCCGTCAATCCCAAGGCCGAGGCCATCCTCGGCCTGCCGGCTTTCGCCTCGGTGCTGGACATCCCCGGGCCGGTCGACCTGGCCGTAATCGTCATTCCCTACATGGGCGTCCCGGAGGTCCTGCAGGCGTGCGGGGAGAAGCACGTCCCCGCGGCGATCGTGATCAGCGCCGGCTTCCGTGAAGCCGGGCGAGAGGGTCTGGAGCGCGAGCTCGAGCTGGTTGAAATCTCGCGCACCTACGGCCTGCGCCTGATTGGCCCCAACTGCCTGGGCGTCATCGACACGGTGACCGGCCTGAACGCCTCCTTCTCGGCCGGCATGCCGCCGGCCGGCCCCATGGCTTTCATGTCACAGTCGGGTGCCCTGGGGACGGCCATCCTCGATTGGGCCCAAGCCGGCCGGCTGGGATTGAGCAAGTTCGTTTCGCTCGGCAACAAAGCCGATGTCAGCGAGATCGATCTGCTCCAGGCCTGGGCAGACGACGACAGCTCGCGGGTGATCTTGAGCTACATCGAGGGCCTGCCCGACGGCCAGAAGTTCATGCGCGTCGCCCGCCAGGCAACCAGGCGCAAGCCGGTGGTGGCGATCAAGTCCGGCATCACCCAGGCCGGCGCTCGGGCCGTCAGCTCGCACACCGGATCGCTGGCCGGATCTGAGCAAGCCTACCAGGCAGCATTCCACCAGGCCGGCGTCATCCGCGTCACCGCCCTGGAGGATCTCTTCGACTGCGCCCGCGCCTTCGGCTACCTGCCTGCGCTGCGGGGAGACCGGGTCGCGATCGTCACCAACGCCGGCGGGCCGGGCATCCTGGCCACCGATGCGCTCGAGCGCGCCGGGCTGACACTGGCCCGCTTCGATTCCGAGCGCATTCGCGCCCTCGAGCAATCGCTGCCTGACTCCGCCAGCGCCGCCAACCCGGTCGACGTCTTGGGTGA
>Ga0105106_10000126_pt1 | contig 48573 bp, 39 predicted proteins | sample PPLLaktember2015_5_FD_79109 | JGI IMG/M metagenome (GOLD analysis project Ga0105106, IMG submission 79109) | Freshwater sediment microbial communities from Prairie Pothole Lake near Jamestown, North Dakota, USA - PPLs Lake P8 Core (1) Depth... | ecosystem: Environmental > Aquatic > Freshwater >... | reverse complement strand
CGACGGCAACACGGCCGCAGCGCTGGGCTGCCTGTATGCGGGGGCGACGGTCGGGGCCTGGTATCCGATCACGCCGTCAACTTCGCTGATGGACGCCTTCCGCTCGTTCTGCGCGCGCCACCGAACCGATCCCAAGACCGGTCAGCGCGACTACATGATCGTGCAGGCGGAGGACGAGCTTGCAGCAATTGGCATCGTGATCGGCGCGTCCTGGAACGGCGCGCGCGCGTTCACGCCGACGAGCGGGCCGGGAATCTCCTTGATGGAAGAATTCATCGGCCTCGCGTACTACGCGGAAGTGCCGGCGGTCATTTTCGACGTGCAGCGCGTCGGTCCCTCAACCGGGATGCCGACCCGCACGCAGCAATGCGACCTGATCGCCTGTGCCTATGCCTCGCACGGCGACACACGGCACGTGCTGCTGTTTCCCGACTCACCGGAAGAATGCTTCCAGATGGCGGTGCAGGCTTTCGACCTCGCGGAGCGGCTCCAGACCCCGGTCTTCGTCCTGCTCGATCTCGACATCGGAATGAATGACTGGATGTCGCCGGAGTTCCGCTGGGACGATGGCTACCAGCCCGACCGCGGCAAGGTGCTTACGCCGGAACAGATCGCCGGAATCGAGAAGTTCCAGCGTTTTCTCGATCCCGACGCCGACGGAATTCCATACCGGACGCTGCCCGGCATCAGCCCCAAGGCGTCGTATTTCACGCGCGGCTCGGGGCACAACCGCTTCGGCGCATATACGGAGGATGCGGCCGAGTACCAGGAGGTGCTTGACCGACTCGCGCGGAAGTTCCGCACGGCGGCAAAGTACGTACCGGCCGCGGTTGCGGACGGGCGAGGCGCCACTGCCGCGATCGTCAGCCTCGGATCCTGCAATGCGCCAGTGCGCGAGGCACTCGCCATGCTTCGAAAATCCGGGATTGCGATCGACTACCTGCGGGTGCGTGGGTTTCCCTTCGGGACCGAGGTCGAGGAATTCCTTGCGTCGCACCAGGTCATCTTCATCGTCGAGCAGAACCGGGATGCGCAGTTGCGTGCGCTGCTGACGATGGAGACTGCCGTGGAGAAGAAGAAGCTACGCTCGATCCTCCATTACAACGGCCTGCCGATGTCGGCGGCCACCATCATCGATGGCGTCAACAAGGCGCTCGACAAGGAGGTTGCGGCATGAGTTTCATCGCCAAGCCGAAGGTCGCGAACCCGGGGTTGGTGAAGAATTCGCTCGGGCTGAACCGGCGTGACTATGAGGGCAGCATGTCGACCCTCTGTGCCGGTTGCGGCCACGACTCCGTCACGGCTGCAATCGTGCAGGCTTGCTACGAGCTCGCCTTGCCGCCGCAAAGCGTCGTGAAGCTTTCGGGCATCGGCTGCTCTTCGAAGACGACCGCTTATTTCGTCGCCGGCGCGCACGGATTCAATTCCGTGCACGGCCGCATGCCGTCGATTGCGACCGGGGCAAACGCAGCGAACCGCCACCTGCGTTATATCGGCGTGTCCGGAGACGGCGACTCGCTTTCAATCGGGGTCGGCCAGCTCGCGCATGCGATCCGGCGGAATCTCGACATGGTGTACATCCTCGAGAACAACGGCGTCTACGGCCTGACCAAGGGCCAGTTCTCGGCCTCTGCGGATATCGGTTCGAAATCGAAGAAGGGCGAGGCGAACGAGCAGCAGCCGATCGACCCGGTGCTGCTGGCACTCGCGCTCGGGGCCTCATTCGTCGCGCGCAGCTTCTCCGGCGACAAGGAACAGCTCGTTCCACTGATCCAGGCGGGGCTTGCGCACCAGGGGTTCGCGATCATCGACGTGCTGTCTCCCTGCGTGACCTTCAACGACCACGAAGGATCGACCAAGAGTTACGCGTACGTGCGCGAACACAGCGAAACGCCGGTCGCCGCGGACTACATCGCGCCGAAGCAGGAGATCCGCGTGCAGTTCGCGCCGGGCGAAACGGTTTCCGTGCCGATGCACGACGGAAGCGACGTCGTGCTGCACAAGCTCGACCCGGGCTATGACCCGACCGATCGCGCGCGTGCCGCCGCGTATGTGCAGGAACGCGCGATGCGGAACGAGTACGTCACCGGACTCATATACATCGACGAGTCCAGGCGCGACTTCCACGCGCAGCACGGCACGGCCGACGAAGCGCTCAACGCCGTGCCGTATCCGCGGCTCTGTCCCGGCGCGGCAAAGCTCGGCCGCATCCTCGCGTCATTCCGCTGAGGCGCGGCAGTCGAGCGCGCGCAGCGCGCCGGGCTGTACGGTGACGGTCATCGGCGTCGCGCCAAATTCCTGGCCGTCGAGTTCCACGCCGCAGGGCGATTCACAACGGATCGTCGCCGTGTGGCAGCGGACGACACGGAACGCCGGATCGCCGGCAAGCCGGCCGTCGAAGAGCTTCGGCAACCTCGACAGTGCGCCGGTGAATGTCAGCGGATCGACCGTCAGCAGGTCGAGCCAGCCGTCGTCGACCTGGGCGTCGGGAGTGAGTCGCATCCCGCCGCCGCAGCGCGGTCCGATGGAGGCGAGCACGAGCAGGAAGCGCCCGCGCAGGATGCTCCCGTCGACAGTGATCTCGAATTCCGGCGCGCGGTAGCGGGCGAGCGTTCGCGCGAGGCCCAGAAGGTAGGCGAGTCCGCGTGGTCCGGAGCGCGGCGTCATGTGCAACATCTCTGCATCGAGACCCGCGCCGGCGACGTTGTGAAATGCGGCCTTCAGGCCGTCGGCTCGCGCCGCCACCCCGATGTCCGCCGGCCGCGCGCGTCCGCGGGTCATGCACGCGGCGAGCCGATCGGGATCGTCCGGTATCTGCATCGAGCGCGACCAGTCATTGCCGGTTCCGCCTGCGGCCGCGGCGACGAGGCATTCATCTGATGACACCGCGGACGCCCGCAGTCCATTGATGAGCTCATTGAAGGTTCCATCGCCGCCAACGGCCAGGAGGCGACGGCAGCCATCGTCGACCGCCCGCGCACAGCGCCGCGCCGCATCGCCTGGCGCGTCGCTGACAACGCACTCGTACGCGACGCCCGCACGCTCGAGCGCGGCCGTAAGCTGCGGCCGGAAGCGCAAGGCGCGGCCTCCGCCGCTGACCGGATTTATGAGGATGAACCAGCGGTCCGGGTCGATCACCGGCGCCATCATGAGCCATAATGTTCGGGCATGCCTGATGCGATCGACCCGGTCAGCTACCAGCTCGCGGCGCGCGATCCTGCCGCGTTCGTGGAGCGCTTTGCCGGCAGCTTCGAACGCTACGGATTCGCCGTGGTCAGCGATCACGAACTCCCGCAGTCGTCGATCGACGGCTGCCTCGACCGCTTCAAGAAGTTCTTCGCCCAGGATGCGGTGGTGAAGGAGCGCTATCGCGTGCCCGGGATTGGCGGCGCGCGCGGCTACACGCCCTTTGGCGTCGAAACGGCGAAAGGCGCGGCACACCACGATCTCAAGGAATTCTGGCAGATCGGCAGGGAGCTGCCGCCCGGGCACCGTTACCGGTCGTCGATGCCGGACAATATCTGGATCGAGGGCGACCCGGAATTCAAGCGGGCGGCGCTCGAGCTCTGGGAAGCATTCGACCGGATGGGCCACAAGCTCCTCGAGGCGATCGCGGCCTACCTGCGCCTCGACCCGCGCTGGTTCGACGACAAGGTCGGCGAAGGCAATAGCGTGCTGCGCGTGATCCACTACCCGCCGCTCAAGGAAGGCGCGACCGGCGTGCGAGCGGGAGCGCACGAAGACATCAACGTCATCACGCTTCTGCTCGGGGCGGAGGAAGGCGGACTGGAGCTGCTCGATCGCAACGGCCGCTGGTTGCCGATCAACCCGCCGCCGGGAACGCTCGTCTGCAATGTCGGCGACATGCTGCAGCGGCTGACGAATCACGTCTTGCCCTCGACGACTCACCGGGTCGTGAATCCGACGGGTGCGCGCGTCAAGCGGCCGCGTTACTCCATGCCGTTCTTCCTGCACTTCAATTCCGACTTCCCGATCGGGACCCTTCCGGGCTGCATCACGCCGGACAGGCCCAATCGGTATCCTGAACCCATTCTCGCGGACGACTACCTGCGCGAACGGCTGCGCGAGATCAAGCTGCTGTATTAGTGGCCAAACTCTATTTCTACTACTCGACGATGAACGCGGGCAAGTCGACTTCGCTCCTGCAGTCGAGCCATAACTACCGGGAACGCGGTTTGCGCACGCTGGTCTATACGGCACAGTTCGACCAGAGGGGAGGCGGCAGGGTGCATTCCCGGATCGGTCTTTCGAGCGAAGCGCATCATTTCGCGCCGGGATCCGAGCTTTACGCAGAGATCGCAGCGGAACACGCCAGACAGCCGGTCAGCTGCATCCTGCTCGACGAAGCGCAGTTCCTGACGCGCGGGCAGGTGGAACAGCTTGCTGGAGTCGTGGACCGGCTATCGATCCCCGTGCTCTGTTACGGGCTGCGGACCGATTTCCGCGGGGAACTTTTCGAGGAGAGCGCGCGGCTCCTCGCGCTGTCCGATGAGCTGACGGAACTGAAGACGATCTGCCACTGCGGCCGCAAGGCCACGATGGTCGTGCGGGTGGGCGCGGAAGGAGCGGTCGAGCGCGACGGGGCGCAGGTCGAGATCGGTGGAAACGAGCGCTATGTTTCGCTCTGCCGGCGACACTATTTTGACGCGGCCATTGGACCGGGCCCGCTGCGATGACGGGTTTGGCGGCCCGTCAGCGCATTGCATGTCTGTTGTTGTTGATCCTCCGGCTGCCCGCGGCGCACGCGGAAGAAGAGGAAGAAGACAAGAGCGTCAGCGAAGCAGCTGATCCTTGTGTGCGGTCGGCCACGGAAGGCGCCGAAGGCCTGGACGCCATGCGCAAAGGCCTGGAGCGCAGCGTCTGCAGTACGGCGCGCTTTGTCGACCGCTTGTTCGGCCGCGAACACGAATATTCTGAGTACGAGGACGAGTCCAACGGGCGGGCGAGTGTGACTCTCGGCTGGAACGAGCAGGACGAATTCGAAGTGGACACCCGCTTTCGCGCGAGTGTCAGTCTTCCGCAGATCAACGAGCGCTTCAACGCCACGATTGGACGCGCGAGCAGCGATGAATTTCTCGCCGACGAGCTGACCACCGTCGGCCCGGTGGTCGGAGCCTTTTCCGACGATCAGCCGGCGGAATGGTTCGCAGGAGTCGGCTACCGCGTCCTCCGTGACCGCGACAGCCGATTCGACCTTGGTGCCGGCCTCAAGCTCGAGTCGCCGCTGAACCCTTATGCCAACGCCCGGTATCGCTATTACATCTATGGCGGCGCAGACACGCTGCTGACATTGCGCACGACCGCGTTCGTCGAGAACGACGAAGGGTTTGGCGTGACGCAGGCCTTCGATATCGACCATGTACTGAGCCGCGACTACCTGCTGCGTTTCGGGAACACCGTGCGACTCTCCGAGGAGACTGACGGCGTTCGCTGGCGGTCCCGCGTGGCCCTGTATCAGGCAATCGATTTCAGGCGGGCGATGCGTTACGAGGTCAGCATGCGCGGCGAGACCGACGGCACCCAGCCCGACCTGTACGGCTTGCGCGTGACCCACCGGCGCTCCGTATTGCGCGACTGGCTGTTCATCGAGTTCGGGGGTGCCTTGTTCTGGGCCGATGGCCCGGAGCCGGCCGATCGCTGCGACGCCTGCCTGGGAGCCACCGTCGGTTTCGAAGTCCTGTTCGGTCAGGCGTATGACCGCGCCCTACGCAGCGAGAAAGGGGCGCAGAAAGCATCCGATCAGGCGCAATGAACCGCCACGGCGCCAGTCATGGCGCAGCGCTCAGGCGTCGAGCGCGAGCAAGGCGAGCCTTGCTTCGCGAAGAAACGAGCGATCCCCCGCGCGGCCGCGCATATTCTCGGATTCGGCTTCGTTGATCAGGTCCGCATCGAGCGACCAGGACTGCAGAATCCGGCGCTTCTGTTCCCGACTCAATCGCTGATCGTCGAGCACTGCGGCTGGCTGCGGGAAATACTTAGTCGGATCCATGATCACATTTGCGACGTCAATGTTGGTACCAAGTCTCATTATCGCCATCCATCCTAGCCCTTTGTTCGCTGCCGCACGGACCCAGGCTTGAAGGCTCGGTAGATTATGCCATCGTTAGCAATCGTTGCTGCTTGGAGCCTCAAGATGCTGGGCCTAGAACAAGAGCGGATCGCACTCGAAAAATCCGGTGATTGTTCAGTAGCTGACCCAATTCAGCACAGGGCTGGCCGCGGGAGTCCGCGGCATCAGGTTGTCGAGTCAGGGAACTCAGCCCCCGAGTCATTCTCGCTCGAAGACGCCCTGCATGCCCTGACTCTGGCCGAGAAGCGTCTCTTCGGGATCCAGCGCGAAAACAACGGCCTGAGGAAGAACAACGAGCACCTGATGAAAGCGCTGGACGGCGCCTCGCGACGGGCGGTGGCCGCGGTCCGCGTGGCACAGCACGATGGATTGACCGGACTGCCCAATCGGCTGTTGTTGATCAAGCGACTGCAAAAGGCGATCGGGCATGCCGCCGAGCGCCATCTTCACCTGGCACTGGTATTCATCGACCTTGACGGCTTCAAGTCCGTAAATGACCGCTACGGGCACCAGGCTGCGGACAGGCTGCTGTCGGCGGTCGGTGCGCGCATCGCAGGCGGTGTCCGGGCCGAAGACATCGCCTGTCGTTACGGCGGCGATGAATTCGTCGCGCTGCTCACGAACCTGAAGGACGCTGCAAGCGCCGGCAAGATCGCGGAAAAGATCCGCCAGGACATTGGCCAGTGCTATTCGATCGACGGCAAGGAAATTCATATCGGCGCTTCCGTCGGTCTCGCCGTGTATCCCGACGATGGCGAGCACTACGATGTGCTGCTGCAACACGCCGACTCCGCGATGTTTCGCGACAAGGCGGCTCGTCGCACGTCAAGCAGCTTATGTGAAATGAAGTCGTCCGCAAGGTGGCGAATGGGGAACGGCTGACTGCAACTCCTTGCGCAGTGCGCAAGTGCACCCCATGCTCACCAGTACGACCGCCGCAGCGTGGTGCTTCGGCTGGCGCGGAGAGCGGGCACTGACCAGGCATGAGCGCATCAAGCGAAGACGTGGAAGCCAGTCGACCCGATGTAGCGTTGAGGGTCGATCAGCCAGTCTGCGAAGACGAGCCGCCTGAGCCGATCGAGGTCGTTGATCCGACCGAAGATCTTGCCAACGACATCACCAGCGAATTGCCAGGCCCCGGCGCGCGCTTGCGCGTGGTGCCGCCGCACGCGATCGACTCCGGCAACGTCGTGGCGAACGACGATACCGCGGGCATCGCGATGGTCATTGCGCGCGGCACGATGCTGCGCGATCGCTATATCCTCGGGCAGCCGCTTGGATACGGCGGCACATCGGTAGTCATGCGCGCACAGGACTTGCGGCGCGCCGGGACTGCCGACCAGGGAGCGGACGTCGCAATCAAGCTGTTGCGACCGGAATTCCGCGATCGGCCTGATTGTATTGCGCGGCTCAGGCGCGAATTCCACCAGACGCAATCCGTCGCGCACCCGAATGTCGTGCGGTTCTACGACCTCGATTGCGATCGGGAAACCTGGTTCATCGCAATGGAGCTGCTCGTCGGCGAAACGCTCGGCCGGCGTTTGCGGCGTGAGTGTCCGCCGGGCCTGCCGGTCGAGGAAGCGTTGCGCTTCGCCGCTGCCTGCGGCGACGCCCTGGCATTCGCACACGATCACGGCGTGACGCATGGAGACGTGAAGCCGGACAACGTGTTCGTCACTGCGACCGGCGATGTGCGCATGCTCGATTTCGGCGTGGCGCCGGATACTGCGCGACACCCGACCCCGGGCGATGACGCGATCGCGGACACGGTTGTGGCGGCCGCGACGCGCGCCTATGCGAGCCCGGAAGTAATGTCGGGACAGGTGCCGGAACCGCGTGATGACGTGTTCAGCTTGTCGTGCGTGATCTACGAGATGGTGGCGGGACGACACCCTTATGGGCGGCGCGGCGCAGGGGAGGCGCGCGATTCGGGCCTGGAGATCGAACGGCTTCCGGACCTGTCCATACAGCAATGGGATGTGCTCGCCGCCGGCCTGGCCTGGCACCGGGAGCAACGGCCGGAAGTCCGCGAACTCTTGCGCGGCCTCAGTCGTGATGTGCCCGACCTGGCGCCGGTGCAGGAAGTGGCGGCACTTCCTGTCCGCATCGTGCAGGGCCAACTGATGAGGCGGTCGAGCCGGAAATGGCGTATCCCGGCCGCCATCGGCCTGGCGGTCGTTCTGGGTGTACTGATCGGGCGATTCGCATTCGACTCGCAGAACGATCCCCAAGCCGAACGGCTGAGTACGCAGGTGACGGCCAATACGACAGCCGTGGTTTCTTCGGCGGGAATTAGCGCTGTCTCGGGCGCCGAACCCCCTGCCACAATGCCGCAGCTTGCGGCACCGTCGACCGTCCCTGTTCCGGCAAAAGAACCCCTGCCGCCAGGCCTGATTGCATTCGATGCAGGGTCGATGGTGGTCAGCAAGCGTGCCGTCGTTGCGCCGGTTCCCTTGCGGCATTTCAGTCGCGCTGAACGCAGCGTGACGGTTGCCTGGCGCGTACTGGACGGCACCGCGGTGGCCGGTCGCGACTACGGCGGACCTCAAAGCGGCGTGGCGCGCTTTTCAGAAGGTCATACGTTTCGCATGATCTACGTGCCGATCCTGCGCAATGCCGGCGCCACCGGCGACCGGTCGTTCACGGTCGAATTGGCGGACGCATCGGCTGGCGCAAGCCTTGGAATGACACGCCGCATCGTCGTCACGATTCAGGACGATGCCTGACTAGCTCGGCGCTGCCTCTGGATTCAGCGGCTCTGCCGCCGCCGCGAGTGGCCTAGCCTGGCGATTGGCAGGGTATTCGCCGGCAAGGTGGCTTGAAGCAGCGCATCCATGCGACCGGGCATCCCGGTAATCGACGGCAGCAGGTCGGCCTCGGCAACGGGCGGCGACAGCAGGAAACCCTGGATATACATGGCTGGATAGCCGAGCAGCCACGCGAGCTGTTCGTGTCGCTCGACGCCTTCGGCCGTGATCTCGAGCTCGAGGCTTTGACAGAGCGCAATGATCGCCCGGGTAATGGCCTGCGAGCGGCTGCTCGTGTCGATTGTCGCGATCAGGCTTCGATCCAGTTTCACTCGGGTCAGCGGCAGCTGCTGGAGTGATACCAGCGACGAATAGCCCGTACCGAAATCGTCAAGCGCGACTCCCACGCCAAGTTCGCGCAGTTCCCGCAGCGCCTCACTGGTGTGCCGGCCAGTCTGCAGCACGTTTTCCGTCAGCTCCACTTCGATGCTCTGCGGCGGGATCCGATTTCGCAGGAGCGCTTGCCGGAGTCCGTCGACAAACCGGCTGTCCAGCAGCTGGAGCGAGGACACGTTGACGGCGACTCGCAGTTTGGGCCAGGCCGCGTCGCGCCACCGCGCGGCATGCTCGACAGTCGACTGGATCACCCAGTCGCCGATCTCCCGCATGAGACCGCAGTCTTCCGCCACCGGCAGGAAGTCTTGCGGCGAGGCATGGCTTCCGTCCGGCAGGCGCCAGCGCAGGAGCCCCTCCACAAGACCCGCCTCGCCAGTCGCGAGGTCGACCTCGGGCTGGAAGTGAAGCTCAAATTCGCCGCGATCCACTGCGCGGCGCAGGCCCTGCTCAGTGGCGAACTTCGCCGCGGCGGCTTCCAGCAGTTCCGGGCTGAACATGCGGATCCGGCTGCGGCCCTGCGCCTTGGCGTGGAAAAGGGCGGCGTCAGCGGCGCGCAACAGCGCTTCAGGTTCCGCCCCATCTACCGGGTAGACACTGGCGCCCAGACTGAGGCCCATCAGCAGCTCGCGGCCGTCGACGACAAGAGGCTGCTGAAAACTTCGCACCAGCGAGTCTGCCGCGAGCTCGATCTCATGCACCTGCGCGGCACATTCGTACACAACCGTGAATTCATCGCCGCCAAGGCGCGCGCAGAATCCGAAATCTGCGACAGCGCTGCGCAGCCGGTCCGCGACGGCCTGCAGGACTCGATCGCCGAACACATGCCCCATGCTGTCGTTGACATTCTTGAAATTATCGAGGTCCAGAAAGAACACGCCGACGAAATCGCCGCGTTTGGCCGCGCGTTTCAGCGTTACTTCCAGTTGCGGGAGCAACTGGCGGCGGTTGGGAAGCCTCGTCAAGGGGTCGTGCGCCGCGAGATGCTGCAGCTGGCGCGTGCGCTCCTCGACCTTGGCCTCCAGTTGTCCATGGTATTGGCGGGCGATGGTCTGGGCAGCCGTCAACTGCTCGGCCATCTGGTTGAAAGAGACGGCCAGCGTATCGAGTTCCTTGATGCCGCCTCGCGGCACGGTTACGCCTGATTCCCCCTGCGCGAGCCTTTGGGTCGCCTGAACCAACCTGCGCACCGGCTTCACGACGCTGATGATTGTACTGACCGTGGTCGCCAGCAGCAGGAGCAGGACGCAGGCACTGAGCCAGGCCAGTAGCGTTCGTTGTCGCTTCTCCTCCGCGGACATCGCGGAAAGGGCGGCTGCGGACTGATAGCGTGCGGTCGCGAACGCCCGTGCTGCTTCGAACTGTGAGTTTGTTTTTCGAATCTGCGTGGACAGCGCAGAGTGACTCTGCGAAAAACCCTCGATCGTGGCCTTGCGCTTGACGTCCGTGCGCACCAGCAGCTCGCGAAGCCACACGACGCGCTCAAAATTGGTACGCGCCTGGGCGAGCCACTCGGCGCCGAACACGCGCGTGATGCTGTCCTCGTTGTTCTTCAGCAATGCTGCAAACGCTTTCTCGCTGGCGCGGAGCGCGCGCACCGTACCCGGGCCATAACCCTGGAGCATGGAGAGACCGGCGGCCTGCCCCTCGAGCGCATCGAGGATCCGGTTTGCCTCGATCAGATATTCGCGACCAAGGACCTTGCCGAAGATGGCCCAGACCCGGTCGAGCGATACTTTCATCCGCTCGTCCAACGCTGCGAGCTCGATATTGAATTCATTGAGCAGGCGACGCCGGGAGTCAGCCGACGTGACGAGTTGACCGCCCAGCTGCCTGTGCGTCGTCACCTCGCTGTCGAGGCGAAGGAGTGTCGCGGCATCGAGAGTCGGCGTGAGGGCTTCAAAATACGTTCCGCGTGCGACATCCAGGGCGGCGGTTGCCTCCTCGTACGCCTGCACGCGCGCCCCGGCCTCTGAATCCGCTCGGGCCAGCACCGCGCGCTGCAATTCATCGAGTGCCGCGGGCAGTACTTCCGGACTCTGCTGCTCTTCGAACCGTGGCGCCACGACCGGCGCCTGCTCGATCGCGCGGATCAGGGTACTGCCATGATCCGTAATCTGGTTGGCGACCACCGTGAGGATTGCCACGGCACCGAATGCAAAGGAGAGTCGCGGGGCGATGCCGAGCCGCGACTTGTGCGGCGCCCGCCGCGTAAGGCGGTGCCAAACGGAGGCGATGGTCGCCATCGTTGAAGAGTACGTTTGCCAGAACCTGTGCATCGGGCACGCGACCGAAAGTGATCCGGCTCTGAATATGGGTCGGGGAACCACCCTGCGATGTGTTCGGGTGGGCAGTTCATGCGGCGCATCGCGATACCGCCGTCGCGTTGCCCGCCAACTGTGATGTGCCTCTCAGAACCCGGTGATGTCGTAAGCCGCACCACCGGGTCAGGCCTGAATCAATTCTGCGGAGTCACCCTTGAGAAGGGGCAAGTCACGGAGAAGGGAGCGTCAGGATTGATCCAGCAGTCTCAACTTGCTCAGGCATCGTTGATCCTGACCTGGACGATATGTTCGCGCTGGTCGTCGACCAGCGGAATTCCCGATTCCGAGAGCAGGGCGCCGTCGAGCATGGTCTCGATCGCCGCGGTGCCCGGAGCTGAAGTGCGCACGATGGCGATGCGGTAGACGGTGTCAGAGAAACGGTAACTGATCGAAAAGGTCTTCCAGTCCTCCGGCATGCACGGCCTGATGTGCAGCCGGTCGCCCTCGCGTCTCAGGCCCAGCAGTGATTCCACAACCAGCCGGTATAGCCAGCCCGCCGATCCCGTGTACCAGGTCCAGCCGCCGCGGCCGGTGTGCGGCGCAACTCCGTAGACATCCGCGGCAACCACGTAGGGTTCGGCCTTGTAAATGGCGACGGCTTTCTCGCTTTGCGAGTGGTTCAGCGGATTGATCAATGCCAGCAATTCCCACGCTCGGCGGCAGTCTCCGAGATCGGCGAACGCCATCGATGCCCACACCGCGGCGTGCGTGTACTGGCCGCCGTTTTCGCGCACCCCGGGGACGTAGCCCTTGATGTAGCCTGGATTCATCGCCGACTTGTCGAAGGGCGGGTCGAGCAACTGGATCAGTCCATGATCCCGGCGCACCAGGAGTCGATCGACGGCGTCCATCGCCAGCCGCGAGCGCTCCTTGCCGCCGACCCGCGACAGTACCGACCAGCTTTGGGCGATCGAATCGATCGCGCACTCCGGATTGGCCGACGACCCGAGCGGCGAGCCGTCGTCAAACCACGCGCGCAGGTACCACTCCCCATCCCAGGCGTGCCGGGCGATGTTGCGGCGCAACGATTCGGCCTCCTTGGCACAGTGTTCGGCCAGGCCGGGATCATTGCGGCGACGCGCGAGTTCGGAGAACCTGGACAGGACTTCGTGCAGGAAGAAACCCAGCCATACGCTTTCGCCCCGGCCGTGAATGCCGACGAGGTTCATGCCGTCATTCCAGTCACCGGATCCCATGAGGGGCAGGCCGTGCGGGCCGAATCGCAGGCCGTGGCGGATCGCGCGTGCGCAATGCTCGTACAGGCTGGCGATTTCCGGCGAGCGCCATGGCAGGTCGTAATACGACTCTTCTTCGGCGCCGAGCGGCCGGCCCGCGAGAAAGTGAATATTCTCCTCAAGCACGGTTTCGTCGCCGGTGACCGAAACGTAGTGGCAGACCGCGAGCGGCAGCCACAGGTAGTCATCCGAGCAGCGCGTGCGCACGCCGCGTCCAGCCGGTGGGTGCCACCAGTGCTGGACATCGCCCTCCGGAAACTGGTGCTCCGCGCAGCGCAGCAGGTGCTCGCGTACGAGTTGCGGTTTCGCATGCACCAGCGCCATGACGTCCTGAAGCTGGTCACGGAATCCGAAGGCGCCTCCGGACTGGTAGTAACCGCTTCGTGCCCAGAGGCGACAGGCCAATGTCTGATAAAGGAGCCACCCGTTTGCCAATACATTCAGGGATGGATCCGGTGTTTCGACCTGCACGGCGCCAAGCGCGTAATTCCAGTACTGCTGCACGCGTTCAAGCGCCGCGCGCGCCGTGCCGGATTTCCGCAGTCGTTGCGCGAGCTCGCGCGCGCGCTCGACGTCGTGAGCTGCACCGAGCCGGAAAATGATCTCGCGCTCGTCCCCGTCCGCCAGGTCGAAGGGGACCTGGATCGCACCACAGGGATCGAGTGCCGCACCGAGCCTCCCGGAAAGGCGCGACCGGGTCATCGCTTCCGGGCTGGATAGCGTCCCATTTCGCCCGAGGAATTCGGTGCGGTCGCCGCTCAGCGTGCGGGAGAGGTTGTCGACGTCGAAAAAAGCGACCCGGTCCGAAAACTCCGAGTTGTAGGCGTTGCGCGCAAAAAGTGCGCCGCTCGTCGGATCGATTTCCGTGACGACGTGCATCGCGGACTTCGCCCTCAGATCGCCGAGCACCCATTCGACATAGCCGGTTGCAGACAGGCGCCTCAGGCGGCCCGATCCGTTCCTGACCTTCAGCACCGAGAACTTGACCGCTTCGTGCAGGTCCACGAAGACCCACAATTCCGAATGGATGCCGCCTGCCGTGTGTTCGAATACGCTGTAGCCGAATCCGTGGCGTGTGAGGTACGGCATCGCTCCGCTGCTCGGAAACGGCGTCGCGGACCAGAAATGACCGCTTTCCTCGTCGCGCAGGTAAATGGCTTCGCCTGACGAGGCGCCGACCGCATCGTCGCTCCAGGGCGTCAGCCGGAATTCGTGGGCGTTTTCACTCCAGGTGTAAGCGAGGCCGCTCTCCGAAACGACCGTTCCGAAGTGCGGATTCGCCAGCACGTTCACCCAGGGTATCGGCGTCATCTGCGACGGGGTCGTGGAGATCACGTATTCGCTGCCGTCCGCGGTGAATCCCCCAAGGTGATTGCCGAGAATGAGATCTGCCCGCAGTACCTCCGGCGCGGCCGCAGGCTCCGGGCGATGAGCCCGGGTGGTTGTCAGTCGCGAAACGCTCTTGTCCGCGAGTCCGCGGCGATTGACCTGCTCCAGCAGAGTTCCGCGGCTGTCGCTGATGATGACGCGGGCGACGGCCTGCAGCAGGATGCGATCTTCGAATGAAATCTGTTCTGCGGAGCGCACGAAGATGCCGCCGGGCCGATCGATCGCATGCGCTTCGATGCCGGTCGCAATCAGGCCCATGATCTGGTCCTGGAGCCGCTGACGGTAACTGGCATGATCTTCGTGCCAGATCACGAGATCGACTACGAGGCCCTTCAGGCGCCAGTACGTGTAGCACTGGATCATCTGGCGCGCGAGATCGATATGCGAGGCGTCCGCGATCTTGACCAGCACGATCGGCAGGTCACCGGAAATCGCATAACCCCAGAGTCCCGACTGCCCGCGGCGATTCTGCAAAAGCACGCCGGGCTCCGCGCGGAGCGCCGCATTGCCGTAGAGCACGGAGCTCGCCAGATGACGGTACAGCTGTGCGTCGCCGGGAGTCGCATTGATCTGGGCAAGCATGACGTTGTTGTGTGTCCAGGCGACGTCGAAAACCCGATCGGCAAGATGGCGATCCTGGTATTTCTCGATCAGCCCCATGCAGGCTTCACGGCTGCCGCCCGCGCCTGAGACGAAGTCGAGCGTCGCCGACTCTCCCGGCTCGAGGGTGACGCGACAGCGGATCGAGGCGATCGGGTCGAGCACCGAACCCTCGGTTCCAGCCAGCGCAGCGGCATTTTCCAGCGCAAGCGGCGCTGCGACGGTACGCCCGCGGCCGATGAACCTCATGCGGTCGGTCTCGTATGAAACCTCGGTGATGGCGGCGTCCCGCGCAGCAAGAAGCTGGAAAGACCACGGCACATGCTCGCCAATCGAGCGCGGCCTGCGTGTGCAGAGGATCGCGTGGCGCACGCGGATGATCTGCGTTTGCACGAACAGGTTGCCGAAAGAAGGCTGGATTGCATCCGCGACGGGCGGCGCGAGTACGACTTCCGAGTAACTCGTCAACTCGATCGTCCGGCGCACGCTGGCGTGATTGGTGATGCGCACGCGTCGCAGCTCGATGTCATCTTCCGGTGAAACGACTATTTCGGAATACGTCTCGTAGTCGTGGTCGCGGCGCCGGAACTCCGCGCGCCCCACGGTGAACATGGCCTCGTAGGTGTCTGCCCGTTCGAGCGTGGGCTGGTGGGTCGCCGACCAGAATCGGCCGGTTTCGACGTCGCGGAGATAAAGGAACGTGCCCCAGTTGTCGCGCGTACTGTCTTCGCGCCAGCGGGTGAGGGCGAAATCCCTCCAGCGGCTGTAGCCGCCGCCCGCATTCGTGACCATCACATGGTAGCGTCCATTGGACAGCAGCTGGACTTCGGGCGTCGGCGTATCGGCGCCGATCGGTGCCTGCGGCAATCGCTCCGCGGCGTCGATGAATGCGCTGCCTTCGGAGTGCTCGGCAACGTGCTTGTGAAAAGCTGAAGCCTTTGGAATCCGTTCTTGCAGCAGTAACAGGGCGGCCTTGAACAAGGGGTCCGCTTCGAATCGCCGCTGCATCGGCCGATCGAGTATCACGTGCGCGAGCGAGAGCAGGTTCATCCCCTGGTGGTGCGCCATGAATGACCGCACGATGGCGCTAGTCTGGCCGCGCTCCACGCGGGAGGGGGTGTAGTCCATGGCCTCGTAGAATCCAAAGCGCCCTTCTAGACCGCAGGCGGCCAGGCGCTCCAGGTTTTCGCAGGCAGCCTCCGGCTCGACCATCAATGCGAGCGCGGTTGCATACGGAGCCACGACCATATCCTCCGCAAGGCCGCGCGTGAAGCCGAGCCCGGGCACGCCGAAAGCGTGGTACTGATAATTGAGGTTCGCATCGACGGTGTTGTAACCGGACTCGGACACGCCCCAAGGCAGGGAGTGCTGGCGACCGTAGTTCATCTGCCTCGCCACCGCTGCCCGGCAGGTCTGGTCGAGCAGCGTTCCGTCATACGTGGGCATCACCAGGAGCGGCATGAGGTACTCGAACATCGAGCCGCTCCAGGACACGAGCACGGGCTTGCCGCCCGCCGTCGTCAGCAGGCGCCCCAGCGCAAACCAGCTTTCCTGGGGCAACTCCCCCTGGGCGATCGCAACGAAGGTACTGAGCCTGGCTTCCGATGCCAGCAGGTCGTAGAAGCTGGTGTCCCGCCGGTGCTCGTCGACGTTGAATCCGATCGCAAGCAGGTGGCGCGTCCGGTCATACAGAAACTCGTGATTCGCGGTTGCAAGCGCCGCGGCCTGGTGCGCCAGCCGTTCGCAGTCGGCAATGCGCGCGGCCGCGCGCTCGCCCCCCAGTGCGACGAGCACACGCAGTTCCGTCAGCCACTGCTGTTCTTCCGGCTCCAACTCCTGGTTGAGTCGCCGCTCGATGGCGCACAGTGGCTGCCGGGCGCCACTTGCCAGGTCGCGAAGCGTCGGGACGTCGTCCATTTCAGGCAGCGGGTGTTCGCCCTTCAGCACAACTGGCAGATCGAGCCAGGGCGCCAGAAATCGCAGGTCATCGAGCGCATCACGAGACTGCCGCAGCAGGGCGGCCGCCCACAGGGTCGCCTCGTCCTCAGGCAGGTTGGCCGAGCCGGCGGCCAGGGTCGCTGCCGCATCCGCGACAGCCTCGAGTTGTCGCTTGATGACGGGCAGCGTTGGCGCGTGTGACTGGCTGGCCGTGTTCAGCAACGACTGCAGTTGCTGAAGCGCTGCCCGGCCCGGGTCCGGCGTGTTTTCGGCGAGCAGGCTGAGCGTATCGACGAGGCCCTCGAATACGCGCGAGCCAACGATCTGCCGATCGGGAAGGGAGAACAGTCCTGCTCGCAGGGTCAGGAGATGCCCGGCGAGATTGCCGCTGTCCACCGACGAGATGTAGCGTGGCGCCAGCGGTTTCAGGGTCTGCGTGTCGTACCAGTTGTAGAAGTGCCCCTGATGCCGCTCCAGCGAAGCCATGGTCTGAAACGCGTTTGTGGTGCGCTGGATCAATGCACCGGGCGAGATGTAGCCAAAGTCCCAGGCGGACAGATTCGCAAGCTGCGTCAGCCCCATGTTGGTCGGCGACGTGCGATGCGCGATTGCGGGACCCGGATGCTCCTGAAAATTGTCAGGTGGGAGCCAGTTTTCCTCTTCGACCACGAACTGTTCGAAGAAGGCCCAGGTTCTTCGCGCAATCCGGCGCAGGAAGAGGGTCTGCTCCCGCGTCAGTTCCGTCGCGCGGCGGACCAGCGGCCGGCTGAGCCACCAGGCGAGAAGGGGGGCGGCCAGCCAGAGTACGAAGACCGGCGCGGCGATGGCCAGCACTCCGGGCCTCCATGTCGCGAGTCCGACCGCAGCGACGGCGGCGAAAAAGGACGTGGACCACATCGAACGAAATGCCGCGAAGAGGTCGGGTCCCGACTGACGGTCGTCGTAGGCACTCCATTCCAGCAACCGCCGGCGTGAGACCAACATGCGCCAGGCGGTGCGCACGACCGCCGTCGTGCTGACGACCGCCTCATAGGGAAGGCAGGCAATCCTGAAGAGTGCCTGCGCCAGGCTGCGTCCCACCGAGCGCATTGCCTCGGCGAGATGCTGGCTCAAGAGCGCGTGCTCACGCCTGCGCAACAAGGTGACAATGCCGATCGACAGCGGCGGGATCAGTACGATACCTGCGACGGCCAGGGTCCAGGCAAGGGCGTGCGGGGCGGCGAACCAGCCGTAGAGAAGCAGCAGAACAAGGGCCGCGGGTACGAGGCTCCGCCGCAGGTTGTCGACGATCTTCCAGCGCGACAGCACGGACAGCGGATTCGGCAGGCTCTTATGTTCCGGACCCGGAACCCGCGGCAGCAGCCAGCGCGCGATTTGCCAGTCGCCGCGGATCCAGCGTTCCTGCCGGCCCGTATCCGCCTCGTAGCGGGCGGGATAGTCCTCGTACAGGTGCACGTCGCTCAATAGACCTGAGCGTGCATAGCAGCCTTCGAGCAGGTCGTGACTGAGGATACGATTCTCGGGAAAGCGATCGCCGAGCGCGCGCTCGAAGGCGTCCACGTCGTAAATGCCCTTGCCGATGAAAGAGCCTTCGCCGAACAGGTCCTGATAGACGTCCGAAACCGTGCGCGTGTATGGATCAATCCCGGGCTCACTGCCGAACAGCTGCGAGTAGCGCGACCGCTGCGTCCCCGACAGGCTGGCGCCCATGCGAGGCTGCAAGATGCCGTAACCGCCGACGACACGCCGCTCCTTCTCGTCGTAGCGCGGGCGATTCAGCGGATGGGCCATGGTCCCGATGAACTGCCGCGCGGACTCGCGCGGCAGCTGCGTGTCGGTATCGAGCGTAATTACATATGCAATTTCCGACATCGTGGAGACATCGCCCACGATGAGCGAAAATCGATCCAGACCTTTGCCGCGCAGTAGTGAATTCAGATCTGCAAGCTTGCCCCGCTTGCGCTCGTATCCCATCCAGACCCGTTCCGATGAATTCCAGCGGCGTGGGCGATGGAGCAGGAAGAATCGATCGGCCCCCGCGCACGGGTATCGTTCATTCAGCTGCTCGATGCCGTTCCGGGCGCGGCGCAGAAGCAGCTCGTCCTCGGCCAGCGTTTCCTGTTCGGCATCGCAGAGGTCGGTCAGCAGGCCAAAATGCAGGTGTTCATCGCGGTTGCCCAGGAAACGGACTTCGAGCGACTCGAGCAGCTCGTCGATCCTGTCCAAGCTCGTAAGCAATGTCGGTATGACGACGAGCGTGCGCAACTCCGGCGGGAGTCCCTGCGAAAAATCCATCTTCGGCAGTGGCTGCGGGGTCGTCAGGAGCGCCGCCAGCCAGTTCGCGAGCGCTGACGCCAACTGGCTCGCGCCGAGCACGGTCAGCAACCCCAGTGCAGCGAATCGCCAGTTGTCGATGCCGGCATCACGGGCCAGCGTCAACGGGACTGCCGAGAAAACGGCCGTCATCGACAGGATGGCGCCGAAATAGAAGAACAGCGCGGACCTGCCGATCGCCCGTCGAACCCAGGCAATGAAAGAGAGGCGAAAGGCAATCGCGCGCTCCAGTTGCGGCAGGCCCCGGTCGATCAGATAGAAGCCTACGTGCGCGCGATGATCGCGATCGCCGTCAGTGGCGGCGCTCTCGCGCGCAAGAGCAATGGCCGCCCGCGCGACGTCGGCTTCCCGCAGCCGGCTGCGTTTTGCGAGCCGGGCGATGACGTGCCTGTAACGATCCCGGGTGGCGAATTCCATTCGGCCGTAAACGCCGCCAATGTCCTCCCGGAGGGCCTGTTCCACGAGACTCATCGACTCGACGAACACGCGCCAGTCCATGGCTCCGAGGTGGCGCAGACTGCCGATCGTGTTGCTGATCGAGACCTGATCCGCCGCCTGTTGCTGGGTCTCCGATCGGACCAGCTGCTCGATGGTCCGGCTGGACTCCGCGAGGCGCTGCTCGATCCAGGTGAGCGGCAAGGCGAGTGCCGGCCCATGGCCTTGCAGGCGCCGGGCAAGTTCCGCAACAAACGAACCCTCCATCGGCGGGTTCGAGCGCGCCATGTCGGCGATCACCAGGATCAGGCTTTTCGGATCGCTCTCGGCGATCTCCATCATCTTGTTGGCCCAGTCCTGCGCCTTGTTCAGGTGGACTCTCGAGGCCATGATCCTTGCACCCACCCGACGCAGGTTCTCGATCAGCGCGAGGCGGAGCATGATCGGAATCGCCCACAACTCGCCAAGCGTGAGTGGTGCGATCGACTGATATGCCGCGATGAAGCGGCCGAGAGTCACGGAGTCCACGCGACCGTCGCCGTGCGAAATCGTCTCGAGCGCAAGGTCATAGACGCGCGGGAGCCCGCGCGAGGGCCCTTGCGCAAGGCGTGGCAGTCCCCGGCTATAGCCCTTGGGCAGGTGCCGCCTGGCCGTGCGGATTTCTTCTTCGATCAGGTAGAAATTGTCGAGCAGCCATTCGCCCGCCGGGGCAATGCGCTGCTTGGACTTGACCGCCGCCGTCAGGAGATTGCAGGACTCGGTCAGGACCTGCTCATTCTCGTCCAGCCGACGCAGCAGGCGGTCCTGCGGAGCGGTCTCACTCAGGGCATGTACGCCTGCAAGCGTCCTGCCGTGCTGCTCCATCTGGTCGGCGCTGAACAATTCCGCGCGCAGCGGCGTCTGATCGTCGATCCCGTTCGCGCCCGCGCGATCGTCGCCAAAGCCATTTGGCGAGGTGGTGGCCGTCCGGAGATAGGCTCGCAGGGAGAATCCGCGGTTCATCGTGTGCGTACGATAACCGCTGGTCTCACCCCGGTGCGACAGAATTAAGGCCGGGCAGCGGCCTCAGGCGAACAACCGTTGATGTTCCTCTACCACTGCCCCGTAACACTCGCAGGAAGCCGACTCGAGTGCCCGGCGGTCGAGAACGAAGATTTCGCCACGCGTATAGCTGATTACCTTGTTTCTCTGCAGCACGCCCGCGGCGATCGTGACAGCACTCCTTTGTACGCCCAGCATGTCGGCGAGGTACTGGTGCGTGAGATGGAAATGATCCGCGTGTGCGCGGTCGTGCGTCATCAGCAACCAGCGCGCCAGGCGCGACTTGATCTCATGGAAGCGAGTGCAAGCGATCGTCCTCGACTGCTGCGCCAACAGGACGAACAGGTAGTGCTTGATCGTGCGGCGCAACGAAGCGCAACTGCTCAGTTCGCGGCTGAGCTGAACGGCCGTCATCCGCAACGCGGTGCCGGCGCCCTGCACGATTCCGCGAAGGCGCGCGCCTTTTACTCCCAGCGCCAGCGTTGCCCCGAGCATGCCTTCATTGCCGATCAAACCGATTTCGAGCGGTGGATGGTGCTTGACGATCGCGACGAGCGAGATAAAACCGATAAGGGGAAAGTAGGCGTGACGAAGCCGCTGGTCGGCCTCGCAAAGTACAGTGCCGAATTTCAGATCGACCGGCTCGCAGAGACTCAGAATTCTCTTGCGGTCCATGCGTGGCAGGCCGTCGATCAGGCGATTGACCACCTGCGTCGAGGGTTGGACTGACCCGGCCAAGATCCCTCAGCCCTTTCGGCGTACGACCAGCAGCAACACACCGGCGAGGATCGCCGCCGCGCCGAGCCAGACCGGAATGTTGACTGTCTCCTTGTCCTTGACTGAAAGCTCGATCGGTCCCAGTTGAGTCGTGCTGGTTTCCTTGGTGTACGTGAACCCGCCATAGGCAAGGCCAAGCACACCTGCCGCGATCAGGACGAGGGCCGCAATCTTGGTTCCATTCATGGGAATCACTCGCCAGCCGGTTTGAATTGTTACGTCGACGCCGCGGCCGGTGGTGGATTCTCAATGATCACTTCGACGCGACGGTTCTGCTGTCGGCCGCTCTCGGATTCATTGTCCGCGACCGGCTGATGTTCGCCCTTCCCTGCAGCGGTGATACGCTGTGGACTGATACCCTGTTCGATCAGGAACGACCTGACCGAATCAGCGCGGCGATGCGAGAGTCCCTGGTTGTAGTCGTCACTTCCGACGCTGTCCGTGTGACCCTCGATCGCAACGTTGCGGTTCGGATTCTGGTTGAGGAATGTGACGAGCCGATAAAGGTTGCTGGCGGCGCCAGCTTTCAGGTCGGCCCTGCCGCTCGTGAACAACACATCACCCAGCGTCAACACGAGGCCGCGGTCCGTGGCTTTGGCCTGCAGTGCGTCGATCTGACGCTGCATGTCGGCGGCCTGCAGTGCCGCGTCGCTTGCCGCGCTGGCTGCCGCGACGCGCGTGGCGTCGGCATCGGCGCGTGCACTATCGGCCTCGCGGGTGCGTGCGTCGAGGCGTGCGCGCTCGCGCTCTTCTTCGAGCTTCACGCGCTCGTCTTCGGCCTGGCGGGTAGCAGCCTGAGCCATCGCGATCTCTACCTTGCGGTCGGCCATGTAAACGAGGTGGGCGCCAAGGGCCGCATCTTTCGTTACTGGCGCCTCCGCAGAGCGAACCGCAGTCTCGGCTTCCTGCAGGGCGACCGGCACACGATTGGCCAGGTTCGGGTCAGCCTGCAGGCGGGTCAGCTTGGCGCGGACTTCGGCCGCTCCGTCCGGGCTGACGGGTGCGGTAGCACAGCTGGCAAGGGTGAGACTCACGGCCGCCGCAACGGTGAGGACCGTCGCATAGCTGGCATGGTTGCGAAACAATGAATTCATTGCTGTTCTCCTGCACGCTGCATTTCTTCGCTCAGGGCATCCGCCCCACGCTTCATTTGCTCGTTGACTGCCGCGGCCTTGGCCGCTGCGGTCCTGGCAGAGGCGAGCTCCGCCTGCACCCGCGATTCCTGTGCGAATCGCTCAGCCACGATCATGTTTTTGTCTCGCACGGCGCTGTCAGCCAATGCGAGCTTCGCGCGTGCTTCGCCGAGCTCCGCGGCCGCAAATTGACCCGCTTCCTGCCGCTCCGCGTTTGAGATCGCCACTTTGGCGGCATCCAGGGCCGAATCAGGCGCCGGTGGCGTGGACGCGCAGGCGGTAAGCAGCATGAGCGTGCCCACCAGGACGGCGAGGACGAACGGGCGCAGTCCGGGGTCTGCTCGGGATGTCTTGTTCATTTCGGATGTCTCGCTTTGGTATCAGGTCCTTAGTAGTCAAATCTCGAACAGGGATCAGGGGGCGTCATGCAGCGGTCGTGGATGGCGTCCTGACGATGCCAGTGATCAGCTGCACGGCAGCCAGCAGGACCAACGCGCCCAGCAGCGACACGAACAATCCGGAAAGTCCGAATTCGCCCTGATCGAACATCGACGATCCGAGGAGCCCCCCCAGGAGCCATCTGCCGAGCACGACTCCGACGATTCCGACCATGGCGTTCCGGATGATTCCCTGCCATTCACGGGTTCCCGTGCACCTGCTGAAAACCCAGCCAAGGAGTCCACCGACGAGAAGCGCGATGATGAAGTTGATGTGCCTGCCCCTTCGATTGATGTGGTCTGGACGTTACGCGCGGCTCGCAGTGGCGTCTGTACGCTGACGCACCGATGCGCAAGCACGCACATTGGAACGCATTGCCCGGTGACCGCGGGTGTATGTGCGCTACCGAACGGACTGCTGAGCCCATGCAAAATAATTTGGCGCTTGAATGTCTTACGAAGGGGATAGCAATGGGCTTGGGAACAATTCTGCTTGTTATACTGGTATTGGCTCTCGTGGGCGTCATCCCCACCTGGTCGCACAGCCGTTCATGGGGTTACGGACCCAGCGGCATCGTCGGACTCCTGGTGGTCGTGCTGATCGTCCTTCTCCTGATGGGAAAAATCTGATCCGGCCAAGAGATCAGGCTCAGGAAGACGACGATAACGAGTAGCCGGCTGATAATGTGACTGGCGGTCGCGTCTGTCGGACTGCGAAACGCTATCGAAAGCGCGAACGCGTCATCGCCAGGACTGGGCGTGACCCAGTGTGACGGCAAGACGTTCTTGCGTTACCGGCGATATGTGCGCTAGCGCACGGATGCGAAAGGAGATATGATGAGTCTTGAATTCGGCTAGGAGTAAGGCAGTTTCGATCTCGATCGGCGCATTGGGCGAATGCGGGAGTTCCATGGCATTTGTTCCCGACACGCCACGACAGAATCACCTCTTGGGCGCTCTGCCCGCAGGGGCGTGGGAACGATTGCACCCAAGAATGGAACTCAGGCCGATGCCGCTCGGCCACGTGCTGTACGAATCCGGCGACACGATGCGGCACGTGTACTTCCCGACAACCTCGATCGTTTCCCTGCTCTACGTGATGGAAGACGGCGCTTCGGCCGAGATCGCCATCGTTGGCAACGAAGGAATCGTCGGCATCTCGCTGTTCATGGGCGGCGAGACGACCCCGAGCCGCGCCATCGTGCAAAGCGCGGGCCACGCCTATCGCGTGGCGGGAAGTTTTCTAAAGGAAGAATTCTTTCGTGCCGGGCCGCTGCAGCGATTGTTGCTTCGCTATACACAGGCGCTGATCACGCAGATGTCGCAGACGGCCGTTTGCAACCGCCACCATACGGTTGAGCAGCAGCTCTGTCGCTGGCTGCTGATGAGTCTCGATCGCCTGCCCTCGAACGAGTTGGTGATGACCCAGGAACTCATTGCCAACATGCTGGGTGTACGGCGTGAAGGTGTCACGGAATCAGCCGGAAAGCTGCAGAAGCTCGGGCTGATCCATTACAACCGCGGTCGCATAACCGTGATTAACCGGCCGGGTTTGGAAGCGCATGCATGTGAGTGTTACGCGGTGGTCAAGAAAGAATTCGATCGTCTGCTTCCCTTGGAGACAGCCAAGTAGGCCATCGCATCGAACGGCGGGTCCGATGGACGCGTACGTGCGGTGACGCACCGACGACGTAATCCGCAAACTCCAACATCGGCGGGATTTCCTTTTCCTGCCAGGAGTTCGCCCCATGGCGGTAGCTGACGTGGCCCCTCTGTCCGCCAAACACCACGAGTGATGCATGTCGACTGAAATCGCTCTGACAGACGTCAAAACGCTTCGTAGCCAGGCGCGCAAGCACATCGAAGAGGGTGCCGTGACCGCTGGCTATTCAGCGGACCGGAAGATGGTCCTGAAGCTTCTCAATGAGGCGCTGGCGACGGAACTCGTGTGTGTCCTGCGCTACCGTCGCCATCACTTCATGGCCCGTGGCATACATTCCAAGAGCATCGCCGACGAGTTTCTGATCCATTCGAACGAAGAGCAGGGACATGCCGACCAGATTGCCGAGCGAATCGTACAGCTGGGCGGCGAGCCGGACTTTGCGCCGGATGGCCTTACCAGCCGGAGTCACGCGGAGTACGTCGAAGGCAAGTCCCTGGTCGGAATGATCAAGGAAGACCTGGTGGCGGAGCGCATCGCCATCGACAGCTATCGCGAAATGATCCAGTACCTTGGCGACCATGACCCGACGACCAGCCAGATGCTCAAAGTCATTCTGGCTGTGGAAGAAGAGCATGCCGATGAACTGGCGGACCTGTTGGAGGGCTTGCCGGAGCTACGGTGAGCACGCGCAGGCGAGGCACAGTCACCGTACAGCGTGATCTGCGCACCGGCACCCCCTTCTGGCTCCGCCATGGCGCCATTCGCGTACGCAGCCAGCCACTTGGCAGGGACCTCAAGATTGACGTGGCGGTCGTTGGCGCAGGCGTCAGCGGGGCACTGATTGCTGACGCCCTTCTGCGGTCCGGCAAGACAGTCGCGGTGCTCGACCGTCGTGGACCGGTCGAGGGTTCGACTCCGGCCAGCACCGCATTGCTGCAATTTGAGATTGATCAGCCGCTCATCCTTCTGACGCAAAAAATCGGTCAACAGCGCGCAGTCCGTGCCTACTGGCGCTCTGCGACGGCCGTGGACTTCCTTCGTGGCCGCATCGCGGACCTTGGCTTGCGCTGCGGTTTCCGCGAGCGGCAAACCGTTTACCTGCCGGGCAACGTGCTGAACGTAACGGAGCTGAAGCAAGAGGCGGCAGCCCGCGCCGAAATCGGTCTGCGTTCCCGATTCATCGATGCGAAATTGCTGCAAGCGATGACAGGTATCGAGCGGCGAGGGGCGATATTGTCCAGCGGTGCCGGTGAGGTCGATCCGGCGGCAATGGTAGCCGGCCTGTGGCGTTCCGCACTGACCCGTGGAGCGCGAATATACGCGCCAACTGAAGTCGTCGACATCCAGAGCGGGCGATCGCGCGTCACACTCACGACGGCCGATGGCCATGTGGTGCGCGCCAGGCATGCGGCGTTTGCGACTGGTTACGAAGTGGTGAAGCTCGTCAAGCCGAAGGGATACAAGGTGATGTCGACCTGGGCGATGGCGACTGCACCGCAGCCTGCGAAGCTATGGCCCGGCCGTTGCCTGATCTGGGAGGCCGCGGACCCGTATCTCTATCTACGAACGACGCTCGATGGCCGGGTCATTGTCGGTGGCGAGGACGAGGAGTTCTCGGACGAAGAGAGGCGTGACGCGCTTATCCCGAAGAAAATCGCCGCAATACGGCGGAAACTCGCAAGACTGATGCCCGCGCTCGACACCCGGCCGGATTTCGCGTGGGCCGGCTGCTTTGGCGCGAGCGCCCACGGTCTGCCCGCGATCGGCGTAATTCCCGGCGTCGCGCGGTGCTTTGCCGTCATGGGTTACGGCGGCAATGGCATCACGTTCAGCGTAATCGCCGCGCAGATAATCCAACGGGCAATCCAGGGCCTGCCCGATCCCGACGCGGACTTGTTCGCGTTTCCCGCTTGATGGCGAGCTGCCGCCGATTTGCCAACCATTTGTACGCTAACGCACCGAATGAAACTTGCTGGTGACGCAGAGTAGCGAGGCCAGATCAACATCAATGGAGAGCGATCTTGGGAAAGTATTTTCTTGGGTGGATGCTAGGCATTCCGGTGGTCGTGCTGCTCATCATTTATTTCCTTTTCTGATGAGTTAGTCGGTAGCCAAAGCCAGGGTCCGGAAATCTCCCAGGTCGCAGCGTAAAGGCCAGGTCCGAGACGCGGTTCTGCGGACCAACGACGTGACTGCAGCGCAAGCGCGCGCGACCAATACGCTGGCTGCCGGCATACCATTCAACGCCACGAAGCGTGCCGAACACGGTCACCAGAATGCCGTGTCGCCCCCGGTGGGGCGGGTACAAATGCCACGATCGCATCCCTGGACCGCGTTCGGGCAGACGCGGGGGGCCAGGCCCTGCCCACCAATCAGAGGGTCCGCATTGCCGACAACCAGAATTCCCTGAAAGCAGGGCTGCCGGGACCGGCGTTATTCGAGGACTTCATCCTCCGTGAGAAGGTCACGCACTTCGATCACGAGCGCATACCCGAGCGCATCGTGCATGCGCGCGGATCTAGGTCACGCGGTCGGACCGCCTCGTTTGCGGGTTGCGGCGGATCGAATGATGCGGGCTAACGCCATAACCGCAGGCATCGACTTGGCGTAGCGTGCGCCAACCAGGAACGCTGCACTTTATGCAAGCAGCTTGACGGCAAGGCCAGGTTGCCGAGCCAGGAATCGCATCGTCTTGCTGCGCGGGTAGCCACTTTCGACCGTGGGTCCTGGACTGAGCTGTATCGCAATCAGTTCGCGTTGCGCCAGAATTTTTTCGCGCAGTGCCTGACGCTGTTCGACAAGCGGGAGAACTTCCGGCGGCGTCACAGTTTGATCTTGAATAACGCCAGATCCGCGGCAAGTTCTTCGCGTGTTGCCGCAAACGCCTGAGTGCTCATTGCCGATAGCGCCCTCAGGCGGCTCCAGGCGATGCCCGTTCCCAGCAAGCAGACGGCGACTATCGCGATCGCGGCCGGGACGCGCAGGGTCGTATCCCAGCTGAATGCGAGAACCAGCGCTCCGACCGCCAGCATCTTGAACAGGCAGGCTTTTTCCTCCCCCCATTCGACCCGGGCCAGTTCTCCATGCAAGGCGGCCTGTTTGAACAGCGCTCCGCCTGCGGCGCGCAGCAAGCGAGCCACGTCCAGTGGATTGAACGCGGCAGACTCCGGCGCTGTCGCCATCAATTACGGCGGGCGATTGCAACCCCGATCAGCAGGCCCAGCGCTGCGCCGATGCCGATCGCCTGCCACGGATACTCGTGAACATAGTGGTCGGTGTGGCGGGCGGTCTTGCGGGCGCGATCGGCGATCTCACCATTCATTTCGGAGAGGGATTCCTTGGCGGCCGTAACCCGCTCACTGAGTTTCGCCTTGGCGCGCGCGAGATCTTCGCCGGTGAGCGGAGTCATTGACGTAATGAGATGCTCGATGTCCGAAACGAAGCCGTGAAATTCGCGCGAGATTGGAGTTTTTTCTCCCACCACGGCCGCAACCGCAGCGTCTGAATTCGTGTGCATAAATGGTTCCTGATCTGTATCGTTTGTCGGGTTCTTAAGAGTAGGAACCACATCGCTTGCCGTCTGTGCGTCTGCGTACGCAGTTACGTGCAGGACAAGTCCCACTCGACTGTCAGTTCGCCGCTATGCCGTACGGATGTGATCCGCTTTGCCGCGAATGCTGATCGCGGAAAACAGGTGTTCAAACGCGCGCCGTGCCTCGAGGACCACCGCCGGGTACTTGCCATTGCGCGGTGTCAGCTTCAGGTAGTTTTCGAGAACAAGGCGGGATCGAAGCGATTTATAGGATCTCAGGTACGGCTGGATCTGGGTCAGTACGGCCGGTGCCCGTCGATTTGCAACGCAATAGGTGTACCCGGGTGAATGGTGAGGCAACGATGTGCATTTCGCAGTGATCTTGCCAACGCCAGTCGTGTTCTTCGTCCACTTGAGCAGGCTGCGCTCAGTACTGCTTATCGTTTCGACGAGCTGGCGATTCTGCCCCTGATGGATTCAAGTCAGCGAAATGGTTCCTTCGCCGTCGATGAGGCCGGCCAGATAGGCCTCGTCGACGGGACTCAGGACGGACACCTTAATCGTGGTTCCATGAAAATCCCCTTTGATTATCCAAGGCCAATGGTCCCCGGCCCTTTGGCCGGGGACTAATTGGTGGAGGCGGCGGGACAGCTGTTCCACCGCTTTCGCGGCGGGCTGGACTATGCCATCACCCCGGCCAATGCCGGGGGCGGGGCGTGTTATCCAATGCGTGCGCCATTGGATCCTGGGTGTTGCCCCGGCCCTTGCTTCGGCAACTCCATAAGTCTCTACAGGGCAGGCCTGAGGTTGGCCCTCTTCCTACCCCTCGGCATTACCGCTTGCCGCCGTTGCCGGCGCCGTCAGGCTTCGCCGATGTGAGCCCCGTTATCATTCCACCCTTACGGGTGAAAGCGACCCTTCGTTGATCGAACCCGCGTCCGCAAGTCCTACGCTACAGGTTCTACGTGCGTGTCCAACCTATTGATCTCGCCCCGTGCTACCCGGTTGGCGGGGAAAACACGAAGCCAGCTTCGGAGCGTTTTAGCGGTTCCAGCCCGGAGCACACCGGTTCCGCGATCCTGTGAGCGCGTCCCCCGGGTCTGGATGCACAGGCACATGCCAGTCGGGGGTTAGGCGGGATTAAGCCGCCAGAGCGTAGTTGTCGTCGTTGGCAACTATAGTTTGCAAGCAGATTAACGAGGTAGCCTGCACCTCGGCACGCCCCTGGAGTTTCGTAACCCACGTCGAAACCGATCGCCCCCAGAAGTCGCAGACATTCTAGCAGATTGCGTAGTCAGCGGCGGCCCTTCAGTACGCGCGCTTTCTCGCGTTGCCAGTCGCGTTCGCGGGTGTCGGCGCGCTTATCGTGTTCTTTCTTGCCCCTCGCGAGGCCGATCTCAAGCTTGGCGCGCCCGTTCTTCCAGTACATCGCAAGCGGCACGATCGTGCGGCCCTTGCGTTCGACGGCGCCGACCAGCGAATCGATCTGGCGGCGATGCAGCAGCAGCTTGCGGCTGCGTGTCGGGTCCGGCAGCACGTGGGTCGAGGCCGTCGGCAAGGGTGAGACATGCGCGCCGAAAAGCCAGGCCTCGTCGTCCTTCAGGAGCACGTAGGCTTCCTGCAACTGCAGGCGCCCGGCGCGCAGCGCCTTCACTTCCCAGCCCTGGAGTGCAACGCCGGCCTCGAAGCGCTCCTCGATGAAGTAGTCGTACCGCGCCCGCCGGTTGACCGCGATGCGGCTTGCTGAATCATCCTTTTCCGCCATGCATCATTCTAGCGTGTGACAATCGCGGCATGAGATCCGCGAATCATGCGTGAAGTGCGCCGCAGCGCCCTCCTACCGTACACGGCCGCGCAGATGTTCGCCCTGGTGACCGATGTCGAGCGCTATCCCGAATTCCTGCCCTGGTGCACGTCGTCCACGGTCCTCGCGGAGCTGGGCGATCAGGTCACCGTGAAGCTGGGTCTTTCAAGCGGCCTCACGCGCGCAAGCTTCACGACGCTCAATCGCATGGTGCCCGGCCGTTCGGTAACGATGAACCTCGTCGACGGGCCCTTCGATCTGCTCGACGGCCGCTGGGATTTCACGCCGATCGGTGACGCAGGAACGCGCGCGGACCTTCAGATCCGGTTCGCGACGCATGGCCTGATCGGCGCGATCGCGCTCGGGCCCGCATTCGAGGGAATCTGCAATCACATGGTCGACTCGTTCGCGCGCCGGGCGCGACAGGTGTTTCGTGGTGGCTGAGAGGATCGCGATCGAGGTCGTCTGCGCGGAGGCGGAGCGCCAGTCCGTCATAGCGCTCGAAGTCGAGTATGGCTGCACGGCGGCTGGAGCGATCGAACGCTCTGGAGTCTTCGCGCGGCATCCCGGGCTCGATCCGGGGGTCTGCGGAATCGGGATTTTTGGACGCGAGGTGGCGCGCGACCAGAAGCTGCGTGCGGGAGACCGTGTCGAGGTGTTGCGGCCGCTGGTCGAGGACCCTCGCGAGCGCCGGCGGCGCCTGGCGCGCCGGGATGTCCCGGCGGGCCGGCGTTCAGCCTGAGGCGACCGTGCCGGTGCGCGGCACCGGAATCAGCTCCTCGATGCGCGCGACCTTGTCGCCCTCAAACCAGACGACGAGATGCTGCCTCGAGACCTTGCGCGAGTAGCCGCGGCGAAGGCTGTAGACGTAATCCCAGCGGTCCGCATTGAAGCTGTCGATCACCATCGGCGTGCCCAGCAGGAATCGGACCTGGCTGCGCGTCATCCCGACTTCGATCTGGTCGACCTGTTCCCCGTCGAGGAGGTTTCCCTGCTGGACGTCCATGCGATAGACGCAACCGGAGGCCGCGAACACGAACAGCAGGCTTGCGCAGATCGCGGCGGCCGGACGGGGAACGGGTCGCATCATCGGGTGTCCTGGGGGATAATGGGCCGCATCATAGCGGAACCGCTGCGGGGCGCGGCGATGGAGTCGGACGTTGGAAACCAGCGACCTGCGCAAGGCGGGACTCAAGGTGACGCTGCCTCGCGTCAAGATCCTCGAGATCCTGGCCGGCAGCCACGGTCGCCACATGTCGGCTGAGGACATCTACCGCGCGCTCATCGACCAGAGCGAAGACATCGGCCTCGCGACCGTCTATCGCGTCCTCACCCAGTTCGAGGCGGCTGCGCTCGTCAAGCGCCACCACTTCGAGGGCGGCACTGCCGTCTTCGAGCTGAACGAGGGCGAGCATCACGACCATATCATCTGCATGGACTGCGGCCGTGTGGAGGAGTTCATGGACTGCGGCATCGAACGCAAGCAACTTGAGATTGCAAGCCGCCTCGGATTCAACATCGAAGAGCACAACCTGATTCTCTACGGCCGTTGCCGCCGCGAGAACTGCCAGTACCGCCGCAAGCGCAGCTGATTCCCGGCCGGCTCATCCGGCCGCGCCCGAAGCCCTGAGCATTTCCCGCGCGTGCTCGCGCGCCTTGCGTGTGATCTCGACCCCGCCCAGCATGCGCGCGAGTTCCTCGACCCGTTCGTCATCCTTGAGCGCGCTGACCGAGGTGCGACTCGTGCGTCCGTCGGTGAGCTTCGTGACGCGAAGCTGGTGGTGGGCCTGGCTCGCGACCTGGGCGAGGTGCGTGACGCAGAGAACCTGCCCGCGGGCGCCGAGTTCGCGCAGCTTCCTGCCGACGATCTCGGCGACGCCTCCGCCGATGCCGGAATCGACCTCGTCAAAGATCATGCAGGTCCGTGCCGTCCGATGCGCCGCGGCGACCTGCACGGCGAGGCTGATCCGCGAGAGTTCACCGCCGGAGGCGACCTTCGCGACTGGTTTCGGCGGCTCGCCCGGATTCGCGCTGACCAGGAATTCGACACGGTCGGCGCCCGCAGGAACGGGATCCAGGCTTGGATCGGCCTCGACTTCGATTTCGAATTTTCCGCCGGGCATGCCGAGCTGGCGCATCAGGCCTGTAACGGCGGTTCCGAGGCGGCGCGCCGCCGTTCGCCGTGCGGCGGTCAGTTCGGCTGCCGCGGCGGCGTAACGCCCGCGGATTCCGGCGATGCGCTCGTCAAGCCCGCCGAGCGCAAGTTCGGACTGTTCGACGAGTTGCAGCTGAGAGCGCAACTCCTCGAGCTTCGCCGGCAGCGCGGGCGCGTCGATGCGATGCTTGCGGGCGAGGTCTTCGATGGCGGACAGGCGCCGCTCAACCGCCTCGTGCCGTGCCGGATCGGCATCGAGCGTCTCGAGATAGGCGCCGAGACGTGCGCCCGACTCACGCAGCGCGATGAGGGATTCCTCGACCAGCTCGAGCGTTTCACCGAGGCGCGCATCGAACGCCGCGGCTGTCCGCAGTGTTCCTGCGGCCCGGGCGGCGAGGGCATGGGCATCGACCCCATCACCCTCATAACAGAGCGCGAGTGCGCCATGGGCGGCTTCGGCGAGGCGGCCGCGATTGGCAAGCCGCGTCCGCTCCTCAAGCAGCGCTTCCGTCTCGCCGGCGCCGAGACCGAGCGCTTCCAGTTCGCTGACCTGGTAGCGGAGGAGTTCAAGGCGCGCGCCGCGGTCGCGGGCCATGGCGGCAAGCGAGTCGCGCTCCGCGGTGCATGTCCGCCATTCCGCCGTGAGTCCGGCGACGGCATCCGTCAGCTCCGACGAAGGGCCGTGGCCGTCCACGATTTCGCGCTGCGCTTCACGGCTGATGAGTGACTGGAATTCCTGCTGGCCGTGAATGTCGATCAGCATCTCGGAAAGCTCGCGCACGGTCTGGGCAGGCAATGCCTGGCCGTTGACATACTGGCGGGATCGCCCATCGCGGCCGATCACGCGGCGGAGCACGATCTCGCCGTCGCCCGCGGCGATCGATTGCTCGTCGAGCCAGCGGCGCACGCCACGGTCGGACCCGATCTCGAAGGTCGCCGTGATCTCGGCGCGCTCCGCACCGTGCCGCAGCGCGTCGGCGCTTGCGCGTCCGCCGAGTGCGAGCATGACGGCATCCACGATGATCGACTTGCCGGCGCCGGTCTCGCCAGTGAGCGCCGTGAGGCCGCCCGCGAGCTCGAGTTCCGCCGCGTCGATGATCGCGAAATCGCGGATCTGGAGATGCGCGAGCACGATCAGTATTCCTCGCCGCCGGAGCGGCCGCTTCGGCCCCAGTGCAGCTTCGACCGCAGCAGGCGGAAGTAATCATGGCCCGGCGGATGGAGGAGGGTGATGCTCTCGACGGCGGGCTCGATGAGAAGCTTCGATTGCGACTCCAGGTCGCCGAACAAGGCACCGTCGCAGGTGATTTGCGCGCGGGCGCCGGATCGCGCGACGAGGCGGATCTCGATCCGGCTCTCGCGGCGGACGACGATCGGCCGGTCGGAAAGCGTATGCGGCGAAATCGGTGCGATGACGACGGCTCCGAGCGAGGGATGGATGATCGGACCGCCGCAGGAAAGGGCATAGGCGGTCGAGCCCGTCGAGCTCGCGATCACGAGCCCGTCGCCCCCGTGCATATTCACGAAGCAACCATCGATCCAGATCTCGAGTTCCACCATTCGACCCGATTCGTGGCGCTGTACGACGACGTCGTTCAAGGCGCGATAGTCGCGCGCGCGGCCGTCCGCCATCGTGAGCCGGGCGGCCAGCAGCTGTCGCGTGTCGGTCTCATAGCGGCCCGCGACGACGGCATCCACGTTGCCGATCATCTCGTCCGGCAGGATGTCCGTCAGGAAACCGAGTCGCCCGCGGTTGACGCCAAGCAACGGGACGTCGCGAGCGAGCGCGAGCTGCGTGGCAAACAGCATCGTGCCGTCGCCGCCGATGGCCACGATGAGATCGGCGTCCTGGCCGAGTTCGGTCACCGGTCTCCTTTTGATGCCAGCAGGCAGCCCGTCGATCGACGCCTTTTCATCGATGAATACGGTAAGCCCGCGGGCGCGCAGGTGCGCCGCCAGGGCCGCCAGGGAATCGGCGACACGGGGGTCTTCGACCTTGCCGACCAGGGCGATTTGGGAGAAGTTCTTGTTCATCCGGTTGCGCGGCTTTGTAGCATGCAGGCACCTCGCCGGCCACAATCGACCCGGATGGCGCCATTGCCGCCTTGACACTCGGCGACGTCGATTGCTAGTTTGGTCCCCATGTCCGGGGAAATGGCCATTTTCCTTTTCTAACAGGGACTTATGTCTGACACCACGCACGGCGCAGAACCGGAGCCGAGCGACCGCGCACAACAGCTGTTGCGCACGCTGGTCGAGTGCTATGTGCGTGACGGCCAGCCGGTCGGTTCCCGCACACTGACCCGCGAGTCGGGCCTGAGCCTTTCCGCGGCGACGATACGGAACGTGATGGCGGACCTCGAGGAACACGGCTTCGTCAGTTCGCCGCATACCTCGGCCGGGCGCGTCCCGACGGACAAGGGTTATCGCTATTTCGTCAACGCGCTCCTGCGGTATCAGCCGCCGGGGCAGGCCGAGATCGCCGAGTTGAAGCGCAGTTTCGACCTGCTCGCAGGCGATTCCAAGGCACTGGTGAAAGCGGCCTCTCAGCAGGTTTCGAGCCTGACCCACATGGCGGGCGTCGTGACGGTCCCGCGCGAGGCGCATGCATCGCTTTCGCAGATTGAATTCGTCGGGCTATCGGGCAACCGCGTCCTGACGATCCTGGTCGTCAACGGCCGCGAGGTCCAGAACCGCGTCGTGCAGCTCGACCGGCATTTCACGGCGGAGGAGTTGCGACGCGCCGCCACCTACCTGAACGAATTGTTCGGCGGCCAGGAGCTGTCGGGCGTCCGCTCGCGCCTCGTCGCGCAACTCCAGGAAACCCGCGAGCAGATGAATCGACTGATGGTCGACGCCATCACGCTCGCGCAACGAGCCTTCGCGGAGCAACCCGATACGCGGGATGCCGACATGGTCGTCGCCGGGGAAACGAACCTGATGGGATTCGCGGAGATGTCTAATGTCGACCGGCTGCGGCGGCTGTTTGAGGCATTCAATGAGAAGCGGGACATCCTGCATCTCCTTGACCAGAGCCTGCATGCCGACGGCGTGCAGATCTTCATCGGCCATGAGTCGGGATTCAGGATCCTCGACGACTGCAGCGTGGTCGTTGCGCCCTACACGCAGGATGACCGCGTCGTCGGCGTGCTGGGCGTGATCGGCCCGACCCGCATGGCCTACGAGCGCGTCATTCCGGTCGTCGACATCGCGGCACGCATGCTGGGCTCCGCCTTGAATTTGCGTGACTGAGCCCCACACCCCGATCGAATGAACGCAACCGACACAGAACGGCCCGAACCCGCGGCAGGTCCGGCCGAGCAGGAACCGACGGCGGAGGACCTGCGGGCGGAGGCTGAGGCCCGTGCGGAGCAACACCGCGCCGATTTCCTGCGCGCCATCGCAGAACTCGAGAACGTGCGCAAGCGCTCGGCCCGCGAGATCGACGCGGCGCGGCAGTACGGCGTCGAGCGATTCGCTTCCGACCTGCTGCCCGTCGCTGACACGCTGGCACTCGCCCTGGAGTCGGCAGGCACTGCCGATGCCCCCACCCTGATCGCCGGCCAGGAGGCGACGTTGCGCCTGCTCGAAAAGGCCTTCGAGCGCGCAGGCCTTGCGGTGGTCGACCCGGTGGGCCAGGCCTTCGACCCGGCCCAGCACGAAGCCATGGCCATGCGGGTGTCGGCCGGACACCCGCCGCACACCGTGCTTCAGGTAGTCCAGAAGGGTTGGCTCCTGAATGGCCGCCTGTTGCGGCCCGCGCGCGTGATCGTGTCGACAACGCCGGCGACCGCCCCGGACGCAGCCCCGGCCAGCGGTTGAAACCGGCCCCCGTCGTCCCCAATTCCAAGACCAGTTCAACCATCCCGGTACCCGTCAATGGCAAAGATCATCGGAATCGACCTCGGCACGACCAACTCCTGCGTGGCCGTCATGGAAGGCAGCACCCCGAAGGTCATCGAGAACAGCGAGGGCGATCGCACGACGCCGTCCGTCGTCGCCTTCACGAAGGACGGCGAAATCCTGGTCGGCCAGCCGGCCAAGCGCCAGGCGGTCACCAATCCGCAGAACACCTTTCACGCCGTCAAGCGCCTGATCGGGCGCCGCTTCGAGGACACGGTCGTCCAGAAGGACATTCCGCTCGAGACCTACGCCATCGTGCGCGCCGAGAACGGCGACGCCTGGCTCGAAGCCCAAGGCAAGAAGATGGCACCGCCGGAGATCTCGGCGCGCGTGCTCATGAAAATGAAGAAGACGGCGGAGGACTATCTCGGCGAAACCGTCACGGACGCCGTGATCACGGTTCCGGCTTACTTCAACGACGCCCAGCGCCAGGCCACCAAGGACGCCGGTCGCATCGCCGGACTCAACGTGCGGCGCATCATCAATGAGCCGACGGCCGCGGCACTGGCCTATGGCATGGACAAGAAGGGCAAGGATCGCAAGATCGCGGTTTATGACCTCGGCGGCGGCACCTTCGATATTTCGATCATCGAGATCGCGGACGTCGACGGCGAGCGTCAGTTCGAGGTGATGTCCACGAATGGCGACACCTTCCTCGGCGGGGAGGACTTCGACCGCCGGGTCATCGATTACATCGCAGCAGAATTCCAGAAGGAGAGCGGCGTCGACGTGCGCAAGGACCCGCTTGCGGTGCAGCGCCTCAAGGAAGCCGCGGAGAAGGCGAAGATCGAGCTTTCTTCGGGCCAGCAGACCGAGATCAACTTGCCGTACATCACGGCCGACGCCTCGGGCCCGAAGCACCTGACGCTCAAGCTCACGCGCGCGAAGCTCGAATCGCTCGTCGAGGATCTCGTCAATCGCACGATCGAGCCCTGCCGGATTGCGCTGAAGGATGCAGGCCTGTCGATCAGCGAAGTGGACGAGGTGATCCTGGTCGGCGGCCAGACGCGCATGCCCCAGGTCCAGAAGGCGGTGAGGGATTTCTTCGGCAAGGAACCGCGCAAGGACGTCAACCCGGACGAGGCGGTCGCAGTCGGCGCGGCCATCCAGGGCGGCGTGCTTGCGGGCGACGTCAAGGACGTCCTCTTGCTCGACGTCACGCCGCTTTCCCTCGGGATCGAGACCCTGGGCGGCGTCATGACGCGGCTCATCGAGAAAAACACGACAATCCCGACCAAGACCTCGCAGGTCTTCTCGACGGCCGACGACAACCAGAGCGGCGTGACCATTCACGTGCTCCAGGGCGAGCGCGATCGCGCGACGGACAACAAGTCACTCGGCAAGTTCGACCTGTCCGACATCCCGCCGGCGCCGCGCGGCATGCCGCAGATCGAGGTCACCTTCGACATCGACGCGAACGGCATCCTGAACGTGTCGGCCAAGGACAAGGCGACCGGCAAGGAGCAGAGGATCGTCATCAAAGCCTCGAGCGGACTCTCCGAGGAGGAAATCAAGCAGATGGTGCGCGACGCGGAGGCGCACGCCGCGGAGGACAAGAAGTTCCGCGAGCTTGTGGAAACGCGGAATCGCGCCGATGCGCTCCTGCATGCGACCGAGAAGTCGGTGAAGGACCTCGGCGACAAGGTGACGGGCGAGGAGCGGGTGGCGATCGAGGCGGCGCTCAACGACTTGCGCGGCGTCCTGAAGGGCGACGACCAGGCGGCAATCGAGCACAAGGCCGAGGCGCTCGCGAAAGTCAGCGCGCCGGTCGTCCAGCGCGCCTACCAGGCGGAGAGCCCGGCGGCCTCCGCGGATGCGGGTGCGTCCACGAAACCCGGTGCCGATGCCGGCAAGGATGACGTGCTCGATGCCGAGTTCGAGGAGATCAAGGACAAGGGGCCGAAGGCGCACTGACGACCTCGGAACCCGCGTTCGTAGTTCGAACGGCCGCCGGGTGACATCGGGTCGCCCGGCGGTCGCGCATGCGGAGCGCCATGTCGAAGCGTGATTTCTATCAGGTGCTGGGCGTGTCGCGAAACGCCACCGAAGATGCCATCACCAAGGCATACCGGCGCCTTGCAATGAAGTATCACCCGGACCGGAACCCCGACGACAAGGAAGCCGAGGAACGCTTCAAGGAAGCTAAGGAAGCCTACGAGATCCTGACCGACGCCCAGAAGCGGGCGGCCTATGATCAGTATGGGACCGCGGGACTCGACGCCGCGCGCGGCGCAGGACAGGGATTCAGCCCGTCCGACGCATTCGGCGACATCTTCGGCGACATGTTCGGCGACATCTTCGGCGGCGGGCGCCGGTCGGGGCGGAACGCCGTCTATCGCGGCGCAGACCTGCGCTACGAACTCGCGCTCGACCTGGAGCAGGCAGTCTTCGGTACTTCGACCGAGATCGATTTCCAGACCGTGAAGGAATGCACCGAGTGCGGCGGGTCGGGCGCGGCGCGTGGGCACACGCCCGTGACATGCGAGACCTGCTCCGGTGCCGGTCAGGTCCGCATCAGCCAGGGGATGTTCGCGGTGCAGCAGACCTGCCCGCGCTGCAAGGGCCGGGGATCCATCATCAAGGAGCCCTGCCCGAAATGTGCGGGCCACGGCCGCATGCGGACGACCAAGCGCATTGCGGTCAAGGTGCCGGCGGGCGTCGACAATGGCGATCGCATCCGGCTCGCGGGAGAGGGTGAGGCCGGGCGAAATGGCGGCCCGCCCGGCGACCTGTATGTCGAAATCGCCGTCCGCGAGCACCCGATTTTCGAGCGGGACCACGCCCACCTCTCCTGCGAAGTGCCGGTCGGTTTCGTGACTGCTGTGCTCGGCGGAAGCGTCGAGGTTCCGACACTCGAAGGGCAGGCCAACATCAAGATTCCGGCGGGCACGCAGTCGGGCCGCGTCTTCCGCCTGCGCGAGAAAGGCATCAAGCCGGTTCGCGGCGGCGCGACGGGCGACCTGTTCTGCCGCGTGGTCGTCGAGACGCCGGTCGACCTGAACTCGGAACAGAAAGCGCTGCTGCGGCAGTTCGAGACGTCGATCGGGTCCGACGGCAAGAGCCACAATCCGAGGCAGCGGTCCTGGCTCGAAGGGGTGAAGCAGTTCTTCGGCAGGATGGGTGCCTGACATGACGAATGTCGCAGTGCTCGGGATCAGCGGCCGCATGGGCCGCTGCCTCGTTCGCGCGATCCGCGAGTCTCCGGACTTCGTGCTGTCGGGCGCGCTTGCCTCCCCGACGAGCACGGCCCTCGGCCGCGACGCCGGCGAAGTGGCGCAGACCGGCCCGGTCGCGGTGCAGGTGACGGACCAGCGCGAGCAGGCCCTGGCGAATGCCGAGGTCGCCATCGATTTCACGTTGCCCGATGCGCTTGGCGACAACCTGGCGGCTGTCGCGCCCGCCGGCATTCCCTTGGTAGTCGGGATCACGGGCCTCGATGCCGCATGCATGGCGGAACTCCGCCGCGCGAGCGAGCGTCAGGCGATCCTCGTCGCGCCCAACATGTCGCTCGCCGCCAACCTGCTGTTTGCCCTTACCGGTCGAGCCGCGGCCGCCCTGCCGGCCGATTACGACGTCGAAATCGTCGAGGCCCACCATCGCGACAAGGCCGATGCGCCGTCCGGAACCGCGCTCAAGCTCGGAGAGATCGTCGCAGGCGCTCGCGGCGGTGCGCTCGCGGACCATGCGGTCTATGGACGGTTTGGCAAGTCGGCCGGACATGCGCCCGGCGCAATCGGATTCGCGAGCCTCCGGGCCGGGGACATCGTGGGCTACCACCAGGTGCTTTTCGTGGGCACCGGGGAGACGCTCGAACTCGTGCATCGCGCGACCGACCGCATGACCTTTGCCTATGGAGCGCTCGCAGCCGCGCGCTGGCTGCTCGGGCGCCCGCCGGGTTTGTACGGCATGCCGGACGTGCTCGGTCTCTAAAGGGATTAAAGGGGACGCTCCCCTTTACCGCTTTACGGCAAAGGGGAGCGTCCCCTTTAATCCCTTTAGAGACCGGGGACTGTCCCCTCCTGCTGCTGTAGAATTGCCGCCCGGGTCGCGGCCCCCTGATGAACCCAATTTGACGACGGGTGGAGTCCCCGACGGATCCATCCACTCATGTCTGCGCCTTGCACCGGCGGCCGGTGCGCGGGAAAGGGAGAACACCCTGGTGACATCGACACCTGCAGTGCTCGCGCTCGAGGACGGCACGGTGTTTCGGGGCATTTCCATCGGGGCTTCCGGCGTGACGACCGGAGAAGTCGTGTTCAACACGGCGATGACGGGCTATCAGGAAATCCTGACCGACCCTTCCTACGCCCGCCAGATCGTCACGCTGACCTATCCCCATATCGGAAATACCGGCGTCACGCCCGAGGACATGGAATCGGATTCGATCCATGCGGCGGGCCTCGTGATCCGGGACCTGCCGCTCGTGCACTCGAGCTGGCGCGCAAGCCATTCGCTGCCGCAGTTCCTCGTCGAGGGCGAAACCGTTGCGATCGCGGGCATCGACACGCGCAAGCTCACGCGCATCCTGCGCGAGCGTGGCGCCCAGGGGGGCTGCATCGCGACCGCCGACAGGGCCGACGCCGAGGTGGCATTGCGCGCTGCGCGTGCCTTCCCGGGCCTCAAGGGCATGGATCTCGCGAAGGTCGTGTCGGTCCGCGCACCGTATCAATGGAATGAGGGCAGCATCGGCCGCGAGCACTCGCGAATCCTGCGGCCCGGATCGCGGTTGCATGTCGTCGCCTACGACTTCGGCATCAAGCGCAACATTCTCCGCCTTCTTTCGGACTGCGGTTGCCGCATTAGCGTCGTGCCGGCACAAACGAGTGCGGCGGACGCGCTCGCGCTCGCGCCGGACGGGATCTTCCTGTCGAACGGCCCCGGCGATCCCGAGCCCTGCGACTACGCGATCGCCGCGATCCGCGAGTTCCTCGAAACCGACATACCGGTGTTCGGCATCTGCCTGGGCCACCAGCTTCTCGGCCTCGCGAGCGGCGCGCGCACGGTCAAGATGAAGTTCGGTCACCACGGGGCGAACCACCCCGTGCAGGAGCTCGCGGGCGGGCATGTGCTGATCACGAGCCAGAATCACGGCTTCGCGGTCGACGAGGAGTCGCTTCCGGAAAAGCTCAAGCCGACGCATCGCTCGCTTTTCGACGGTTCGCTGCAGGGGATCACGCGCACCGACCGGCCGGCGTTCGGATTCCAGGGCCACCCGGAGGCGAGCCCGGGCCCGCATGACCTGCAGCCCCTCTTCGAACATTTCGTCTTCCTGATGGTGCGGAGACTCCAGCAGTTGATGCGTACGCAGGCCGCCGCCGCCGAAAGCATCGTCGCGCGCTGATGGGCAAGCGTACCGACATCGAAAGCATCCTGATCATTGGTGCCGGCCCGATCATCATCGGGCAGGCCTGCGAGTTCGATTATTCGGGCGCCCAGGCCTGCAGGGCGCTTCGCGAGGAAGGCTATCGCGTCATCCTCGTCAATTCGAACCCTGCGACAATCATGACCGACCCCGAAATGGCCGACTCGATCTACATCGAGCCGGTCGACTGGCGGACGGTCGCCCGCATCATTGAAAAGGAGCGGCCCGACGCGCTGCTGCCGACCATGGGCGGCCAGACGGGACTCAATACGGCGCTCGACCTGGTGCGTGAAGGCGTACTCGAGAGATTCGGCGTCGAGATGATTGCCGCCTCGCGCGAGGCGATCGACATGGCGGAGGACCGCGAGCTCTTCCGCAATGCGATGCGCGGGATCGGCCTCGAGTGCCCGCAGTCCTATATCGCACACGATCTCGACGAGGCGCTCGCCGTCCAGAGCGAGGTCGGCTACCCGACCGTCATTCGTCCTTCCTTCACGCTCGGCGGGACGGGCGGCGGAATCGCATTCAATCGCGAGGAGTTCGAGGCGATCGTCCTGCGGGGTCTCGATGCATCGCCTACGGCGGAAGTGCTGATCGAGGAATCGGTGCTCGGCTGGAAGGAATTCGAGATGGAAGTGGTCCGGGACCGCAAGGACAACTGCATCATCGTCTGCTCGATCGAGAACCTCGATCCGATGGGCGTGCACACGGGCGACTCGATCACGGTCGCGCCGGCGCAGACGCTGACGGACAAGGAATACCAGCGCATGCGCGACGCCTCGATCGCCGTGCTGCGGCAGGTCGGCGTCGAGTGCGGCGGCTCCAATGTCCAGTTTGCGATCAATCCCGACGACGGCCGGATGCTCGTGATCGAGATGAACCCCCGCGTGTCGCGTTCCTCCGCGCTCGCCTCCAAGGCGACCGGTTTCCCGATCGCGAAGATCGCGGCGAAACTCGCGGTCGGGTACACGCTCGACGAGCTCAGGAACGAGATCACGGGCGGCGCCACGCCCGCGTCGTTCGAGCCGACTATCGACTACGTCGTGACCAAGATCCCCAGGTTCACGTTCGAGAAGTTTCCCGGGTCGGACACGCGCCTCACTACGCAGATGAAATCGGTGGGCGAGGTAATGGCAATCGGGCGCACGTTCCAGGAATCGCTGCAGAAGGCCTTGCGGAGCCTCGAGACCGGCTGCGACGGCCTTACACCGATCCTGGCGCTGCCGCTCGATGCGGACGGCGAGTTGCGCCTTGCCGAGGAGCTCCGCCATCCCGGCGGCGAGCGCATCCGCTTCGCAGCCGATGCGTTCCGCGCCGGCTGGACGCTCGAGCGGGTCGCCGCGGAGACCATGATCGATCGCTGGTTCCTCGCCCAAATCGAGGACCTCGTCCGCGAAGAGGATGCGGTAGGTGCCGACGGCATATCGGGCCTCACGTTCGAGCGTCTGCTAGTGCTGAAGCGAAAGGGCTTCTCCGACGCCGCGCTTGCGCGGGCCATCGGTGCGCCGGAATCGCGCGTGCGCGCGCGCCGACTCGCCTGCGGCGTGCATCCCGTATACAAGCGTGTCGACACCTGCGCCGCGGAATTCGCGACGTCGACGGCGTACCTGTACTCGAGCTACGACCAGGAGTGCGAGTCAGACCCGACGCCGCGGCCCAAGATCATGATTCTCGGCGGCGGACCCAACCGCATCGGGCAGGGCATCGAGTTCGACTATTGCTGCGTTCATGCGGCGCTCGCACTGCGCGAGGACGGTTTCGAGACGATCATGGTCAACTGCAATCCGGAAACGGTCTCGACGGACTATGACGTCTCGGATCGACTGTATTTCGAGCCGCTGACCTTCGAAGACGTGATGGAGATCATCAGCCGCGAGAAACCGCAAGGCGTCATCGTGCAGTTCGGCGGGCAGACGCCGCTCAAGCTCGCGCGTCAGCTCGCCGCCGCCGGCGCGCCGATCATCGGCACGAGCCCCGACTCGATCGACGTCGCCGAGGACCGCGAGCGCTTCCAGCAGCTGCTCGTGAAGCTCGGCCTGCGCCAGCCGGCGAATGCGACGGCGCGGGACGAAGAGCGCGCCATCGAGCTGGCCCGCGAAGTCGGCTTTCCGCTGATCGTCCGGCCGTCTTACGTGCTCGGCGGCCGCGCCATGGAGATCGTCTACGAGGAGGAAGACCTCCGGCAGTACATGCGCGAGGCCGTCAAGGTCTCGAATGAGAGCCCGGTGCTGCTCGATCGTTTCCTGGACCTCGCGATCGAGGTCGACGTGGATGCAGTCTGCGACGGCCAGGACGTCCTGATCGGCGGCATCATGGAGCACGTCGAGCAGGCGGGCGTCCACTCGGGCGACTCCAGCTGCTCGCTGCCGCCGACAAGCCTCTCACCCGAGATCCAGGACGAGATCCGCAGCCAGACGCGCAAGATGGCCCAGGCGCTCAATGTCATCGGGCTCATGAACGTGCAGTTCGCAATCCAGAACGGCGTCGTCTACGTGCTCGAGGTCAATCCGCGTGCATCGCGCACCGTGCCGTTCGTGTCCAAGGCGACCGGCAGGCCGCTCGCCAAGATTGCGGCCCGCGTGATGGCCGGACGGACGCTTTCCGAGCTCGACGCGGTGGACGAGCGGGTTCCGCCGTACTACTCGGTCAAGGAAGCCGTGTTTCCATTCGGCAAATTCCCGGATTCCGACCCGATTCTCGGCCCGGAGATGAAATCCACCGGCGAGGTCATGGGGACGGGACGCACATTCGGCGAGGCCTACGCGAAGTCGCAGGCGGCGAGCGGTGTCCGCCTGCCGACTCGCGGCGTCTGCCTGATCTCGGTGCGCGACCGGGACAAGGAGGGCGCCACGGCGATCGCAAGGAAGCTGAGCGAGCGCGGTTTCGAGATCATCGCGACCCAGGGCACGCAGGCCGCGCTCGAAGCCGCCGGTATCCCGTGCCGGCGCGCCCTCAAGGTGCGCGAGGGCCGGCCTCACATCGTCGACATGATCAAGAATGACGAGATCGACCTCATCATCAATACGACCGAGGGCAAGCGCGCCATCCGGGAATCGCACTCGATCCGGCGCGAGGCGGAATTACGCAAGGTGACCTACTACACGACCGTGGCGGCGGCGCTCGCGACCTGCGATGCCCTCGACCATCTTGAAGACCACGACGTCAACCGGCTGCAGGACCTGCACCGGGAGCTCGGGGCGGCATGAGGGCTCCGATCACGCTGAAGGGCGCTGAACTTCTCCGGGCGGAGTTGCGCAAGCTGAAGGGAGAGGACCGGCCGGCCGTAATCCGCGCGATCGCTGAAGCGCGCTCGCACGGCGACCTGTCGGAGAACGCCGAATACCACGCCGCGCGCGAACAGCAGGGGTTCATTGAGGGCCGCATCAAGGAAATAGAGCAGAGGCTTTCCAACGCCCAGGTCATCGACCCGGCGACGCTGTCGGACACGGGCAAGGTCGTTTTCGGCTCGACGGTCGATCTCGCGCCGGTTGATGGCGGCCCGGAGGTCAGTTACCAGATTGTCGGCGACGACGAGGCAGAAATCCGCCGCGGCCTGATTTCGATCAATTCGCCCATCGCGCGCGCGCTCATCGGCCGGGCGCCGGGCGACGAGGTCGAAGTCGTCACTCCGGGCGGCACGCGTAGCTTCGAAGTGCTCGCAGTACGGTTCGCCTGATTCAAGAATCAGGAAGAAGTATCTTCTCTATCTTATTGTTTTGTTTATAGAATAGCCCGACGTTACCGATTCGGTAGACGAACTCCGAGGCCGTGAGTCGGGACAGCTCCTGGAAAATGGCGTCGCGATTCTCGCGCGAGTCGACACGCGCGCGGATCTTGACGAGTTCATGATCATCGAGCGCGCGCTGCATTTCGGCAGCCACGCTCTCGGTCAGGCCGCGCTGGCCGATCAGCACGATCGGATGGAGCGCGTGACCGAGCCGCCGCAGGTGCTTTTTCTGGTGTTCGGTCAACGGCATCGACGCATTATAGGTTTGCGAGGCAACGGAAGTTCATGGCCCGGCGCAGCAAGTCGAGCGGCAGGTGGCTCGAGGAACATTTCGCGGATCCGTATGTGCGGCGCGCGAAGGATTCCGGCCTGCGCTCGCGCGCCGCGTTCAAGATCGAGGAGATCGATCGCGCGGAAGGGCTTGTTTTCCCGGGCGCCGCGATCGTCGATCTCGGCGCTGCACCGGGCGGCTGGAGCCAGTACGCGGTCCGCCGCCTCGCGGGGAAGGGGAGCGTGTTCGCACTCGATCTCCTGCCGATGGACGCCATCCCGGGCGTTACGTTCATGCTGGGCGATTTCCGCGAGCAGTCGGTGCTCGATGCGCTGCTGGAACAACTCGATGGACGGCCTGTCGACCTTGTGATGTCGGATATGGCCCCCAACATCACGGGAGTGGATGTGGTGGACCAGGCGCGAGCAGCGGATCTCGAGGCGCTCGCGCTCGACTTTGCGCGTCGCGTCCTGGGTCCGGAAGGCGCGCTGGTGATGAAGGTGTTCCAGGGCGCCGGTTTCCAGGAGCTTCTAGCCGAGGCTCGCCGCGGATTTCGCACGGTCAGGATGCGCAAGCCAAAGGCTTCCAGGCAGCGTAGTTCCGAGACGTATTTGGTGGCCAGGGGACCCCGGCCCGTGTAAGGTGAAACGATACCGGAGATGCCGTGGTCAAAGCATGGAATCGGCCGGAAATTGACGCTTAATCCAGGAGCCCGAGCTTGAACGATCTGACCAGAAACATCGTACTTTGGGTGGTCATTGCGATCGTCCTGCTCGCGGTCTTCTCCAATTTCGGCCAGCGCGCGGTGGGGCCCGAGGAACTCGGCTATTCGCAGTTCCTGACGGAGGTCAGAAGCGGCGCGATTCGCAGCGCCACGTTCAAGGGCGACACCATCGTCGGCGAGCGCGCGAGCGGCGGCCAGTACATCACGCACAACCCCGAGACCGACAACTCGTCGCTGATCGGGTTGCTCGACAAGCAGCGCATCTCGTTCAGCGCGGCGCCGCCGGAGCGGCAGTCGTTCCTCCTCCAGTTGTTCGTCTCCTCGTTCCCGATCCTCCTGCTGATCGGCGTCTGGATCTACTTCATGCGGCAGATGCAGGGCGGCGCGGGCGGCCGCGGCGCGATGTCCTTCGGCAAGAGCCGCGCGCGGCTCCTTTCCGAGGACCAGGTCAGCGTCACGTTCGCGGACGTCGCGGGCATTGACGAAGCCAAGGAGGAGGTTTCCGAGATTGTCGATTTCCTCAAGGACCCGTCGAAGTTCCAGAAGCTCGGCGGAAAGATCCCGAAGGGCGTGCTGATGGTCGGCAGCCCCGGCACCGGCAAGACGCTGCTTGCGCGCGCCATCGCGGGCGAAGCGAAAGTGCCGTTCTTCACGATTTCGGGTTCCGACTTCGTCGAGATGTTCGTGGGCGTCGGCGCATCGCGCGTGCGCGACATGTTCGAGCAGGCAAAGAAGCACGCGCCCTGCATCGTGTTCATCGACGAGATCGACGCGGTCGGGCGCCACCGCGGCGCGGGCCTCGGCGGCGGGCACGACGAGCGCGAGCAGACGCTCAACCAGCTGCTCGTCGAAATGGACGGCTTTGAAGGCAATGAAGGTGTCATCGTCATCGCCGCCACAAACCGTCCCGACGTGCTGGACCCGGCGCTCCTGCGCCCGGGCCGCTTCGACCGCCAGGTCGTCGTACCGCTGCCGGACGTGCGCGGCCGCGAGCAGATCCTGAAAGTCCACATGCGCAAGGTGCCGATTTCCGACGACGTCAAACCCTCGCTGATCGCGCGGGGCACGCCCGGCTTCTCGGGCGCCGACCTCATGAACCTCGTCAACGAGGCGGCGCTTTTCGCAGCGCGCGGCAACAAGCGGCAGGTCACGATGGAGGAATTCGAGCGCGCCAAGGACAAGATCATGATGGGCGCGGAGCGGCGCTCGATGGTCATGAGCGAGCAGGAAAGGCTCAACACGGCCTATCACGAGGCCGGCCACGCGATCGTCGGCATGTGCCTGCCGGAGCACGATCCCGTATACAAGGTGACGATCATTCCCCGCGGGCGCGCGCTCGGCGTGACGATGTTCCTGCCGGAGGAAGATCGCTACAGCTACAGCAAGCGGCGCCTCGAGAGCCAGATTGCGAGCCTGTTCGGAGGGCGCATCGCGGAAGAGCTGCGCTTCGGGCCCGAGTCCGTGACGACCGGCGCGTCGAACGACATCGAGCGTGCGACCAACCTCGCCCGCAACATGGTCACCAAGTGGGGCCTGTCCGATCGTCTCGGCCCCTTGTCCTACATGGAGGACGCCGGCGAGGTATTCCTCGGCCGCTCGGTGACGCAGCACAAGCAGGTTTCCGACGTGACGGCGCACGTGATCGACGAGGAGATTCGCCGCGTGATCGACCAGTCCTACGGCGCCGCGCGCAAGATCCTCGTGGACAACCGCGAGAAGCTCGACGTCATGGCGGCTGCGCTCATCAAGTACGAGACGATCGACGAAGAACAGCTCAAGGACATCATGGCGGGGCGTGTCCCCAAGCCGCCGCGCGACTGGGACGAGTCCGGAACTCCGACCGGCGGTCAGGGAACCGTCAAGCCCGAACCGGTGATTGGCCCGCCTGCCAGCCAGACCTGAGCAGCGCGACGCCGCGGCCCGAAAGGTCCACGCACGCTCCCGAGCGTAGTTTCCCCCATGCGCCTCCAGTGCGGTCGTCACCTGCTCGATCTCGACGCACCCGTCGTCATGGGCATCCTGAACGTCACGCCCGATTCCTTTTCCGATGGCGGCCGGTTCCGCGGCATGCCTGCTGCGCTCGAGCAGGCTGAACGGCTGGCCGAGGAGGGTGCTGCAATCATCGACGTCGGCGGCGAATCGACCCGCCCCGGAGCCGCGCCGGTCCCCCTTGACGAGGAGCTTCGGCGCGTGATCCCGATCGTGGAACGGCTCGTCTCCACGCTGGACATCCCGATATCGGTCGACACCCGGACGCCGGCGGTGATGCGGGTGTCAATTGCCGCAGGCGCCTCCATGATCAACGACGTGATGGCGCTCCGGGCGCCGGGCGCCCTGGATGCGGTGGCTGCCTCAGGCGCGGCCATCTGCCTGATGCACATGCAGGGCGAGCCCCGTACCATGCAAAATGAGCCGCATTACCAGGATGTCGTGGACGAAGTGCGCACATTCCTGCGTGAGCGGGTCGTCGCATGCATCGGCGCGGGTATCGCGCGATCGCGGCTCGTCATCGACCCGGGTTTTGGCTTTGGCAAGGCTCTTACACACAATCTTCAGCT
>Ga0105106_10000125_pt1 | contig 48691 bp, 37 predicted proteins | sample PPLLaktember2015_5_FD_79109 | JGI IMG/M metagenome (GOLD analysis project Ga0105106, IMG submission 79109) | Freshwater sediment microbial communities from Prairie Pothole Lake near Jamestown, North Dakota, USA - PPLs Lake P8 Core (1) Depth... | ecosystem: Environmental > Aquatic > Freshwater >... | reverse complement strand
GAGCGCCTGATCGAAATCGTCAGCACGGAAGCGGAAGACCGCGCGCAGGCGCGCGAGCGCTTCAAGTTCTATCGCGACCGCGGCTACGACATCAGGACCCACGACCTGCGGGAAGCGGCCTAGCACCGGCATGGCGAGCGGCAAAGAGGATAGAGCCCCAGCGCAGGCACCCGCGGCGGAGGGCGCGGCCGCCGCAGAGGACGACTTTCCTCTGCTCACGGATATCGCGCCCGATCCCGAGCTCATCGCGACGGGAACCGCGCTTGCCGCCCTTTCGCGCCCGGACGAAGCGCAAAACGCGGCCCCCGTCGAAGTCATCTCCCGCGTGCAGGTCCAGAACCTGCAGCATGGCGTCTATCAAAAGCTGAGAGGCGACATCGACGGCCAGATCGCGAACGTAGTGCGCGAGCAGTTCCTGCCGGACATCGGGTCGGCGCTCAACTCCGCGCTCGAGCACATCGCGCAGGAGCTGAAAGGCAATATCGAGAAAATGGTCCGCACCTCGGTCGAGCAGGCGCTGCACTCGCAGCTCGGAACGCTGCGCACGGCGCTCGAGGCGAAAGGCGTGACCGCGGACGAAGTCAAAGACACCTCGTCTATCATGCCGCCCTCTCCAGCAACGCCTGCCGCTCAATCGTCGACGGAACTTGCCAAGAGCTTCGAGCCGGCGGCGATAGAGGCGCTCTGGTACCCGCTCTGGGAACGAAGCGGATATTTCAAGGCCGGCCTCGATCGCTCCAGGGACGAGAGCTACTGCATCCTGCTGCCGCCTCCCAATGTAACCGGCACGCTGCACATGGGACACGCTTTCCAGCACACGCTCATGGACGCGCTCACGCGCTATCACCGGATGCTGGGCGAGAACACGCTGTGGCAACCCGGGACCGACCACGCAGGAATAGCGACGCAGATCGTGGTCGAGCGCCAGCTCGAAGCGCAGGGTATGGACCGCCGCGCCATCGGGCGCGAAGCTTTTCTCGAGCGGGTCTGGCAATGGAAGGAGCAGTCGGGCTCGACGATCACGCGCCAGATGCGGCGCCTGGGCGCCTCGTGCGACTGGGAGCGCGAGCGCTTCACCATGGACGAGGGGCTCTCTCGCGTGGTCACCGAAGTCTTCGTCCGGCTGCACGAACAGGGACTCATCTACCGCGGGAAAAGACTCGTCAACTGGGACCCGGTGCTGCAGACCGCGGTATCCGACCTCGAAGTCGAATCGCACGAAGAGGACGGCAAGCTCTGGCACATCCGCTACCCGCTCGCGGATCGGGAAGGCCATCTCGTGGTGGCGACGACGAGGCCGGAGACGATGCTCGGCGATGTCGCGGTCGCGGTCCACCCCGACGACGAGCGCTATCGCCATCTCGTCGGCTCGCGCGTCGCGCTGCCGCTCACCGATCGCACGATTCCGGTCATCGCGGATGCCTACGTCGATCCGCAATTCGGCACCGGCTGCGTGAAAATCACGCCCGCGCACGATTTCAACGACTACCAGGTCGCATCGCGTCACAGGCTCGAACCGATAGGCATACTCACGCTCGACGCGAAAGTGAACGGGAACGCTCCGGCGCGTTACCGCGGTCTCGACCGGTTCGAAGCGCGCAAGCTCGTGCTCACCGATCTGGAAAGCTACGGCCTGCTCGGCGAGACCCGGGCGCACAAGCTGATGGTGCCGCGCTGCGGCCGCACCGATGCGATCGTCGAGCCCATGCTGACCGACCAGTGGTTCGTGAAAATGGACTCGTTTGCGAAGCGCGGGCTCGCGGCCGTGGCCGCAGGCGACATCCGCTTCGTGCCCTCGAACTGGACGACCACCTACAACCAGTGGCTGGAGAACATCCAGGACTGGTGCATTTCCCGCCAGCTCTGGTGGGGCCACCGCATACCCGCTTGGTACGACGCCGAAGGCAACGTCTACGTCGCACGCACTCGCGAAGAAGCGCAGGCCAAATACCGCTGGGCGCGCGGCGCGCAACCCGAGACCACCGCCGAACTCACGCAGGACGAGGACGTGCTCGACACCTGGTTCTCGTCGGCGCTGTGGCCTTTCTCCACGCTCGACTGGACTCCCGAGTATCCGCGCCGCTCGAACCCCGCGCTCGACCTCTACCTGCCTTCCTCGGTGCTCGTCACGGGCTTCGATATCATTTTCTTCTGGGTGGCGAGGATGGTCATGATGACCCTCCACTTCACCGACAAAGTGCCTTTCCGCGAGGTCTACATCACCGGCCTGGTGCGCGACGCCGAAGGCCAGAAGATGTCGAAGTCGAAAGGCAACGTCCTCGACCCGCTCGACATCGTCGACGGCATCACGCTCGACGCTCTCATCGCCAAACGCACCGCGGGCCTCCTGGATCCGCGCCAGGCGCAATCGATCGAAGCCGCGACGCGCAGGCAGTTCCCGAACGGCATAGCGGCTTTCGGCACCGACGCGCTGCGCTTCACTTTCGCGAGCCTCGCCTCCCACGGGCGGGACATCAAGTTCGACCTCGCGCGCTGCGACGGCTACCGCAATTTCTGCAACAAGCTCTGGAACGCGACGCGCTTCGTGCTCATGAACTGCGAAGGCAAGGACGTCGGTCTCGACGAGAGCGCGCCGCTCGAGCCTTCCGTCGCCGACCGCTGGATCGTGAGCCGGCTGCAGCGCGCCGAAGCCGAAATCGCCCGCGGCTTTGCCGACTACCGCTTCGACAATCTTTCGCGCGCGATTTACGAGCTGGTTTGGGACGAGTACTGCGACTGGTACGTGGAGCTCGCGAAAGTGCAGATCGCAGGCACCGCCGAAGCCGGCCAGCGCGCGACGCGGCGCACGCTCGTGCGGGTGCTGGAAACGATCCTGCGCCTCGCCCACCCGGTGATCCCGTTCATCACCGAAGAGCTGTGGCATCGCGTGGCTCCGCTCGCCGGGCGTGAAGGCGCTTCCATCATGCTCCAGCGCTATCCCCAGTCCCAGCCGGAGAAGATAGACGAGAACGCGGAGCTCGAAATCCACGCGCTCAAGGAGATCGTGACGGCGTGCCGTACGCTGCGCAGCGAGATGAACATTCCGCCCGGCAAAAAGCTGCCGCTGGTGGCGCAGGGCGATGCCGCCCGGCTCGCTTCTTACGCCCCGTACATCACGGCGCTGGCGCGCCTCACCGAAGTCTCCATCGTGGAAGTGCTTCCGGACGCCGATGCGCCGGTCGCGATCGCAGGCGACTACAAGCTCATGCTGAAAGTGGAGATCGACGCCGCAACCGAGCGCGAGCGCCTCACCAAAGAGGAATCCCGGGTCGCAGGCGAAATCGCAAAAGCCCAGGCGAAGCTCTCCAACTCGAGCTTTGTCGAGCGCGCGCCGCCGGCCGTGGTCCAGCAGATGAGGGAGCGCCTGGAAAAGTTCGAAGCGGAACTCCAGCAAATCCGCGCACAGCTCGCGAAGCTCGCGGCGTAGGCGTTCACGCCGTCAGGTTCCTCGGCCGCTAGAGCGAGCGCTCGACCTCGCGCACGACCGCGTCGATGTCCGCGTAGTAATCGGCATTCACGTTCACCGTTTCCTGCGGCGCCGTGTAGCTTTTCGAGATCACGCTCACCATGCGCTGACCCCTTGCCTGCGCGATGCGGTGAAAGTCGTCCATGCGCGCGAGCGCAGAGCTGTTGATCTCTATGATGGACGCATCGGCGGGCGTGAAAATCATGTTTGTCAGGGCGGCGCCGTGTACGCAGACGACAATCTTCGCGCCGGAGAAGTGCCCGATCTGCTCCGAGACTGAAAGCCGCCCTGGAACGATCATCCGGAATCCGAGCGGCTGCAGGCGCGCGTAAAGCTCGTCTTCGTTCGCGACGTGACGCCAGCGCGCGTCGCGGCGTGACACGTAGATCAGCGCACCCGCCTGCCCGATCGGGGCCATGAATCGCGCGAGCTGTCCGCGCAGCCATTCGACGCCTTGCGCGATCTCTGGCCTGCTCGTGAGCAACGCCGGCACGACGAGCCGATGACAACTGACGACCTGACCGCGATCGACCAGCACGCGCCGTTCGGGGCCGACCCCGAGCATGTCGAGATATTCGAGCTGGAACGCGGACAGGTCGCTGTTGAGCAGCCACGGCAGCGTATGCACGAGCCCTTCGGCCTCCAGGCTGCACAGCTTCAGCAGGTTGCGGAACAGCCAGTGGCTGTAGTTCTCGTCGCCCCCGACGAAGATGCACTCCGCTCCGATCTCGACGGAAGGCGGCGGAAACGACGCGATCACGGTCGATTCGTCGGGGGAGATACGCCCGCGCACGAATGGACTGTTGCCGAGGTTGCGTCCGTGCGTATCGGCTGAATGAACGGTTCCGGCATCGGTCATGATCGACCAGTAAGCGGTATCGACGAGCACGCTTTCGAGACGGCTGTAGTACGGAACCCGAAGCGCCGCACGGCCGCTGTCGAGAGGCGCGTGCCGATACACCGCCGTTACCGTCGGCTGCCCGGCAGTCAGTCTGTCATGCCGCTCGAAGTAAGCGAGCGCCGCAGCGGGTTCGCCGCCCGTGAGACACAGATGCCCGAGCACCCGCAGCGCCTCGACGTCCCCGGGGCAGCGCTCCAGAACCTCGCGGCAGAGAGCGAGGGCGCTCGCGTGATCGTCGTTTTCGGTCGCAAGCCACGCGAGCAGACGCAGCGCTTCGGTGTCCCGCGCAGTTATCGCCGCCAGGGCGGCGGCGAGCAGCCATGCGGCACGCGGGTGGCCGCGCACCTGCAGCGCATGCGCCGCGCGTATGAGCCGTTGCTTCAAGGCGCCGAATCCGCCTTCGGGACTTAGAAGTCGAGGTTTTGCTGAATCGCCGCAATACCGGCGCGCGCGCACGCATCGTCGCGATCGCCGCCCGGCGCACCGGAGACCCCGATCGCGCCGAGGAGGGCGCCCGCCCCTTCGATCACGATGCCGCCGCCGACCGCGGCGACGCGCGGGCGCGCGCGCATGCCGCTCATCGGTGTTCCCGCCGCGGTGGCCTCGGCGAGCGCGCTCGTGTTGGTGCGGAACGATACCGCCGTCCACGCCTTGTCGACCGCCATGTCGGGGGTGTGCGGCCCGGCGTAACGGTCGCGCAGCACGACCTGCGTCACGCCCGAGCGATCCACGACGGCGACGGCGACCTGGTAGCCCGACTTGCGGCAGCTTTCGAGCGCCGCGCGTGCCGCCTGCATCGAGGTTTCCAGCGTCATCAGGCGCACCGTATAAGTCGCGTCCTGCGCGTGCGCGCAGGAAAACGCGAGGAAAGCGCAGACGGAGGCGACGCGGTTCCGCATTGGGTCAGGCGGCCAGGGGCTCGCCGATTGCGAGCTTCACGACGTTCACGAAATCCTGCGGTGTGGCCCCCGGCGTCGCCCTCGCACCGCCCGAGAAAAAGCGCTCCACCCTCGCCGCAACGCGCTCCAGCGGACAATCGCGCAGCGCGGCTTCGAGCTCGCCCAGTACGCGCGGTGCGATTACAGTTTCGCTGGCGAACCAGATCTGCCGCACGATACGGCTCGGCCGCTCGTACTTGAGCGATGCGCGCAAGTGACCGCCGCGGACCGAGCCTTCGAGGAGCGGCATGTCGGTGACGGAACTCGCGACGAGGTCGAGCCAGTCGGCGGTCTGCACTTCGCGCAAAGCCGACGTGTATCTCGCGTCCTCGGTGAGCGTGAGATCGCCTTCGCGAAGCTCCACGTCGAATTCGCTTTCGAAAGCCTCGCCGAGGTTGCGCTTGAGTCGCCGGACGTCGGTGCGCAAACCGAGAAGATCTCCGATTCCCGCAAACCGCGCCTGGGCAGCCGCGATCGCATCCGTGCCGCGTCCGCCTGGAATGCGCAGCACGCGGGCGAGCTCCACGGAGCCGGCGGCGATGACGAGCACGCCCTGGAGCAGCAGCGCCTCGCCTTCGACCGCGCACGCGATTTCACCCACGGCGCGGCAATCGACTTCGACTTCGCCGGGCGCCCGGTAACGGGCGTCGAGACCCAGCGCGGCGACCGCGGCGGCGGCTGCGTTGCCGATGCGCGCCGTGACCGACGCCAGCCCGGCCTTGCCGACTTCCCGCCGGTGCAGATAAAGCTCCCATCCGAGCGCACGCTCGTTGACGAGCCACGCATTACCGCCCGTCACGCGCCGCTGAACGACGATTGCCTGCGCCTGGCACTCCGCGAGCTCGACTTCCTGCGCGACGCTCTGCCGGCAACCGATCAGCACGCTCGGCGCGTAGCGCAGGAAACGCAGCGTGCTGGGAATCTCGTCGGCGTCGCGCGCTTCGAGGAGCGCCCGATTGAGCGCGATGTTACGCGCGGCCGACGCGAGGCCGGTATCGAGGAGGCGCCAGGCGTCTACCACGGGATCACGGTCGAAGCGGCGCTGCGCGCGCTCATTTCTTCTGCATGAAGAAGATGAACTCGTTCGCCGCGGTATCGGACGACAACAGCGCGTTCCCGGTCTGCTTGCAGAACGCCTGGAAGTCCTTTACGGCGCCGGGATCGGTCGCGAGGATCTTCAGCACCTGGCCCGAGGTCATGTCGGTAAGCGCTTTCTTGGTGCGCAGAATCGGAAGCGGACAGTTCAATCCGCGCGCGTCGAGCTCTTTGTCGAACTGCATCGAATGCCTCTGGGGTGCGGATGTGCAGGCCCGATTATAAGCCGAGTGCCGGACGGCTTTCGGCGCGCGTCAGCGTCGATGCCGCTCTCGTCAGCGGCGGTCTTTCTCCTTGCGCTGGGCTTCGTCGAGCCTGCGCAGCTCGCGCAGGCGCGCCTCTGCGGCCGAACGCTGGTAGAAGTCTCCGTCGCCGCTGCGCACCGCGATCCGCATCTGCTCCACGGCGCCCGTAATGTTCCCCATTCTCGCGTAGGCCTCGCCGGTCGCGCGATGCTGGGCGAGGCGCTTGCCCTGAAGCGCGTAAGCGCGCGCCTGCAGGAGGTAGAGCCGGTGGTCTTCGGTGAACGATTTCAGGCGCTCGGCTATCACCTCCAGCGCGGCGTCCGGGCGCCCTGCCTGCACCAGAAGGTCGGCATAATCGTAAGTGAGCGCCCGGTGCTGCGGGTGGCTGCGGCGCGCCTCGCGGTAACATTCGAGCGCGCTCTCGGTCTCGCCCGCGGCCGTGCGGATGCGGCAGCCGAGCGTCGCGATCATCGGGTGCGCCGGGGCGCTGCGGCGCAGGCTTTCGTATTCGCTGGTCGCGCGCGCATAGTCCTTCAGCCGCACGAGGCTCGCCACGAGGCCGTAACGGCTCGCCGCCTCGCTCAGGAAGCGGCGTTCCGCCAGGCTCTGCTCGAAGAACGTCCGCGCGTCCGCCGGCGCATCGAGCTCGACGCGCAGCTTCGCGCGCACGAGCTGGAATTCGGTGGTGTCCGGCACCTGCTTGTACGGCAATCGGTCGAGCCGGTTCTGTATGTCCGCGATCCGGTCGTGGGTCATGGGGTGCGTGCGCAGGTACGACGGCGCGCCGCCTTCGTAGACTCGCGTCGCGCGCTGCAGGCGCTCGAAAAACACCGGCATCGCGCGTGGATCGTACCCGGCGGACTCGAGGATCTGGAGGCCCACGCGGTCGGCTTCGCGCTCGTGCTCGCGAGTGAAATTGAGCATGTTCTGGATGCCGCCCGCCTGGCCGAGCACGAGCGCGGCGTTCGACACCTCGGGGTTCGACCGCGCCGCCAGCACTGCGACGGCCAGCGCCGCGAGCGACATCACCATGCTGTGCTTCTGCTGATCGATGATGCGCGCGATGTGGCGTTGAGTGACGTGCGCGACCTCGTGTGCGATGACGCTCGCGACTTCCGACTCGCTCTGGGCGGCGAGTATGAGGCCGCTGTTCACGCCGACGTAACCGCCGGGCAGCGCAAAAGCGTTGATCTGGCGGTCCTGCATCACGAAAAACTGGAAGTCCTGCCGGCTCGCGGAGCCTTTCGATGCCAGGCGGTTGCCGAGCGAATTGATGTAATCGGTCGCTTCGGCATCGTCGTAGTAAGCGCGGTCGGTCCGCACTTCGCGCATGATTTCTTCGCCCAGGCGCCGCTCCTCGAGGGCGCTGAAGCCGGCCTGGGCGGAGTCGCCCAACTCGGGCAGTCCCTGGGCGAGCGCGCGCGGCGCGAGGCAGAGCAGGAGGAGGAGAAGGTGCCGGAAAGTCATGGTGCTATGATAAGTCGGATCCCCAGCAAGTTCCTCCGGGACGCCCCTCGACATGCCGGCAAGAAAGCTCACTCACTTCGACGATTCGGGGCAGGCCGTCATGGTCGACGTGGCCGCCAAGAGCGAAACGCACCGGGTGGCACGCGCGCGAGGACGCATCGTCATGCTCGCCACGACGCTGGAGACGATTGCCCGCGGCACCGCCAAGAAAGGCGACGTGCTGGGCGTCGCGCGCATCGCGGCGATCCAGGCGGCGAAGCGCACCTCCGACCTGATTCCCCTCTGCCATCCGCTCGCGCTGAGCAAAGTCGCAGTCGAATTCGAGGTCGTGCCGGCAGAGGCGCGCAAGCGCCGCAAGGGCGAGGCGCCCGGCTCGTTTCCCGCGGCCGTCGAGTGCATCGCCACGGTCGAGACGATCGGGCGCACCGGCGTCGAGATGGAGGCGCTCGCCGCCGTCGCCGTAGGCCTCCTCACGATCTACGACATGTGCAAGGCGATCGATCGCGGCATGCGCATCGAAGGCCTCGCGCTGCTGGAAAAACGCGGCGGCCGCTCGGGACATTGGGTCGCGGCCGAAATAAGCTAATAACCCCGCGCGGGTGGACACGCCGCTCGAACTTGTCTAGCATACGCGCCTCCAGATAGTCACCTAATATACTGAATATTAAGCGTTACGGCCGAGCTGCGAACCTGGCAGCGGCCGTTCAACGAGGACAGCCCCATGAACCGCCAACGCAGAACCTTACTCACCGTGGCCGCAGGCACCGGCGCGCTCGCCGCGGCGGGCTTGCTGAAACCCATGAGCGCCCGCGCCGCGACGTGGAACAAACCCGGCTTCGAATCCAAGGCGGCGGCCGATGCGATCAAGAATATCGGCGCAGCCCATCTGATCGAGAGCAAGGACATCACGATCACCGCTCCCGACATCGCCGAGAACGGCGCCGTCGTGCCTGTCGCGGTCGCGAGCAGGATACCGAACACGCAGAGCATTTCCATCCTGGCGGAGAAGAATCCGTTTCCGCTGGCGGCGACTTTCGAGGTCGCCAACGGCGCGGAAAGCTACGCCTCGGTGCGCATCAAGATGGGACAGACCTCGAACGTGCGCGCCATCGTCAAAGCCGACGGCAAGTTCTATACGACCGCGAAGGAAGTCAAAGTCACCGTGGGCGGCTGCGGCTAGCCTGTACCGACCACCGAATCACGCAAGGAACGCAACATGGCTGAGCCGATGAGAATCAGGGCCACGCTGCAGGGCGACGTGGCGGACGTGCGCATCCTCATGCGCCACCCGATGGAAACCGGGCAGCGCAAGAACGCCAAGGGGGATCTCGTCCCGGTGCATTTCATACAGAGCGTCGTGGTCGCGCACAACAGCAAGACCGTGCTCGACGCGCAATGGAGCCAGACCGTTTCGCGCGATCCGTTTCTGGGCCTGCGCGTAAAAGGCGCAAAGGCCGGCGACAAGATCACGGCGACGTGGACCGATAACAAAGGCGACAAGCGCAGCAAGTATCCGGCTTCGGGCAAGCTCGCCGGAGACTGGAAAGTCGGCGCGAAGCTCGTCGCGAGCGGGGCCGGCATGCGCATACGCGGCGGCCGCGTGGAGAAAGCGAAGGAGAACGGCGCGCTGTGCATCAACTGTCACGCGCTCGATCCCCGGGAAGTCAACGTCGGCAACCTCGGCCCGAGCCTCACCGGCTACGGCGCGCAGCGCGGCGCGACTGACGCGACCGTCAAGTACACCTACGAGAAGATCTACAACGCCTGGACTTACTTCCCCTGCTCCAACATGCCGCGCCTCGGCGCGAAGGGGTATCTCACGCCCGAGCAGATCGCGCACGTCGTCGCCTATCTCGTCGACCCCCAGTCGCCGGTCAATCGAAGATAGGCGATCCGTCGCGCCTGCGACCGGAGCCGCCCCGCGCGATGCTCTTGCGGCTGATCAGGCAGCTTTTCAGGGACCGCAACCGACCCCACACTGCCGCCCGGCTGACGGGCGACAGCGTAGAGGACACCGGCTATCGCAGCTCGCCCCGCGCGTGGCTCAAGCGCGGAGAAGCGCTGGAGGCCGCCGGCGACCTGAGCGGCGCAATCGATTGCTATCGCGCCTGTGCCCACGCCTGGCCGTCGGACCTCGATGCGCGGCTCGCTCTCGCGAACGCGCTCGCCGATGCGTGGCGCGTCGAGGAGTGCATTTCGGCCTTTGCCGAGGCGCTGTCGGTCGCGCCTCGCAACACCGAAGTGTTTTCAGGTTTGCTCCTCTACAGTCACTACGCCGCGCAGGTCGATGCGCGCACGCTCTGCGATCTCCACCGCGACTACGGTCGCCTGCTCTCGCGGCTCGTGCCGGCGCCGTCCGGGGAACCTTACGAGAACACCGCGAATCCCGACCGGCTGTTGCGCATCGGTTACGTTTCACGCAATTTCTCGCTGCATTCGGTCGGCTATTTCTTCGAACCGGTGATCGCCGGACACACACGCGAATGTTATCGAGTGTATTGCTACTACACCCATGCTCAGGCGGACGAAACGACGCAGCGTATCTCGCGCCTGGCGGATGTCTGGCGCCACATGCCTGCGGCGAATGCCGATGTGCTGGCGCAGCGCATACGCGAAGACGGGATCGACATCCTGGTCGACCTCGAAGGGCATACCAAGTTGAACCACCTCGCAACGTTCGCGCACCGGGCGGCGCCGGTACAGATGACGTGGCTCGGATATCCCGACACAACCGGACTCGAAGCGATCGACTATCGGATCACCGATGCGATTGCGGATCGCCCGCCGCTCGCGGACACGCGCCACAGCGAGCGCCTGCTGCGCGTGGGCCCTCCGTTTCTGTGTTATCGGCCGCCGGATGACAGTCCGCCTGTCGCGCCCAGGCACGTTGAAGGGCCTGTCGTGTTCGGTTCGTGCAACGTGCTCCAAAAGGTGAACCCGCCGCTCATCACGCTCTGGGCGCAAATACTGAAGGCGGTGCCCGGCTCGCGCCTGTTGCTGAAGTCGAGGCTGCTGCAGAACGGCGACGTGGTCGATCGCGTGCTTCACCACTTCGGCGCCGAGGGAGTCGGACCCGAGCGCCTCGAGCTCCGCGGCTGGACATCGCACCGCGTGGACCATCTGAGCACCTATGACGAGATCGACATCGCGCTCGACACCTATCCTTACAACGGCACGACGACGACCTGCGAAGCGTTGTGGATGGGAGTGCCGGTGATCACGCTCGCGGGCGACGTGCACATGTCGCGCGTGGGCGCGAGCCTCTTGAGCGCCGCCGGTCTCGAGGACCTCGTGACGTCTCGTGCAGAGGATTATGTGCAGACCGCGGCCGCCCTCGCCCGGGACTCGGTGCGGCGCCACGCACTACGGCGTACGATGCGCGAACGCTTGCAGGCCTCCCCCTTGCTCGATCGTGCCCGGTTCGTCGAGGGGCTCGAAGCGGGTTTGCGGCTCGCATGGCGGACGTGGTGTGAATCGCAAGGCGCGCGCGCGGCAACGCCCGGCGGCTCGAACCGAGGCACTTCGCAAGAGGACCGCCAATGTCGCTGACGCGCAGGGAGTTTCTGGAAGCGCTCGCGGCAGCAATCATGGCCGGCATTCCGCTGGGAGTAAACCCTTCGCGGTCCAGCTCAATTGCGGCACAAAGTGACGTGTTGCGTCACTTCGGAAAAAGAAAACCCCTCCGGAGAGGGGCTCTGAAAGTGCTGCCGAAATCAGCAGCCGGAGCGCGTTCCGCTTAGTGACGGCATTCGGCCGGAACGAACTTGTATTTCGCGTTTTGGGCTTGGGCGCCGCACGACCAGGTGATCTTGCCGTCCGCGGCATTGTAGCTCGGAGCGAGCACGATCGTGATGACGGTGCCGACCGACGTCGGAGAAGTGTTGCCAATTACGGTGATGGTTCCGGCAGGGAGGACGCTGCCGCCGGTTACCTTGCCGCCCGTGGTGATCGTTACGCCGATGCCGGCGTTCGTGATCGTGCCGTTCGACTGCGCGGTCTCGGCCACCGTCACCTTCGCGTTACTGGCTGCGAGCACCAGCTCGGACACTTTCGCGCGGATCGTATAGTCCTGATAAGCCGGCAGCGCGACCGCCGCCAATATCCCGATGATCGCAACGACGATCATCAGCTCGATCAGGGTGAAACCCCTTTGCATACGCTTCATACTTGAATCTCCTGTTAGTGGGAACAATGCAGCGCTCGGTTGCGGCGCAGTCCTTGAGCAACATCCATACCAGCAGCGGATACGTCCCGTAATCGTGAAGTACGGTACGCATCGAGGCCTGTACCATGGGCGCCCGCTTACCGTTTGCGTCAAGAAGTGACGTATAGCGTCAGCGTGCAGGCCCGGTCCACGCCTGCAGTTCGGCCGCCACAGTCTCCACAACCGGCCCCCAGTCGCCGAGACTCGGCTGCCGGATAAGCCTCGCCGTGGGATACCAGGGCATGGACCTGCCGTGCGAACCATAGCGCCATTCGGGGGTGGCGGGGATGAGCGCACAGACCTCGCGCCCCAGTGCGCCGGCGAGATGCACCACGGCTGTCTGCACCGAGACGACGAGGTCGAGCGCACAGACGAGCGCCGCTGTTTCGTCGTAATCGTCGATGGCCTCCTGCCACTGCTGCACGCGAACGCCGGCGCGCTGGAGTGCATCGAGCTCGCCTTCGGGATCGGAATATTGAAGACTCACGAAATCGATGCCGGGAACGGCGAATATCGGAAGCCACTGCTGTAACGCGATGGAGCGCAGGCTGCGCCTGCTCGAAGCGAGCCCGCCGCGCCACGAAATACCTACCTTAAGGTGCCCCGGCAGCGTTGCGAGCTGCGCTTTCCAGTAGGCGACCCGCTCGGGGTCTGCTCGCAAGTAGCCGTCGTGCGCGGGAAAGGCGCTGCGGCTGGTGCGAAAAATTCGGGGCAGGCTGCCGATCGCGATCTTGAAGTCGGGGGGAGGCTCCACGCTGGCGGGCGCCTTGCGCCACGCGTCCTTGGCGAGGACATGGACATTCTGAAACGAGCGGCTGAAGAGCTTCACGAGCTTGGGATGGCATTCGAGGATACACGCGCCGGCCTGAGCAGCCAGATCCGGCACGCACGATGCGAACATGATCTCGTCGCCCAGCCCCTGCTCGCCGTAAATGAAGACATTGCGGCCAGCGAGAGCAGACCCGTCCCACTCAGCCCAAGGGGCGTCGCTCGTACATGTGTTCCGCGGCAATTGCTTGCGGGCTTCGTAATCGGACCATGCCCCTGCGAAATCGCCCTCGGTCAAGAGCATGAGCGCGCGATTGACGCGGGCTTCCACCAGTTGGGGATCGCGGGTAAGCAGCTCGTCAGCGATTCGCAGAGCTTCTTCGGTGTCACGCCGATGGTGCAGCACCATGATCCAGCTGCTCAGCGCAGCAGCGTTGTCAGGCGCAAGCTCCAGCGCGCGCTGGATGTGGTACGCGCCCTCTTCGTATTCCTCGAAATTGCTGAAAAGGACGCAGCCCAGGTCGCTGTGAACACTCGCGAGATCGGGCCGTAACGCCAAAGCCTTTCGGAACTCCTCGACAGCACCGCTCGGATTCTTGACGTGCAGGTATGCCCCGCCGAGTGCCTTGTGGACGCGGGCGTCCGTCGCGCCTAACTCGATTGCACGGGCGAACGAGTTTGCAGCATCGCCGTAACGCCCCTCCTCGAATGCGCTCAGTCCCTGGTGGTAGTGCGGCGGCCACCACTCGGGTCTGAACCACGACGCCAGCAGGAAGCAGTCGCGCGCGTCCTCGAGACGTTTCAACTGTTGCAGAATGGTGCCGAGAAGGAGGTGGGCTTCGGCGAACTCCGGATGGTCGCGGACAATCGCCTCGAGTAGCGCGATCGCCTCGTCGCGCCGCGCTTCGCGCATTGCCGCCATGGGTGCGGCGAGCAGTGTATCGGCGTCGACGTTCGGCGCAGGCTTCGCCGTTTCCTTTTCCGCTGATGCGGGCGTCCTGTGACGTCGAAACAACCGCGCGAGCTTACTCAGCATGGATGCGAAGCGCGCGGCATCACCTTCGTTTCCCCGCGGCGAACAGCATCCGTTTTCTTTCCTCGCGCCACTCGTCGGCATATTCGCAGCCGGCGTATTCGGCAAAGTACGGTCCGCCGAGCGTGTAATGGACGAGCGCGGCGTCGGTGCGCGCCGCGTTGTACCCGACGAGATGGTTCCAGCGCGGCGGCAGCGCGCCTATCTCGTCATCGGAGGCGAGCCACTTGAACTGGTGCAACTCCAGCCCGGACGCGGTGTTCACGTACTCGGGCGTAAGCGCGGTGCAGCGCGCGTTGTTGAAAAGCATGACGCTCGACCAGTTCTTCTTCTCGTACTTGCTCTGCGGCATGCCGAGGAATTTCTGCGTCTCGCGCGGCACGTGCTCGTGCTTGACCACCATGACGGCGTAACGGTCTTCGCGCAGCGCCCACAGCTCGCCGATGTCCTCGCGCACCAGCATGTCGCAATCGGTGAATATCGACCAGCCGCGGTAACCCGAAAGGTACGGCGTCAGGAAGCGCGTGAACGAAAACTCGGTGGATTGCAGCGGGTGCTTTTCGCGCGTGAATACGCCCCCAAGCTGCGAGAGCATGACCGGCGTGATCGCCACTGGCTGCGTTGCGTGCCGGTGAATACTGTGGGCGAGCACGCTGAAAGCGATCGCTTCGCGCGTATCGAAACCGATGTAGACAGGTATCAAGAGTCTCACTCTAGTCGTCGGCCGCGGGCGTATTCCCGCAGCCGGTCAGAACATCCCCGCCGGTGGCGAGACGAAGCAGCGCCTCGCGCGCCTGCACGACGACCGGGGCCCAGTCCCCGGGCACCCGCTGCCGCAGGAGCCGCACATTGGGGTACCACGGCAGGCTCGTACCTTCGCGCAGATATCGCCACTCGGGCCACGCGGGCGTCAGCACGAGGGTCGGCGTGCCCAGAGCGCCGGCCAAGTGTACTACGGTGCTGCAGACGGTCAGCACGCAGTCGAGGGACTTCACGAGCGCGGCCGTGTCATCGAGATCGGCGTGCGCCTCCGGAAATACCTGCACGGGAACGCCGGCGTGCGCGGCGATCTCAGCGGCTGCCGTGCCGTCGTCATCGTGCTGGAGACTGACGAAGCCGATGCCGTCGATGCGCAGAAGCGCTGCAAACGCGGCCGGCGTCATGCTCCTTATCGAGCGGCGTGTGTGCTTCAAGCCACCGCTCCAGGCGATGCCCACCCAGCGGGTCTCGCCTTCGGCGCGCAAGCGTGTGCGCCATTCCGCGACGCGCGCACCGTCGGCACGGAGATAGCCGCCGTGGCGCGGAAACGCGCTGCGGTTGCGCCTGAACAAAAGCGGCAGGGTGCCGGCGTGGACCTGGGCCGCGATATCGGCGCGCGCTTCGATCCCGGCATTCGCGCTGTGACGCGGCTCACTGACGACGTGCGCGGTAGCGAACGAGCGCGCGAAGAGCCGCGCGAGCCGCGGCTCGCATTCGATCACGCAGCGGCCCGCGCGCTCGATCGCGTCGGGGTAGCACGACGCGAACATGATCTCGTCACCGAGACCCTGCTCACCCATGATGAGGAGCGCCCCGTCGCGCACGCGCGCCGCGTCCCACTCCGGGAACCGATAGGGGCGCCGCGGGGACTCGACCGTCAGGCGCAACCGGGTTTCGTAGAGTGGCCAGCCTTCCCCGTAATCGCCTCGCGCGAGCGCGCACATCGCGAGCTCCCAATCGATGCTGACCGGATCCGCGCCCGAACGCAGATCCTGGAGCAGCGCTTCGGCTGCTTCGATCCGCCCTTCCAAAGCGAGCATGCTCGCCTCCTGCATGAGGAGCGGGACCCGGTCGGCTCCGAGCTCGAGCGCGCGGCCTGCGAGAGCGCGCGCCTCTTCGAATCGGCCTTCGCGCATGGCGAGAAACGCCTGGGCCGCGTGCGCACGCGCATGCGAGTCATCGAGCGCGAGCACGTCGTTCCACGCCTGCCGCGCCGCCTCCGCGTCGAAGCGCGCCGTGAGCAGCGCCGCCAGGTTCTCGCGCGCCGCAGAGAGCCGCGGGTCGATTGCGATCGCCTGGCGAAAATGCCGCTCGCCGGCTTCGCCCGAGCCCTGCTCCACGAGCGCGATGCCGAGGTTGCTGTGGCTCTCCGCGAGCCCGGGCGCGAGCGCGAGGGCGCGCTCGAAACACGCTTGCGCGCCGCGCAGGTCGCGCGCCGCGAGTTTTTCGGTACCGCTCGCGTTCCACGCTTCAGGCGCCTCGAGCGTGCGCTGCACGGCCTCGAGCACGCCGCTCCAATCGCGCTCGCGCTCCTGTCTGAAGACGCGCGCTGAGGGGTACCACGGCATCGCCGTACCCGTGTTTCCATAACGCCACTCGGGATTCTTGGGTGCGAGCACCCATACGGGACGCCCCAACGCCCCCGTCAGATGCACGATCGACGTGCAAACGCTGATCGTGAGGTCGAGCGCGGTGACGAGCGCGGCGGTCTCGTCGTAATCGGCTATCGCGTCTGGCCAGTGCGCCACGGTGACGCCGTGCTGCCGCGACAAGCGCTCGATGTCGGCAGCCGCATCCGGCGTGTATTGCAGGCTGACGAAACGAAGCCCCGGCAGTTTGAGGACGGGGAGCAAGGTCTCGAGCGCGATCGAGCGCAGCGCCATGCGGGAAGCCTGCGTGCCGCCGCGCCAGGAGAGCCCGATCTTGGGGCCGGGCCCCAGCGTGGCGAGCCGCTCGCGCCAGTAAGCCACGCGCTCCGGGTCGGCGCGGAGATAGCCCTGGTGCGGTGGAAATGCCGCCACCGAGGCGCGGTAGTGGAGCGGCAGGCTCCCCATCGGAACCTCGGCATCGATTCCCAGCGCGTGCGTCTCGTCGGGCACGCACTTGTCGGGCGTGGCGGGATAGACCGCCGCCTGCGGAAACGAGCGCGCGAAGAGGTGCTGCAGGGCAGGATGGCACTCGATCACGCCGCGCGCCCCCGCCTCGAGCAGATCGGGTATGCAGGAAGCGAACATAATCTCGTCCCCCAGGCCCTGCTCGCCGTAGACGAGCACGGAGCGTCCGGCGGGATCTCCGCCGTCCCAGCGCGGATAGCTGCGCGGTCGTCGCGGAAGGTCCGCGCTTGCAAGCCGCGTTTCGTATTCCGGCCAGCCCGCGGCGTACTCGCCGTTCACGAGCCACGCGAGACTGCGATGGAAGCGTGCGAGCGCGTGGCCGGGCCGGATTTGGAGCGCGCGCTGGTACTGGGCGTGCGCCTCGGCAAGCCTGCCGAGACTCTGCAGCGCGATCGCGCGACTCACCTGGAAATCCGCGTTGCTGCCGTCCAGCGCGATCGCTCTATCGCAAAACGCCAGCGCATCCGCATAGCGATGCTCGCGCTGGCGCACGCGCGCGAGCGAGTACCAGCTCTCGCCACTTGCGGGGTGCGCCGCCGTGGCCTCTTCGGCAATCTGCCCCGCTTCAGCGAGCCCGCCGCGCTGCAACAGCAACTGCACCAGAGTCTCGAGCGCAGACGGGGAAAGCGAGCCGGAAGCGCGCGCCGCGCGCAGGTGATCGAGCGCCTCGTCGTAGCGGCGCTGGACGGTGAGGAGCAAACCCAGGCGCTCGTGAGCGGCCGCGGCGCGCGGATCGAGGGCGAGCGCGCGAACGTACTGCGCTTCCGCCTGCGCCGCATCGCCCCGGCTCAAGTGCGCCTCGGCCTCGTTGACCGCGCGGAGCGCGCGCTTTGCGCGCCGCCCGCCGCCGGCGCCCTGGGCAAGTACCGCAATCAGTCGTGTCAGTATCATCCGCGGTGGCCGACGTGTTGCGCGGGCGGGGTCAGTATGATATTCAAGTCGAAGCCGCGAGCACCGCACGCGGCGAGGGAGCTTAGAGTATGTTCGGTACGATCTCGAGCAAGCAGGTCGATGCGTTCGCGAAGGACCTCGCCGGCGAGCTCTCCAAGCGCTATCCGCCGGGGCTCGATCAGTCGGGCGGGCAGACGCTTTCGGAGAAGCGCCTGACGCGCATCCTGGAAGACGTCTGCAACAAGGCGGTGGAGTTTAAAAACGAGCACAAGCTCGGCGTCTACAAGAAGGCGCGGCTCGGGAATACCTTCCGCTGGGAGCTCGAGTCGCTGGGCTACAGCAAGAAATTCATCGAGACCGCGACCGAAGGGCTGGTCGTCTACCTGGCGCGCAAGGCCTGAGCTCACGCCGCCGGCGGCGGCGGCGCGTAGCCCGGAATGGAAGTCGGATCCACCTCGTCGATCTGGTCGGGCGGCATGAAGTCGCGGGCGTAGGTCTCGTACACCTTTTCCCACATGAACACGTCGAAAAGATCGGGATCGATGTGTCCGTTCAGCTTGAATTTGCCGAGTATCGTCAGCGCTTCGGACAGCGTCTTGCCTTTCTTGTAGGGGCGATCGCGCGCGGTGAGCGCTTCGAAGATGTCGGCGATGCCCATGCACCGCGCCTGCACCGACATCTGCTCGCGAGTGAGCCCCTTCGGATAGCCTTTGCCGTCCATGCGCTCGTGGTGCCCGCCGGCGTATTCGACGACGTTTGAGAGGTGCTTGGGCCACGGCAGCGCCTCGAGCATCTGTATCGTCATCGTGATGTGGTGGTTGATCACCTGGCGCTCGTCGCCGGTGAGCGTCCCGGCCCGAATCGTGAGATTCTCGACTTCCTCGTCGGACAGGAAATTCACCTCCTCGCCGGCCGGATTGCGCCAGCGATAGCGCGTCGAGATCGCGCGCACGCGCTCGAGATCGCCGTCCTTCATGAACTCGCCGCCGACGTTGGTGCGCCGCAGGAAACCGCGATCGTCCTCGATCTCGGCGATACGCCGCGCGAGCGCCGCGGGGTCGCCCGCGAGCTCCATCATCGCGTCCCGCTTGACGACTTCGAAGCGCGTGTCGACGAGCTCGATGCGGTCGAAAATGGTCTGCAGCTTGGTCGCCTTGTCGACAACGTGGACCGGCGTCGTCACTTTGCCGCAGTCGTGCAGCAGGCCCGCGATCTTGAGCTCGTAGCGGTCGCGATCGGTCATGGTGAAATCGCTCAGCGGTCCGCTCTTGCAGCGCGTGACCGCCTCGGCGAGCAGCATGGTGAGCGAAGGCACGCGCTCGCAGTGGCCGCCGGTATACGGCGACTTGTCGTCGATCGCCGCGTTGATCACCTTGATGAACGACTCGAACAGGTTCTCGAGGTGGTTGATGAGCAGCCGGTTGGTGAGCGCTATCGCCGCCTGCGAGCCGAGTGATTCGGCGAGGCGCTGGTCGGCCTCCGAGAACGGTTTCACCGCGCCGGTCGCGCGGTCCTTGTGGTTCAAAAGCTGCAGAACGCCGATGATCTCGTTCTCGTGGTTCTTGATCGGGATCGTAAGGAAGGAGCGCGAGCGATAGCCGGTCTTCTCGTCGAAGCGCTTGGTGCCCGAGAAGTCGAAGCCTTTTTCGGTATAGGCGTCGGCGATGTTCACCGAGCAGTCGTGGTGGACGGCATAGGCGGCCACCATGCTCTGCACGGGCTTCCCGTCCTCGTCGTAAAGGTGCACCGGATGAAAGGGTATCGGCACGCCGCTCGTGCCGCCCATGGCGATGCCGAGGGTGTCGTTCCTCATGATCTCGAACTTCAGATCGCGCCCGTCCTGCATGCGGTAGAGCGTGCCGCCGTCGGCATTGGTGATCGACTTGGCGGCGACGAGGATCGACTCGAGCAGTTTGTCGATATCGCGCTCGCTCGAGAGCGCGACGCCGATCTCGACGAGCTGGTCGAGGCGCTGCAGAAGATCCGTCGAGTCCGGCGTCTCGCGCAGTTCGTGCATGGCGTCTTCCGCCGCGGGCGCTACTTGATGCATACCGCCCGCACCTGCTGGATGTCGGTCAGCCCCTGCAGCACTTTCTCTATGCCGTCCTGCTTGAGGGTGCGCATGCCGTCGTCGAGCGCCGTGGCGAGCATTTCCGCAACGCGCGCGTGCTCCTGGATCTGCTGCTTGACGCGGTCGGTCCCGATCAGAAGCTCGTGCAGACCCATGCGGCCCTTGTAGCCGGTATTGGCGCAGACGTCGCAGCCCTTGGCGGTGTAGAGAATGATTTCGCCCTGCTCATTGCCGAAATCCTTGATCCACGACTCGCGCAGCTTCGCGCGCTCGCCGGCCCGGTCGGCCTTCCACGCGGGAATGATCAGAAGCTCCTGCGCGAACTCGTCAACCAGGAGATCGATCTCGTGATCGGTCGCGACGTGCGCTTCCTTGCATTTGCACAGGCGCTTCGCCAGCCGTTGCGCGAGTATGCCCAGCAGCGCGTCCGAGAAGTTGAAAGGGTCCATGCCCATGTCGAGCAGGCGCACGATCGATTCGGGCGCGCTGTTGGTGTGCAGCGTGGCGAACACCAGGTGCCCGGTGAGCGAGGCTTCGATGCCGGTGGAGACCGTTTCCTTGTCGCGCATCTCCCCCACCATGATGATGTCCGGATCGGCGCGCAGAAACGCTTTCATGACGATGGCGAAATCCAGGCCCGCCTTACGGTTCACCTGGACCTGACGCAGGCCTTTCTGCGTGATCTCGACCGGGTCTTCGGCCGTCCAGATCTTCCTCGCCGGCGTGTTGAGGTAACCCAGCACCGAGTGGAGCGTGGTCGTCTTGCCCGAACCGGTGGGGCCGCACACGAAGAAAAGCCCATACGGCTTCTGGACCGTGCTCTTGCAGAGCGCGAGGTTGCGCGCGGAAAGCCCGAGCTTGTCGAGCGGAATCGGCTCGCCGCCGGCCAGGATCCGCATCACGATATCTTCGACGCCGCCGGCGGTGGGTATGGTCGCAACGCGCAGCTCGATGTCGAGCGGACCGTATTTCTTGAACTTGATCTTCCCGTCCTGCGGCTTGCGGCGCTCGGATATATCGAGGTCGCACATGATCTTGATCCGCGCGGCGAGCGCGCTGCGATAACTGCTGGGGACCGAGATGTACGGCAGCAGCGTGCCGTCGCGCCGGAAGCGGATGTCGGTTTTCGCCTTGCCGGGATAGGGTTCGATGTGAATATCGGAGGCGCCTTGCCGGTAAGCGTCGACGATCACCTTGTTGACGAGCTTCACGAGCTCGTTGTCGCTCGCGGCCGAGGCGATGTCCTCGGACATGCCGCTCTCGCCCTCCTCGTCGTCCATCGTGCCGAGCAGGTCGCCGATGTCCCCGAGGTTGTCGTCCATTACCCCGGAGCCGAACATCTGCTCGACCGTCGTCGCGAACTCCTGGTGCGTCGTCACGGTGTAGACGATCTTGCTCTTCGGATAGACGTTCACGACCATGCGCGAGGATTTCACCTGCTCCGGGTCGAGCGTCATGATCGCGAGGCCGTCCGCATCTTCGCCGAGCGGCAGCCACTGGTTCGTCTCGCAGAACTCCTGGCTCATGTTGCGCAGCAGGTCTCCGGGACGGATGCGGTCGGACTTGTAGGGCTCGTACGGCACGCCGAAGTACACCGAGAGCGCCTGGCCGAGGTCGGGCACCTTCACCTGGAACTCGTCGATGAGAACGGTCTCCAGGTCGAGGTTCTTGCGCCGCGCGGAGCGCTGGGCAAGCTCGAGCTCGTCTGAAGAGAGCACGGCGTTCGCGACCAGCGCCTCGTACTTGCTGCGAAGCGGCAACATGGTCGGTTTCTGACGCTGCTGCAGCGCTATGGCGAGCGTCTCGGCGAGCTGGGCGACGCCTTCCTCCATGACCGGCGGGAAAGGCCGGCCGGTGCGGGAATTGATGATCTGGACGACGCCGACCAGATCGCGGTTGCGTGCATCGAGGACGGGCGCGACCAGCATCTGGCGCGTGCGATAGCCCGTCTTCACGTCGACGGCCTTGAGGAAATTCAGCTGCCCGCCGTAGCTCTTGAGCTCGGCCTCGTCGTAGACGTCGCGGATATTCACCACGCGCTTGTGAAGCGCCACGTGCCCGGCGATCGACTGCTCGTTGATCGGCAGCTTGATGTCCTTGAACGATGCAAGCCCCGTCTTCACCTTGGAGACGATCGAAGTCTTGTCCTCGCTCGTGACGTAGATCGTCAGGCGGTCCGCTTCGAAGAGATCGCACAGCTCCTGCGAGATCTCGACCATGATTTCGTCGAGATTGCTCGTCGAGTGGACCTTGTTGGTGACGGCCTGGAGCTTCTGCTGGAAAGTGAGCTTGTCCGCCAGGTTGTCCGCGCCGGCAGCCCCGCTCTTGAGGACGCTAATCATGACGGCCTCCCTCGCGCGCCCGCGGGCTGGAATCGCGCATCTCTCACAGCTCGAAGACCTGGTTGTTCTTCAACATCTGCGCACGCCGCTCGGTCACTCGCACGCCGATCTCTTCCATGATGAGGTCGGCTTCGCGCGGCTTCAAGTGCGTGATGTAGACGTCCGGGGTGCCGCGAAGCTTCGCGAGCTCCTCGGCGAGCAGGCTGGGGCAAAGGTGCTTGGATGCGATGGCGAGCTCGCGCTCGCGGTCCGAAAGCGCGGTCTCGATAATCAGGTAACGGAGATTACGGATCTCGTTCACGTGCTGCCACAGCGCGTCATTGGTGGTGGTGTCACCCGAAAACACGAGGCTCGCGCTTCCGGAGTCGATGTGAAAACCGATCGCGGGAACCACGTGGTTCGCGGGAAGCGCCGTCACCGTGCGCGTCCCCAGCGTGACCGGCACGCCGACCTCGATCTGCTGGAAGCGCAGCACCGGCCGATCCGGATCGGGTATCTGCGAGAAATCGGGCCACAGCTTCCAGTTGAAAAGGTGCTCGCGCAGGATCGCCAGCGTTTCGGCGGTGGCGTAAATCACGATCGGCTTCTCGCGCATCCAGCCGACCGTGTCGGCGAGAAACGGTATCGAGGCAACGTGGTCCATATGGGAATGCGTGACGAAGATGTGGTCTATCGCCGTCAGCTCCGCGACCGAGAGGTCCCCCACACCGGTGCCGGCGTCGATCAGCACGTCGCTGTCGAGCAGCATCGAGGTCGTGCGCAAGTCGCCGCCGATGCCCCCGCTGCAGCCGAGTATTCTTATCTTCATCTTTATTTGGTGTGGAATGTGAAAGCCCCGTCCCAGCCGGGCGCGGGTGGGTTGGCACGCAGGAACGCGATGCGCTCGAGGAAAATGTCGTATAGCGCTGCTTTCGGCGACAGCGTTTTGAGCTTGAGCAGTCGCAGCTCTGCCATGTGCCAGTCCTGTTTGCGGTAGAGCTCCAGCGCTTCGTGAAAAAGGTGCACGTCATCCAGCATCGCCTTCGTCACGTCCTTCTCCAGCCCGAGCGGCTCGAAGATCGCGACGGCCGTATCCTTGCCCTTGACCCGAACCAGGTCGATTTCCCGGAATACCACACCCGGGAAGGCGTTCTTCGTATCCTCGCCAACTATGATATCAGCCCCATATTCCTTTGTGAGACCTTCCAGGCGTGAAGCGAGATTGACGGCGTCGCCCATGACCGTATAGGCGAGACGCACCCGGGAGCCCATGTTGCCGACGCTCATGCGCCCACTATTGAGCCCCACGCCGATGCGGATCTCCGGCCAGTTCTTCGACTGGAAATAAGGCTGCATCTCCTTCAGGATGCGCTGCATCTCGAGTCCGGCGAGCACACCGTTGCGGGCATGGTCGGGGTCCGGGAGGGGGGCGCCCCAGAACGCCATGATGCAATCCCCCATGTACTTGTCGATCGTGCCCCGATGCCGGTAAATCACCTCTGTTAACGGCGTCAGGAACTCGTTCATTAGCTGCGAAAGCGCCTTGGGGTCCAGCCCCTCGGATATCGTCGTAAAGCCCCGCACGTCGGTGAAAAGCACTGTCATTTCCCGCGACTCGCCTTCCATGGAGGCTTTTTCGGGGTCCTGGGCGATCTTGTCGACTACTTCGGGCGGCACGTACTGGCCGAAAAGGCCGGTGATCTGGCGCCTGCCCCGCGCCTCGACGAAGAAGCCGTAGGCCATGTTCAGCGTAAAAAGCGTGAGGATCATCGCGAGACCGGTCGCGAGCGGCAGCACGACGTGGACATAGTGGAAAAGGCTCAGGTTGACGCCGACTGCGAGCACCAGCAGCGAGAGCGTGACCAGCGTCGCCGGCTGCGGCGCGAGCATCGGCAGCCAGATCGCCATGGCGAGCCCGACGAGCAGAACCAGGACGAACTCGGCGCCCAGGGCGTACGGGGGCTTGTGCTTGATGTTCTGATCAAGCATGCCGGCGATCAGGTTGGCGTGGATCTCCACGCCCGGATAAGCCGGATCGACCGGCGTCGCGCGCAGGTCCAGGAGTCCCGGCGCGCTCGCGCCCACGAGCGCGATCTTCCCGCGCAGCGCGTTCACGTCCACCCGGTCGTTCAGCACGTCGACGAGCGAGTGGTAGACGAAGCTGCCTTTGGGCCCGCGATACGGGACCAGCGCGGTCGCTTTGTCGTCGACCGGGACCTGGTAGCGCCCGATCCGTATCGCGTCCAGGGAGAAATCCGCCGATGAGAAGCTGTCGTCCGCGAGCGGTATCATGACCGGCGGCGAGCCGGCGATCAGCCGCACGATCGCCATCGAAAGCGGCTCGTAGTAGCCGTCCTTGTACTTCGCGAGCATCGGCACGCGGCGCGTCTTGCCGTCTTCGTCGACCTTGGGATTGAAGTGCCCCGCGGACGCTGCGTTTTTCTGGAACTCGGGTAGGTTGCCGGTGTAGCCGAAATACTCTTCGATCGGCGGCGGATGCCCACCGAAATCCGCCGCTTTCAATACCGGCGGGGAGATCGCCCCTTTGATCGCGTCTTCGGCGAGGAAGGTGTACCCGAGCACGACCGCCCGGTCCTTCATGCTTTGCGCGAACAGCTGGTCGTAGTCGAGCCGCGGCTTGAGCTCGTTGAAAGCGCTCTGAAACTGCGGCACCTCCTTCAGCTCCGTGGTGCGCAGCTTATCGAGCACCCGCAGACCGGAGGAATTGTCGATCTCCGCGAACACCACGTCGAAGCCCACCGCGGCGATCTGGTAATGGTCGAAAAGCTTGTCCATCAGGAGCGCCAGACGGTCGCGCGGCCACGGCCAGCGCCCTTCGCCGCCGCGCTCGGGCTCGACGAGGCTTTTCTCGTCGATGTCGAGGATGACGATGCGGTTGTCCTGGGTGTGCGGCATCGTGAGGCGCAGCCTCGCGTCGTAGATGATGGACTCGAGGTTGTCCACGAAGGGAATGCGCAGGCGGTCGGCGACGTGCGCGAGGAGCATCACCACCAGCACGAGACCCAGCGCGATGCGCAGCTTGTTCTTTTTCATGCGCCGCGACCAGTGACGCGCACGAGCACGACCGAGATGTTGTCCAGTCCTCCGTTCTCGTTCGCCCGCTCGACGAGCCGGTGCGCCGCCGCGCTCACGGGAGACGGGTGCGAGACGAGCGTCTGACGGATCTCGTCGTCGGTGAGCATGTCGGTGAGACCGTCCGAGCACAGCAGGTAAATGTCGCCGGGCTCGACTTCGAGCGTGCGCACGTCGGCTTCGACCTCGGGGTCTATGCCTACGGCGCGGGTGAGGACGTTACGGTTGGGCGCGTGGCGGGCCTGCTCGGGGCTGATCGCGCCGCGCTCGAGCTGCTCCTGCACGATCGAGTGGTCGCGCGTCAACCGGCGCAGCTCGCCGCGGCGCAGCCTGTACAGGCGCGAGTCGCCTACGTGTGCGTAGCTGACGCCGTCGCCGTGCCACACGACGACGACCAGCGTCGTTCCCATGCCGCGATATTCGGGTTCCGCGTGAGCGGCTTCGAGAAGAGTGGAATTGGCCATTGCCATCTGCGCAACGATCAGCGCTTCGGCGCGTGCGGCGTCCAGCGGCGCGCCCTGCGCACACTGCCGTCGGAGCTGCGAAGCGACGAGTTCGACGGCCATGCGGCTTGCGACCTCCCCCGCGTTGTGCCCGCCCATGCCGTCGGCGAGCACCGCCAGTCCCGCCTGCGCGTCGGCCGCGATGCAGTCCTCGTTCTGCGATCGGGACTTGCCGGGGTGGGTGACCGCCGCCACTTCGAGCAGCGGGCTCATGCGGGCGGACCGAGCATTTTTTATTGAAGATTTATCGAGTTAACGCCGATCGCACATTCTACGGCAGAGCCTCCCCGGGCGATGTGCCGTTTTTGGCGTTACGGGCAGCACTTAAGTCTTAAATCCGGCTGGAGCGGCTTAACTGCCGAGGATCACGCCCGGCGCTAGCCCGTTCTGGCGCGCGAAGTCACCGCCGCCGATCTTCTTGCCGTCCGCCCCCCGCGCGCGGAGCACTTCGATGGCGCCCCCCTGTGCGGTCACCCGGAAGCTCTTGTCCGTGACGTTCGAGACTTCCCCGATCTTGCCGGCGACGTCGGCATAGCGGCGGAACGGGTGCTTGCGCGCATCGAAAATCTGGATTTTCTGCCCGTTCAGGGTGGTCCAGGCGCCCGGCGCCGGGTTGCAGCCGCGGACGATGTTGTAGACGAAGTCGACGTGGTGCGCTCAGTGTATGCGCGCCTCGGCGTCGCGGCACCAGCCTTCGTAGGTCGCCTGCGACTCGTCCTGTGCCCGCTCGGCGTGCTTGCCGGCCGCGACGAGCTCCGCGGCTTCCATCATCGCCTGCACGCCCATCGGAAAGAGCTTGTTGAAGTAGACCTCGCCTATGGTCTCGTCCGGGCCGATCTCGCATTCCTTCTGGAGCACCACCGGGCCTTCGTCGAGGCCCTCGTTCGGTCTGAAAATCGTGAGGCCGGTGCGCGTGTCGCCACGGATGATCGGCCAGTTGATCGACGAAGGCCCGCGGTATTTCGGCAGCAGCGAGGGGTGAAACTGGATCGTGCCGAGGCGCGGGATGTGCGTGAACGTGTCGGGCGCGAACTGCAGTACGTAGGCCATGACGCCCAGGTCGACGCTCAGGCCTTTCAGCGCCTCGTGAGCGTCCTCGCCGCGCAGCGACTTGAACTGGAAGACTTTGAGGCCTTTCTCCTCCGCCGCCGCACGCAGCGGATCCGCTTTCGCGCCCGGTTTCTCCGGAGCGCAGAAAACGCCCGCGACTTCAGTGCCGCGCTTTAAGAATTCGTCGAGAACCGTCTTCCCAAAATCCTGCTGCCCGATGATCGCAATTTTCATGTCAGGCCGCTTTCTTCGGCGGCGCAGAAAACGCGCCCGCATCCTTGAGCTTCGAAACCTGGTCGTCGGTATATCCCAGGACCTCTTTCAGAACCTCGGTCGTGTGCTCGCCGAGGGTCGGCGAGCGCTCGATCTTCGCAGGCGATGCCGAAAGCTTGATCGGCATGCCGACGTTCCACCACTTGCCGCGCTGCGGGTGGTCGAGCTCGACCCACATGTCGCGGCCGCGCACGTGCTCGTCGTTCGCCAGGTCTTCGGTCGACATGATCGGCCCGCACGGCACGTCGAGCGGGTTGAGTATCTCCATCAGCTCGCGCTTGGTGTACTTCTCGGCGAACTTGTTGATGAGCGTCCACACTAGCTGCTGGTTCTTGCGGCGGTCGCCGATCTTGGCGAGCCGTGGATCGTTCGCGAGGTCCGGGACGCCGACGTCGGGGCCCATGCGCTCCGCGAGCTTGGTCCACACCGCTTCCTGCACGACGATGTAGAGCCAATCGTTCGCGCCGTGCGGCTTGCAGTGGATCGCGTTGCCGAGCTGGCCGCCGCCCGAGTCGTTCCCGGCGCGCGGCACTTCGCCCATGCCCTGGTAAGTGGGCACCGAGTATTCCGAAAGCTCGCCGTGCTGCAGGCGCTGGTGGTCGCGGAACTTCACGCGGCAAAGGTTCATCACGCCGTCCATCATCGCGACTTCGACGTACTGCCCTTCGCCCGTGCGGTTGGCCTGGTGCAGCGCCGCGAGGAGCCCGACCGCCAGATGCAGGCCGGTTCCCGAATCGCCGATCTGCGCGCCGGTCACGAAAGGCGCGCCGTCGGGCACGCCGGTGGTGCTCATCGCGCCACCCATCGCCTGCGCCACGTTTTCGTACGCCTTGAAATCCGCGTAGGGGCCGCTCGAGCCGAAACCCTTGATCGAGCCGACCACGATCCTGGGATTGAGCTGGTGGATCTTCTCCCACGTGAAGCCGAGGCGCTCGAGCACGCCCGGGCCGAAGTTCTCCATCATGATGTCGCACTTCTTCAGCAGGTCCACGAACACCTGCTTGCCTTCGGCGCTCTTCATGTTCACGGTGATCGAGCGCTTGTTGCAGTTCAACATCGTGAAGTACAGGCTGTCGGCGTTGGGCACGTCGCGCAGTTGCCCGCGCGTCGCATCGCCCTGCGGCGGCTCGAACTTGATCACGTCCGCGCCCATCCACGCGAGCAGCTGCGAGCAGGTCGGCCCCGCCTGCACGTGGGTCATGTCGAGTATGCGCACACCTTTGAGTGCTTCCATGCCGATCTCCAGAAACTTGCGTTTATTTCTTTTTCGCGCTCGGATTCAAGCTCGTGATGCGGCCGCTTTCGGTGCCGGCGGTCTCATCGATAACGGCATTGATGAGCGTGGGCCTGCGCGAGCGGATCGCTTCTTCCATCGCCTTGCGAAGCGCGTCCGGCGTCGTCGCGTGCACCCCCACGCCGCCAAAGGCCTCCATCACCTTTTCATAGCGCGCATCCTTGACGAACACCAGGGGCGCCGGATCGGCGCCGCCGGTCGAATTGACTTCGTCTCCGCGGTAGACGCCGTTGTTGTTGAGGATCACCACGCACACCGGCAGGTTGTAGCGGCAGATGGTCTCGACTTCCATGCCCGAGAAACCGAAAGCGCTGTCGCCTTCGATCGCGATCACCTGCTGGCCGCTCACCACGGCGGCCGCGACCGAAAAGCCCATACCGATGCCCATCACGCCCCACGTTCCGACGTCCAGCCGCTTGCGAGGCTTGTACATGTCGACGATGCTGCGCGTGAAGTCGAGCGCGTTCGCACCTTCGTTGACGAGGATCGCGTCCGGGTTCGCCTTCACGATATCGCGCACCACGTTGAGCGCGCTGTGGAAATTCATGGGCGTGGGGTTCTTCGCCAGCGTCTCGCCCATCTTGGCGATGTTCTTGTTCTTGCGCTCGGCTATGCCTGAGAGCCATTCCGCGGGCGGCTTGGCCCAGTTGGTGCCGATACCGGCGAGTAGCGCGGACACGCACGAACCGATGTCGCCGACCACGGGAGCATCGATCGGTACGTTGCTGTCCGCTTCCTGCGGCGAGATGTCGATCTGGACGAACTTCTGGCCGCCCCGCGCCTTGGCGCTCTTGCCGCCCCAGGTTTTGCCCTTGCCGTGCGAGAGCAGCCAGTTCAACCGCGCGCCGATCAACATCACGACGTCGGCCTCCGGCAGCACGTACGAGCGCGCCGCGGCAGCGGACTGCTCGTGCGTGTCCGGCAGCAGGCCCTTGGCCATCGACATCGGCAGATAAGGGATGCCGGTCTTCTCGACCAGGGAACGAATGTCCGCGTCGGCCTGCGCATAGGCGGCACCTTTGCCGAGAACGATGAGCGGGCGCTTGGCGCTCGCGAGGAGATCGAGGGCGCGCTGCACCGCGTCCGGAGCGGGAATCTGGCGCGGTGCCGGATCGATCACCTTGATGAGCGAGTTCCTGCCGGCTTCCGCGTCCATGCTCTGCGGGAACAGCTTGGCCGGCAGATCGAGGTAGACCCCGCCGGGGCGGCCCGAGACGGCGGCGCGGATGGCGCGCGCGATGCCTACGCCGATGTCCTCGGCGTGCAGCACGCGGAAGGCCGCCTTGGCGAGCGGCCTGGCGATGGCGAGCTGGTCCATTTCCTCGTAGTCGCCCTGCTGGAGGTCGACGACCTCGCGCTCGCTCGAGCCGCTGATGAGGATCATCGGAAAGCAATTGGTGGTGGCGTTGGCGAGAGCCGTCAGGCCGTTCAGGAAGCCCGGCGCGGACACCGTCAGGCAGATGCCGGGCTTTTGCGTCATGAAGCCGGCGATCGAGGCCGCATAGCCGGCGTTCTGCTCGTGGCGGAATGAAATGACGCGCATGCCTGCGGCCTGGCACTTGCGCGTCAGGTCGGTGATGGGGATGCCGGGCAGGCCGAAGATCGTGTCGATGCCGTTCAGTTTGAGGGCATCGATGACCAGGTGAAAGCCGTCGGTCACTTCCAGTTTCGTATCAGTCGTCATGTCCATGTTGGGATGCCTCGCGTTCTCGCCGTCGATTGAAAAGGTCTCTTTCCAGGGTGTATCTACCGTGACAGGCACACTGGCCGGATTTCCGCGGTTGGCGGGAGATCCGGGCCGGCCGGATGGGGCTGCGATTTACTTGGACGTATCATAGAGCGCCGCGTTCGCATGCGCTCTTGACCCCGGTCAAGACGAAAGCCCAGGGCTGCGCCAGCCCTTGACGAACAGGGGGAAACCAATGGTTTCCCTCCGTAACCTCGATTCCTTCGATAATACGAGTATGCCCCAGCTCCCACTTCATACCGACGCCGAGATCATCCGCGTGCAGCTGCGGCAGAATCTCGCGCTGCGGCAACTCACCCCCGCCCAGTGGCACGAGCTCGAGCCTCTGCTCGACGTTGCGGACTACCCCAAAGGCGAGACGCTCGAGCATCAGGGTGACCAGTCGATGGAGCAGTATTTCGTGATCGACGGAATATTGAAGCGCGTGGTGTCCAACGCCCAGGGCAAGGAGATGATCCTGCGCTTCGCCGCCGAGAGCGACATCGACACGAGCTACGCGGCATGGCGGCTGAAGCAGCGCATCCCCTACGCGATCCGCACGGTCACCCGCGTGCGCGCAGCCAAGCTCTCGATGCAGCACTGGGTCGCTTTTCTGGAGCGCCACCCGCAAGTGAAGAGCGCGTTCGAGTTCGAGATCATGAAGCTCATGAGCGAAGTGATGGCGCACACCATCACGCTGCATCTGCTGGACGCGAGCGGCCGCGTGCAGCGCTTCGTGAGGAAGCACCAGGAGCTCGTCGAGCGCCTGCCCAAGAAGGAGCTCGCGTCGTATTTGAACCTGTCGCCTGAGACTCTCAGTCGACTCAAACGACGCGGAAAGATCTAACGACGTTAGATCTTTAGCTCCTTCCCCTACCGGGACTCACTATCGTTCGCCCGCGGTGGACGAACAGAGGGGAACCTAGGTTCCCCTCCGTAACCTCCCCCTCCTTCGGCTCTCTCTCGATCGCCTCATCGCCCCGAGCCTGTGGGGCGGGTAGCGGTAGCGTAACCCGCTAAAAACCGAAGGATGGGAGGTAACGGAGGGAAACTCTTCGGTTTCCCTCTGTTCGTAACAGTCGGCCACCTGTGGCCGCGCAGCCGCTGGCCGAGCGAGCGGGTCTAGCCTGCCGCGGCTGCGGCAGGCTTACGCGCCCGCTCGCGCCAGCGGCTGAAAAGCGGCCACAACAGCATCACGATGCCGAGCGCGGTCATGCTGCCCACCAGCCAGTTGGCGAAGAAGATCTGCACGTGCCCCTGCGACATGAGCATCGACTGGCGGAAGGCGTCCTCGGCGCGGTCCCCCAGCACCAGCGCGAGCACCAGCGGCGCAAGCGGATACGAGAGCTTCTTGAAAGCGTAACCGGCGACGCCGAAGAGCAGCATGAACCAGATGTCGAGCATCGCGTTGTGAACGGTATAGGCGCCGATCGAGCAGATCACGATGATGACCGGAGCGATGATCGAGAAAGGCACGCGCAGGATCGCGGCGAACAGCGGAACGCACGTGAGCACCATGATGAGGCCGGCGATGTTGCCGAGGTACATGCTCGCGATGAGTCCCCAGACGAAATCCCTTTGCTCGATGAAGAGCAGCGGTCCCGGCTGCAATCCCCAGATGAGGAGACCTCCCAGCAGCACGGCGGCGGTGGGCGAGCCCGGAATGCCGAGCGCGAGCATCGGCAGCAGCGCCGAAGTGCCGGCAGCGTGCGCGGCCGTTTCGGGCGCGACCACACCCTCGAGCTGCCCCGTTCCGAACTTCTGCCCATCGGGAGACATGCGCTTCGCGACACCGTAACTCATGAACGACGCGGGTGTGGCGCCGCCGGGCGTGATGCCGAGCCAGCATCCGATCAGGCAACTGCGGATCGATGTCGCCCAGTAGCGCGGCAGCTTCTTCCACGTCTCGAGCACGATCTTCGAGTTGATTTTCGCCGCCCGCCCCGAGAAGGCCAGGCCTTCTTCCATCGAGAGCAGGATCTCGCCGACGCCGAAGAGCCCGATGACGGCGATCAGGAAATCGAATCCGCGCATGAGCTCGTGCCAGCCGAAAATGAGCCTCAACTGCCCGGTGACCGTATCGATGCCGACGGCGGCGAGGGCGAAACCGAGCATCATCGACGCGAGGATCTTGAAAGGCGGCTCCTTGCCCATGCCGATGAAGCTGCAGAAGGTGAGGAAGTACACCGCGAAGAACTCCGGCGGACCGAACTGCAGCGCGAAGCGCGCGACCAGCGGCGCGAGAAAGGTGATCATGATCACCGCCACCAGCGCGCCGACGAACGACGAAGTGAATGCGGCTGTCAGCGCCTCGGCGGCGCGTCCCTGCTGCGCCATGGGATAGCCGTCGAAAGTCGTCGCCACCGACCACGGCTCTCCGGGGATGTTGAACAGTATCGACGTGATCGCGCCCCCGAACAGCGCCCCCCAGTAGATGCACGAGAGCATGATGATCGCCGAGGTCGGCGGCATCGAGAAAGTGAGCGGCAGCAGAATGGCGATACCGTTCGCGCCGCCGAGCCCCGGCAGCACCCCGATGATGACGCCCAGGCTCACGCCGATGAACATCAGCAGCAGGTTGAACGGGGTCAACGCAACGGCAAACCCGTGCATCAGTGCCGAGATGTCTTCCAACTAGGTTCTCCTCCTGCCCTTAGTAGCCGAGGAAAGCGAGCGGGTCGAACGCGCCTTTGTACAGCGGCACCTGGAACCACACTTCGAACGTGACGAATGAGACGGCGGCGACCGCGAAGCCCACGACCGCGCTTTTGAACCATCCGTATTTGCCCAGCCAGAGCATGAACCCCGCGATGTAGATCGCAGAGGCGACGTAGATGCCGATCACCTGGATGCCGAGCACGAACACGGCAGCCGGCAAAAGCACCGAGAGAACCTGGCGCAAAGGCTGCCATTGCACGAATATCGCGCCGCGCACGCGCGAGCGCCCGAAGGCCGCCTGCACCAGGTTCACGATGCTGGAGACGGCGATGATGACCCCGATGTAGAACGGAAAGTAGCCGGCCCCCGGGCCCTCGGCGCCCCATCTGAAGCCGAGCCGGGCGCTGTCGTAGATGACGAGCGATGCGATGCCGAAAAGGACCACGGCGACGGCGATTTCGGCGCTGCGCGTGGTGATTCCGCCGGCCGGCTCTGCGGACCGCTCGGGTGTGTCGCTCATATCGTTTTCCACGTCGGACGAGCTTGATGCACGCTCCCTATCCCTCCCCCCGGCATCGGGGGAGGAGTAGAGAGATGTGCTGGTAAATCCCCCGGGCCCCTGCCAGAGGCCTCCCCAGGCTGCGGGGAGGGGCGGGGGAAGGGGCTATCTGTCGTGCGAACTAAACAGCCCCTGTTTCATTACTTCTTGGCGAGAAATCCAGCGTCTTTCATGAGGCCGACGTGCTCCTGCTCGGCCTTGGCGACCCAGTCGACATACTCCTTGCCCGTCATGAAAGTCTGATTGAGCGCTCCGCGCTCCATGTACTCTTTCCACTCCGGAGTGGCGCGCGCGCGCTTGAAGAGATCGATGTAGAAGTCGACCGCCGCCTGCGGCACGCCCGCGGGCATGAAAATCCCCCTCAACATGAGGTAGTCGGTCGGAACGCCGGCTTCCTTGCACGTGGGGATGTCGTTCCACGACATCGTGTCCGTGACCTTGCCTTTCAACGGCATGCGGTCGTTATCGAACACGCACAGCGGGCGCAGCTTGCCGGCGCGCCATTGCGCCACCGCTTCCGCCGGGTTGTTGACCGACGAATCGATGTGCTTGCCCACGAGTTGCGTCGCCACCGCGCCGCCGCCCTTGAACGGCACGTAGGTGAACTTCGCGCCAGTCGCTTTCTCCAGGCCGACCGTGATGATCTGGTCTTCCTGTTTCGCGCCCGTGCCGCCCATCTTGAACTTGCCGGGGCCGGCTTTCTTGGCCGCCTCGATGTATTCCTTGGCGTTCTTGTACGGCGTCTCGGCGTTCACCCACAGCACGAACTGGTCGAGCGCCAGCATGGCGACCGGCGTCAGGTCTTTCCAGTTGAAGGGAACACCGGTAGCGAGGGGGGTCGTAAACAGGTTCGAGAGCGTGATGATGATCTTGTGCGGATCGCCTTTCGCGCCTTTCACGTCGAGGAAGCCCTCCGCGCCCGCGCCGCCCGATTTGTTCACCGGTATGAGCGACTGCTTCATGAGCTTGTGCTTGACGACGATGCCCTGAAGCAGGCGGGCCATCTGGTCGGCGCCGCCGCCGGTGCCGGCAGGGATCACGAACTCCACCGGCTTCGTCGGTTCCCACGATGCCGACGCCGCCATGGCGGGAGCATTTACGGCAAATCCTACTGCTGCAACCAGCGGCACGAAGCCGCACGCGATCGAACGCTGAGTACGCATGTCACTCCTCCTAAGAATGAACGTTTGCGGGGCCCCATTATTGCGCCGGGTCGAACCGGCGCGCGAGCCTGTGCTGCGCGCTATCTTCGGTCAGGGCACCGCAAAACGAATTGACCGGGGTCAATTCTATGCAAAATTTACTGCGCGCAGCCAGTTATTAACGCGTCAGGAGCCGCGAGGTTGAATGCCGCGCCGCAATCCGGCCGTTTCCCGCCGCCTGCAGGGCGAAAATCCGCTAGCTCGTCGCCGATTCGTTCCGGTACACGACGACCGGCATCGTCGCGCTCGCCAGCACTTTCTGCGTCTGGCTGCCGAGCACCGGTCCGCGCCGCCCGCGATGGCCGTGCGAAGAGATGAATATCGCGTCGCAGCCCTGCGCCCTGGCAGTCTCCAGTATCGCGTCCGCCGGAAAATCGTTGGTCTCGTGCAGCACTTCACACGGCACGCCCGCGGCTTTCGCCGCATTCTGGATGACCGACAGGTGCTGCTGCGCGGCCTTCTCGATGAGCGCCGCATGCTCCTGGGGAGGCATGTAACCGACCGGCAGGAAATGCGAGTAGACGACCGGCGTGGCCGGCGGCGCCGCGAAAAAGCCGGTCACGCGCGCGCCCAGCGCCTTGGCGAGCTGCACGCCGGCTTCGGCGGCTTCGTTGGAAAGCGCCGAGCCGTCGGTGGGAATCAGGATGTGTTTGAACATGGCGGTTTCCTTTATTTCGCGTACGGGAGCACCCAGATCAGCATCCCGAGGACATAGCAGATGAAGCTGGAGACGAGCGCGAAAGGCACGCTCCAGGCCAGGAACTCACGCAGCGACACTTTACGCTTCTCTTCTTTCTCGGCGATCGTGAGCGCGACGTAAAGGGCGGGCGCGCCGGCGACCGTCAGGTTGCTGCCGAGCGTGCCGCACCAGAGCAGCATCCAGTAGAGCGGCCACGGCTCCACGCCCGCGTTGCCGAGATCGCGGATCGTATAGAGGAACGTGAGGATGTACGCGTCGTGCTCGACCAGGCCCACTATGGGTATGGTGAGCCAGTAGAAAAGCGTCGCGGCGAGCGCGTAGTTTTCCAGGAACAGCGGCTTCAGCGCGTTCGCGAGATATTCCAGGACGTGCGTTTTCTCGAGTCCTCCCACGAGGGCGAAAAGCGCGATATAGAAGAATATCGCGCGCCAGTCGAGCTCGTTGATGATCTCCTCGAACTTCGGCGCCGTGGTGCGCGCCCCGAGCACTTCGAGAATCAGCACGGTGATGACGGCGCCGGTCATCGCGATCAGGCCGAGCTGCACGCCCAGGTATTCGCGCATGGACATCGCCACCACGGTCAGCAGGAACATGCCGACCGCGATCGTGGCGAACAGCGGGTCGGGGATATGCGCGTCGATACCCGCCTCGGCGACCGAGCGCCGTACCCCGGCTTTGCGGAAGCCATAAGCCCACATGATCCCGAGCGTGAGGAAAAAGGTCACCATCAGGATCGGGAATGACGAAGGCCGTCCCTGGTGCCAGATGAAATCGAAGAATTCCGCTCCGGCGACGCTGTGCAGCATCTGCGGCGGCAGGTCGCCGATGATGAGCGCGGAGCCCATGAAGTTCGCCGCCAGGCCGATCATCAGCACGAGCGGGAAGACCGGGATCTTCATCGCGCGCGCGAGAGGCAGGGCGACCGGCGCCATCATGAGGATCGTCACCACGTTGTCGACGAACATCGAGATAATGCCGGCGAGCGTCGCAAGTATCATCACCAGCAGTCCCGGCCGCCCGCCCGAAAGCGTGAGCGCCTGGACCGAAAGCCAGCTCGGCACGCCGGACTTTCCGAAATAGCCTGCGATGATCCAGATGCCGACGAGGATCGCCATCACGTTCCAGTCGACGAGCTTGAAAGCCTCGATCTCGCTCATGACGCCCATCCAGATCATGACCGCGACGCCGACCAGCGCGGCCGCCGTGCTGTCGATCCAGTTGGCGACCACGGCGATGATGGTGATCGCGAAAACCGCGATCGTCAGCCATTGCATCAGTTCCATCTTCTGTCTCCCAGGTTCAAAGCCTTGATTTCATTTCTGTGTGCCCGGCGTCGCGGGCGAGCTGACCGGCGCGGTGGTGCCCCGCGGCGCCTCTCGCGTCTGCTTCTCGTGCGGCTGCCAACCGAGCACCGCCAGCATGACGGCGAAGCCTGCGACGTAAGCGAGCGCGACGTGCCAGCCGTGGCGCACCCACTGGAAAACCGATTTGGCTTCCGGAAAGATGTTGGAGAGCGCGACGCCCGCCGACGAGCCGAACCAGATCATCGAGCCGCCGAAGCCCACGGCGTACGCGAGAAAGCCCCAGTCGTATCCGCCCTGCTTCAGCGCGAGCGCGGTGAGCGGTATGTTGTCGAATACGGAGGAGACGAAGCCGAGTCCCAGCGCCGTCTGCCACGAAGCGAGCGGGAGCTTCTCCACCGGCATCAGCGACGCGCACAGTATCAGCGACAGCAGAAAGACGCTGCCCAGGAAAGCGCCGGGCAGTAGAGCCCAGCCGGGCCTGCGCAGCGGCGCGCTCGCGAGCAGCGCCACCCACACTGCCGCGCCGATGAACGGGAAGCTGTCGGACAGATGATTGAAACGCAGGTTGACGACGACGTTGGTGCCGATCGCGGCGGCCAGGATGAATGCGACGAGGCCCACGCGGACCCAGTCGATGCCGCCGGTGGTCACGGCGCCCTTCGCCACCGGAGAATAGCGCTGCTGCTGCATCGCTGCGGGAATCCCGAAAACGACCAGAGCGACCCCGGCGGCGACGTAGGCGTGCAATACATCGAGCGCAGCGACACCGTCGATCCACATCATCGTCGTGGTGGTGTCGCCGACGACGCTTCCGGCGCCCCCGGCATTCGAGGCCGCAACGATCGCCGCGAGATAGCCGATGTGCACTTTCTTTCTGAAGATCGTCAATGCCATCGTCCCGCCGATCATCGCAGCGGCGATGTTGTCGAGGAAGCTCGACATGACGAAGATCATGACGAGCAGGACGAAAGCGCCTTTCCAGCCTTCCGGCAGGAAGCGCGGCAGCACCGCGGGAATGCCGCTTTCCTCGAAGTGTTTCGCGAGCAGGGCGAAGCCGAGCAGGAGGCCGAGGAGATTGGTGAGGATCACCCATTCGTGCGCAAGGTGCAGCCCGAGCCCCTCGAAGCCGGCACCCGTCCTGAATCCCGTGAAGACGAGCTTGTAGGCGATGAGCGCGGTGAGGCCCGTGAGGGCGACCGCCAGCGTGTGATGGTGGAACAGCGCGACGCCGAGCAGGATGGTCGCGAAGATGAGGAAGTCGACGGGTATCCCGAAGACTTCGGGGCCGGCGCCGGAAGACGCAGCGTGAGCGCACAGCGGCAGTGCCGCGCCGAGCAGCGCAAGAGCGAGCGGCGCCGCCCGGCGCCTCTGGCGCCCGCCGTGCGCAGCGGTCATCTGCGGGCCTCGACCGCCGCGGGCAGAAGATCGCGAGCAGCCGATGTTTCCCGCTCGTGCGCGGCGGCTGCCGGAACCTGCTGCGGCCGCGCGCGCTCATGCGGATTCCACCCGAGCACGACGACCATCACCATGAAGCCGACCACGTAGCCGATGGCGATGTGCCAACCGTGCCGCAGCCACTCCCATACGGACTTCGCCTGTGGAAAGATGTTGGCGACCGCGACCCCCGCGCTCGAGCCGAACCACATCATCGAGCCGCCGTACCCCACTGCGTACGCGAGCATGGCCCAGTCGTAGCCGCCCTGCTTGAGAGCGAGCGCGGTGAGCGGGATGTTGTCGAACACGGAGGATAGAAAACCCAGCCCGAGCGACGTCGGCCACGACGCCGCGGGAAGCTTCTCGACCGGCATCAGCGAAGCGCAGGTGACGAGCGCGAGCAGGAAGATGCTGCCCTTGAACGCGCCCGGCACGAGCTGCCAGTGAGGCTTGCGCAACGGAACGCAGACGAGGATCGCCACCCATACGGCGACCCCGATGAAAGGGAAAAAGTCGGCGAGGTGCCTGAACTTGAGATTCACCGTGACGTTGGTGGCAATCGCGGCCACGAGTATCACGGCGACGATGAAAATGCGCGCCCAGTCGATGTTCTCCCTGTGGCCCGAAGGCACGTGGAGCGGAGAGTGGCGGTGCTGCTGCAACGCGGCGGGTATGCCGAAAACGAGCAGCGCCGCGAAAGCCGGCAGATACGCGGGGAGCACTTGCAGAGGGCTCACGCCGTCCAGCCACATCATCGTCGTGGTGGTATCGCCTACGACGCTGCCGGCTCCCCCCGCGTTGGAGGCCGCCACGATCGCGGCGAGATAGCCGATGTGCACCCGCTGCCTGAAAACCGTCCCCGCGACCGTGGCACCGATGAGGGCCGCCGCGATGTTGTCGAGAAACCCCGACAGCACGAAGATGAGCACGAGCAGGACGAAGCCGCCTTTCCAGTCGCGCGGCAGCACGCGCGGCAGCGCTTCGGGGACGCGGCTGTCCTCGAAGTGACGCGCCAGGATCGCGAAGCCGACCAGCAGGCACAGCAGATTGGTGAGGATCACCCACTCGTGCTGCATGTGCGTCGCGAAGCCCGCGAGCCCGGCCCCGGTCTTGAAGCCGGTGAAAGCGAGCTTGTAGAGGACGATCGTGGCGAGCCCGGTGAGCGCCACCGCGAGCACGTAGTGGTGGAAAAAGGCGACGCCGATGAGCGTCAGGCCGAACAGGATGAAGTCGACGGGTATGCCGAAGATTTCGGGCCCGGTGCCCGTGGCCGCGCTCTCGACCGCAAAAGCCGGCGAGGCTGCGACGCCGATGGCGATCGCGAGCGCGAGACCGCGACTGCGCATCACTTGACCAGCGTCACGGGGACGCTTGCGAGATGCAGCACTTTCGAGGCGACCGAGCCCATCAGGAGACCCGTCATCGAGCCGCGGCCGTGCGTGCCCATGACGATTTTGTCGATGCCGTTGCGCTTGGCGAACTGCGCGATCTTCGCGGCGGGATCGCCGATCAGCACGTGGGTCTTGTACTCGAGGCCCGCGCGATCGAGCAGCGCGCTCGCCGTGCGCAGCGCTTCGGCGCCGTGGTCGAGCTGCAGGCGCTTGATCTCGTTAGGCTTGAGCAGCCTGCGGACCTCCCAGGCGTCGGCCGCTTCCTGCACGTTGACCAGATGCACCTGCATCGACTCGTGACCTTTCGCGAGCTCGATGACGTGCCGCACCGCGCGGTCGGAGGTTTTCGAGCCGTCGACGGGAACGAGCGCTTTCAGCATGGCTGGTATCTCCGGAGAAATCGAGGTGCGCAAAGACAAGAGCGCCGCCGCGGCCGCGAGCGCGCGAGTATGAAGTGAGGCATGCGTTCCCCCGTCTCTGATCAGATCTCGTTTCGGACCGCACGCCGGGGTGTCGCGACGGGGCGGCCTTCACCTCGTACCGCGCGGCTTGAAAACCCGCGTCGGGCCAGGCAAAGGTCTCGCTTACAACCGCCATGGTTGTCGATAAGGCCGGGGACGCCCGGAAAGAATCCGGAATCCCGTGCTGACGGCCTTGCCGCGGAGGCCTGCTGCCGCTCCCCCGTAGCTACTCCCCTTTGATGCTCGCCGGATGTTCCCGGAAAGCCGTCGCGTTGTAACACGCCGCTTTCAGGCGCGTCAATACGGTTAACGCGCATCGTCAGTGCGGCATGTTCCTGCGCAGCCTGACTGCGGCGGCGCGTTTCGCGCGCACGCGGATGTTGAGCATTTCCACGCCCACCGAAAACGCCATCGCGAAGTAGATATAGCCTTTCGGAATGTGGAAGTCCCAGCCTTCGGCGACGAGCGCGAGACCGACGAGGATGAGGAAGCTCAGGGCGAGCATTTTCACGGTGGGGTGGCGGTCGACGAAATCGCCGATCGCGCGCGCGGAAAACATCATGACGCCGACGGCGATGACGATGGCGATCACCATGATCGCCACGTGGTCGGCCATGCCGACGGCGGTGATCACCGAATCGAGCGAGAAAACGATGTCGATGATGCCGATCTGCACAATGATCGCCGCGAAGCTCGCGCGCACGGCCATCGCCGCCGCATGCGCTTCTTCGTCCTCGCCTTCCAGGGAGTTGTGAATCTCGTGCACGCTCTTCCACAGGAGAAAGAGCCCGCCGGCGATGAGGATCAGGTCGCGGCCCGAAATCTCGCGCCCGATGATGGTGAAAATGGGCTCGGTGAGCGTCATCACCCACGCGAGCGACAGCAGCAGCCCGATGCGCGTCAGCATCGCGAATCCGAGCCCCAGCACGCGCGCGCGCTGCCGCTGCGCCTCCGGCAGGCGCCCGACCAGGATCGAGATGAATATGATGTTGTCGACGCCGAGAACGATCTCGAGCGCCGTCAGCGTGAAAAGCGCTATCCACGCTTCGGGGTCTGTCAGCCATTCCATGGGAGCCTCGCTTCGGGGCAACGTCCGCGATACTGCGGACGCTGCGCCTCAGCAAGTTCCAGGCCGAGCGGCTCGCTACGCTCGCTCGCCGCCTTTTAGAACAATCCCACGATCTTGCCGTCGTCCGTGATGTCGATCTTCTCGGCCGAGGGGACTTTCGGCAGCCCCGGCATGGTCATGATGTCGCCGCAGACCATGACGACGAACTCCGCCCCTGCGGCGAGCCGCACTTCGCGGATGTTGACCACGTGCCCCGAAGGCGCTCCCCGCAGGCCCGCATCGGTGGAGAAGGAATACTGGGTCTTGGCAACGCACACCGGGTACTTGCCGTAGCCCTCGTCCTGCAGGCGCTTGATCTGCGCGCGCACCTTGCCGTCGGCAGTGACGTCCGAAGCGCCGTAGATCTTGGTGGCGATCGCCTTGATCTTGTCCCACAGCGGAAGCTCGTCCTCGTAGACGAACTTGAACTGGCTGCCGCCTTTTTCGATGAGCTCGACCACGGTCTTCGCCACCTCCGTCGCGCCGGCGCCGCCTTCGGCCCAGTGCCTCGCCAGCAGCACCGGCACCTGGTGGGGCTGCATTTTCTTCTTGAGAAGCTCGATCTCGGCGTCGGTATCGAAAGTGAAGTGGTTGATGGAGACCACGCACGGCAGGCCGTAGTGGTTGCGCACGTTGTTCACGTGGCGCTCGAGGTTCGCGACGCCTTTCTCCAGCGCGGCGAGGTTCTCCTTGTTCACTTCCTTCACGTCGACGCCGCCGTGATACTTGAGCGCGCGTATGGTGGCGACGAGCACCACGGCATCGGGCCGCAGGCCCGACTTGCGGCACTTGATGTCGACGAACTTCTCGGCCCCGAGGTCCGCGCCGAATCCGGCTTCGGTCACGACGTAGTCGGCGAGCTTGAGCGCGGTCTTGGTGGCGATCACCGAGTTGCAGCCGTGCGCGATGTTCGCAAAAGGCCCGCCGTGGATGAACGCAGGGTTGTTCTCCAGCGTCTGCACGAGGTTGGGCTTGAGCGCGTCTTTCAAGAGCACCGTCATCGCGCCGTGGACTTTGAGGTCTTTCGCCAGCACCGGCTTCAGGTCCCGGGTGTAAGCGACGACGATGTTGCCGAGGCGGTTCTTCAAGTCCTTGATCGAAGTGGCGAGGCAGAAGATCGCCATCACCTCGCTTGCTACCACGATGTCGAAACCGTCCTCGCGCGGGTAACCGTTGCCGGGGCCGCCGAGCGAGCACGTGATGTCGCGGAGCGCCCGGTCGTTCATGTCCATCACGCGCTTCCACGCGATGCGGCGCACATCGATGCCGAGCTCGTTGCCGTGATGGATGTGGTTGTCGAGCGCGGCCGCAAGCAGGTTGTTGGCGAGCGCGATCGCGTTGAAATCGCCGGTGAAGTGCAGGTTGATGTCTTCCATCGGCACGACCTGCGCGTAGCCGCCGCCTGCGGCGCCGCCTTTCATGCCGAACACCGGGCCGAGCGAAGGCTCGCGCAGGCAGATCACGGCTTTCTTGCCGATCTTGTTGAGCGCGTCGCCCAGGCCCACGGTGGTCGTGGTCTTGCCTTCACCGGCGGGGGTCGGGCTGATCGCGGTGACGAGGATCAGCTTCCCGTCCTTGCGGCCGGCGAGGCTGTCCATGTAATCGAGCGAGACCTTGGCTTTGTAGTGGCCGTAGGGCTCCAGCGCATCTTCGGGTATGCCGAGCTTCTTCGCGAGCTCGGTCGCCCGCTGCATCTTCGCTTTCTGGGCGATTTCGATATCGGATAACGCCATGTCCTCTTCCTTCCCTGAAACTAAAGTGTGATTGTTCTTGCTAAGCGTCGAGCGACGCGAGCGTCTGGCCGCCGCCGTAGCTCGAGCGCGGCGTGAGCTCGCCGCCGCGCATGACTTTGACCGCGCAATACTTGAACTCGGGGATCTTCCCGACCGGATCGAGAGCGGCGTTGGTGAGCAGGTTCGCCGCCGCTTCGTAGAAGCAGAACGGGATGAAGACCGAGCCCCGCGGCGTGCCGTCGTCGGCCCGCGCGTACAAAGAGATGATGCCCCTGCGCGATTCGACCGTGATGACGTCGCCCGCACGCGCACCGATCGCGTCGAGATCGAGCGGGTGCACGAGCGCCGTGGGATCGGGCTCTATCGCATCGAGCACGCCGGCCCGGCGCGTCATCGCGCCGGTGTGCCAGTGCTCGAGCTGGCGCCCGGTGATGAGCACGAACGGGAACTCGGGGTCGGGCCGCTCGTCCGCGGGAATGATATCGGCAGGGACGAACTTCGCGCGTCCGGTCGCCGTCGGGAAGCTCTGGATGAAGACGACCGGCTCGCCCGGATCGCCTTCCTTCTCGCACGGGTAGGTGACCGAGTCCTGCTCCTGCAGCCGCTCCCACGTGATGCCCGCGATCGAAGGCATCGCCTTGCGCATTTCGTCGAACACTTCGGCCGCGCCGGGGTAGTTCCAGGAGCAGCCGAGGCGCCGCGCGATCTCCTGGATGATCCAGAGGTCGGGCTTCGCATCTCCCGGCGCATCGAGCGCCTTGCGCCCGATCTGCACCATGCGGTCGGTGTTGGTGACCGTGCCTTCTTTCTCGGGCCACGCGGTCGCAGGCAGGATCACGTCGGCGTGATAGCAGGTCTCGGTGAGGAAGATTTCCTGCACCACCAGCCAGTCGAGCTTCGCGAGCGCTTCCCGCGCGTGATTGGCGTCGGGGTCCGACATCGCGGGGTTCTCGCCCATGATGTACATGCCGGAGAGCTTGTCGTCGAGAATCGCGTGGATGATTTCGACGACGGTGAGACCCGGCCTGGCATCGAGCGCGACGCCCCACAGCTTCTCGAAGCGCTCACGCGCCTGCGGATTGTCGACGCGCTGGTAATCGGGGAACACCATCGGGATGAGGCCCGCGTCGGAGGCGCCCTGCACGTTGTTCTGGCCGCGCAGCGGATGGAGCCCCGTCCCCGGCCGGCCGACCTGGCCCGTCATGAGGCACAGCGCGATGAGACAGCGCGCGTTGTCGGTGCCGTGGACGTGCTGCGAAATACCCATGCCCCACAGGATCATCGAGCTTCTGGACGTTGCGAACAGGCGCGCGACTTCGCGGATCGTCTGCGCCGGGATGCCGCAGATCGGCGCCATCGCCTCGGGGCTGTAACCCGCGACGTTCTTCTTCAACTCCTCGTAGCCCGAAGTGCGGTCCTGAACGAAGCGTTCATTGACCAGGCCTTCTTCGACGATGGTGTGCATCATCGCGTTCAGGAGCGCGACATCGGTATCGGGCTTGAACTGGAGCATGTAAGCCGCGTGCCGCGCGAGCTCCGAGCGCCGCGGATCGGCATAAATCAGCTTCGCGCCCGCTTTGGCCGCGTTTTTGATCCACGTCGCGGCGACCGGGTGGTTCGAAATCGGATTGGCGCCGATCAGGAATATCACTTCGGCGTGCGCGACGTCGCTCACCTGGTTGGACACCGCGGCCGAGCCTATGCCTTCGAGCAGCGCAGCGACGCTCGACGCGTGACAGAGGCGCGTGCAGTGATCGACGTTGTTCGAGCCGAAACCGGTGCGCACCAGCTTCTGGAAGAGATAGGCCTCCTCGTTGGTGCCTTTCGCCGAGCCGAAACCGGCGAGAGCCTTCGGTCCTTTGGTGTCGCGGATCGCTTTCAGCCGGCTCGCGGCGAGGTCGAGCGCTTCCTCCCACGTCGCTTCGCGGAAATACTCGAGCGGGTCGGCGGGGTCCATCGTGAAATCGGCGTGCTTGGGCGCCCCGGCTTTGCGAATGAGCGGCGTGGTGAGCCGCTGCTTGTGGTGCACGTAATCGAAGCCGTAGCGTCCCTTGACGCACAGGCGGTCGCGGTTCGAGGGCCCGTCTCGTCCGTCGACGTAAAGGATCTTGTTGTCCTTGATGTTATAGGTGAGCTGACAGCCGACGCCGCAGTACGGGCACACCGACTTCACCTGCTTGTCCGGCTTGACGAGGCCAACCTCGCGCGCGGGCATGAGCGCGCCGGTCGGGCACGCCTGCACGCACTCGCCGCACGCGACACAGGTCGAGCCGCCCATCGGATCGTCGAGATCGAAAACGATTTTCGAGTGCTCGCCGCGGAAAGCGTAGCCGATGACGTCGTTCACCTGCACCTCGCGGCACGCGCGCACGCAGCGCGTGCACTGGATGCACGAATCGAGGTTGACCGCGATCGCGTAGTGGGAGAGATCGGGCGCGGGGTTGTGGCGGCGCGCGAAGCGCGGCTTGCCGACGTTGAGCGCCGCCGCCCACTCGTCGAGCTCGGAGTGGAGCGTATGGCGCTCTTCCGGCACGTCGGAGAGCAGAAGCTCGACCACCATTTTCTGCGAGTGCACCGCGCGCGGGCTGTCGGAGACGACTTCCATGCCTTCGGCCGGTTTGCGGCAGCACGAAGCCGCGAGCACGCGCTCGCCTTTCACTTCGACCATGCACGCGCGGCAGTTGCCGTCGGGGCGCATGCCTTCCTTGTAGCAAAGGTGCGGGATATCCACGCCGTAGCGCTTCGCGGTCTGGATGATTGTCTCGTCGCCGCGCGCGACGACGTCTTTCCCGTTCAGCTTGAACGGGACCGACATCGCGGCGAGCTCGCTCGTCGTAATCGCGGTCATTTGATCTCGTCCGGGAAATACTTCATAACGCAGCGGATCGGGTTGGGCGCGGCCTGGCCGAGGCCGCAGATCGAAGCGTCGGCCATCGCGACCGAAAGCTCTTCGAGCAAAGCACCGTTCCAGCGCGGTTCCGCCATCAGCCCGAAAGCTTTCGCGGTGCCCACGCGGCACGGCGTGCACTGGCCGCACGATTCGTCGGCGAAGAACTTCATCACGTTGCGCGCGGCGGTGACGGCTTTGTCCTTGTCCGAGAGGATCATCACCGCGGCGGAGCCGATGAAGCAGCCATGCGCCTGCAGGGTGTCGAAATCTAGCGGGGTGTCACCCAGGCTCGCAGGCAGTATGCCGCCCGAGGCGCCGCCCGGGAGGTAGGCATAGAACGTGTGGCCCGGCAGCATGCCGCCGCAGTATTCGGCTATCAGCTCTTTTACCGTGATGCCGGCCGGCGCGAGGTGCACGCCGGGCTTCGCCACGCGCCCCGAAACCGAAAAAGAGCGCAGCCCTTTGCGTCCGTTACGGCCCTGGGACGCGAACCACTCCGGGCCTTTCTCGACGATCTCGCGCACCCAGTGGAGGGTCTCCATGTTGTGCTCGAGAGTGGGCCTTCCGAAAAGCCCCACCTGCGCAACGTACGGCGGGCGCAACCGCGGCATGCCGCGCTTGCCCTCGATCGATTCGATCATCGCGGACTCTTCGCCGCAGATGTAGGCGCCCGCACCGCGCCGCAGGAATATCCGCGGCAGCTCGCACGGCGGGTCCTGCGTGAGTTCGAAAAGCTCGCGCTCGAGGATCGCGCGGCACCCTGCGTACTCGTCGCGCAGATAGATATAGACGTCCGCGATCTGCACCGCCCACGCGGCGATCAATATGCCTTCGAGGAAGCGATGCGGATCGCGCTCGAGGTAATGGCGGTCCTTGAAAGTGCCGGGCTCGCCTTCGTCGATGTTGACCGCCATCAGCCTCGGCGCGGGCTCGCCGCGCACGATGCGCCACTTGCGGCCGGCGGGAAAACCCGCGCCACCGAGCCCGCGCAACCCCGAGTTTTCCATCGTCGCGAGGATCGCCTCGACGTCGCGCTTGCCACCCAGGCATTCGGCGGCGAGCTGGTATCCGCCCGCGGCCCGGTACTTCGCGTAATCGATGTAGTCGCCGACGGGGCACTCGACGTCCCGCGCCGTCGCGGCCGCGGTCACCGCGGCGGGCGTCGCGTTCGGTATCGGCTTGCGTCCGACCACGGCAACCGGCGCCTGCTCGCAGCGGCCCACGCACGGCGCTGTCAGCACGCGCACGCCGTCGCCCAGGCCTTCTTTCAGCGCGCGGAAGAGATCGGCGCCGCCCGCGAGCTCGCAGGAGAGCGAATCGCAGACGCGAACCGTGAGCGGCGGCGGTGGCGGACCGTCTTTCACGACGTCGAAGTGATGATAGAAAGTCGCCACCTCAAAGACTTCGGTCGGCGCAAGCCGCATCTCGCGCGCAAGCGCGACGGCGTGTGGCGCCGAAATGCAGCCGTAGCGGTCCTGGATCCTGTGCAGGTGCTCGACCATCAAGTCGCGGTTGCGCGGCGCATCGCCCAGGAGCGCCTGTACTTCAGCGAGTGCTTTCGGGTCGACCGGACGGCCTTTGAGCTTGCCGGGGCCTTGTCTCTTGCGCTTGACGGTGCCGCCTTCCAACTTCACTCCTCTCGAGGCGGTCGCCTGCCTCGCGAATACACGTGTGCGTGAAAGCCCTTCCCTCATCCCCGACCCTTCTCCCGAAGGGAGAAGGGAGAGAAACCCCTCTCCCTCCGGGAGAGGGAGGTTCTTCGAACCTCCCCCGGGGTAGATTACGAACCCCTCTCCCTCCGGGAGAGGGGTAGGGGTGAGGGAGCCTTTGACTGCTACTTCAGAACCGATTTCATGAGCTTGCCCATGTCGGCGGGGTTGCGCGTGACCTTGATGCCGCACTCTTCCATGACGCTCAGCTTCTCCGCGGCAGTGCCTTTACCGCCCGAGATGATGGCTCCCGCGTGGCCCATGCGCTTGCCCGGCGGCGCGGTGACGCCCGCGATGAATCCGACCACGGGTTTTCTCATGTGCGCTTTCACCCAGCGCGCCGCCTCTTCCTCGTCGGTGCCGCCGATCTCGCCGACCATGACCACGCCTTCGGTCTCGGGATCGTCGTTGAAGAGCTTCAGCACGTCGATGTGCTTCATGCCGTTCACCGGGTCGCCGCCGGTGCCCACGCAACTCGACTGGCCGAGACCCACCGCGGTGAGCTGGCCCACCGCTTCATAGGTGAGCGTACCCGAGCGGGACACCACGCCGATCGGCCCCTTGCGATGGATATGCCCCGGCATGATCCCGATCTTGATTTCGTCGGGCGTGATGACCCCGGGGCAGTTCGGTCCGATCAGCCGTGTCTTGCGCCCCTGCATCCGGTATTTGGTGCGGAGCATGTCGCGCACCGGGACGCCGTCGGTGATGCAGATGACGAGATCGAGATCCGCATCGACGGCCTCGTCGATCGCCGCGGCTGCAAAAGGCGGCGGCACGTAGATCACCGACACGGTCGCGCCGGTCGCGGCTTTCGCCTCCTTCACCGTTTCGTAGATCGGTATGCCTTCGAAGCTCTGCCCGCCTTTCTTCGGCGTCACGCCTGCGACGTAACACTGCTTCCCGTTCGCATACTCCTTGCCCATGCGAGTGTGAAACTGGCCGGTCTTGCCGGTGATGCCTTGCGTGATGACCTTGGTGTTCTTATCGATCAGGATGCTCATGGCTTTTCACCGCTGATGGCCTTCACGACTTTCTCGGCCGCGTCCGCCATATTGGAAGCGGAGATGATAGGTAGACCCGACTCGGCGAGGATCTTCTTGCCGAGGTCGACGTTCGTGCCTTCGAGCCTCACCACCAGCGGCACTTTGAGGCTCACCTGGCGCGCCGCCGTCACGACGCCTTCCGCGATGACATCGCACTTCATGATGCCGCCGAAGATGTTGACGAGGATCGCTTTCAGATTCTGGTTCTTCAGCATGATCTTGAACGCTTCGGTCACCTTCTCGGCCGAAGCGCCGCCGCCGACATCCAGGAAGTTCGCCGGACT
>Ga0105106_10000124_pt1 | contig 48719 bp, 34 predicted proteins | sample PPLLaktember2015_5_FD_79109 | JGI IMG/M metagenome (GOLD analysis project Ga0105106, IMG submission 79109) | Freshwater sediment microbial communities from Prairie Pothole Lake near Jamestown, North Dakota, USA - PPLs Lake P8 Core (1) Depth... | ecosystem: Environmental > Aquatic > Freshwater >... | reverse complement strand
GATTATGGATTCCTCGATGTTTCCGGAGCCCGCGCGGATCGAGGAAGCCGTCCGACTTGTGAACGCGGGCGAACTGGTCGCATTCCCGACCGAAACCGTCTACGGACTCGGAGCGGATGCCGCAAACCCCACCGCGGTCGCGCGGATCTTTGCGGCGAAAGGCCGCCCGCGCAGCCATCCCGTGATCGTGCATGTCAGCAACTTCGATGCGGCCCGCGAGTGGGCGGGCAGCGTGCCGGATGCTGCCGTGCGCCTTGCCGATGCATTCTGGCCGGGCCCCCTGACGATCGTCCTGCCGCGCTCCGCGCGCGTGCCTGACGCCGTCACCGGCGGCCAGGCCAGCGTGGCGCTCCGGGCACCGGCGCATCCGGTCGCGCGCGCGCTGCTTGCGGCATTCGGCCGCGGCATCGCAGCGCCTTCGGCGAACCGCTACGGACGAATCAGCCCGACTCGCGCGGCCGACGTGCGGGCGGAACTCGGCGACCGGGTCGCGCTCGTTCTCGACGGCGGAGATTGCGCCGTGGGACTCGAGTCGACGATCGTTGCCTGCCTCGACGGCCGCGTGACGCTCTTGCGCCCCGGCGCGGTGTCGCGCTCACAGATTGCCGACGTGGTCGGGGTCGTTGCCGATCCGGACGAGACCGCCCCACGCGCGCCGGGACGGTTGCGTTCGCACTACGCGCCCGAAACGCCGCTCGAGATCGTCGACGGCGCGAGTCTGCACCGTGAAGTGGATCAGGCCCTCGTTTCCGGTGAGCGCGTCGCCGTGCTTGCGCGGAGCGACTCGCCGGCGGCGTCGGAACGCCTGCTCTGGCGCCGGATGCCGGCGGGGCCCGTGGCGTATGGCCGCGCGCTCTATGCGGTGCTGCGAGAGCTCGATGCCGCCGGCGCCGGACGCATACTCGTCGAGGCCGTGCCGGCGGAGGAATCCTGGGCTGCCATCGCCGACCGGCTCGCGCGTGCGGCAGCCCGAGGCCTGCCCGCCGCCGCGGACGATGCCGTCATCGACGCGACCTGAACCGTACGCAGCGTGTGATCAGCGAACGCGGACGTTCTCGGTCAGCAGGGCGTTGATGTCGGTCAGGTTTTTCTGGTCGAGCGTGCCCGCAGCGAGCTGGAGCCGCAGCACGTTCAGCAGGTAGTCGTATCGGCTACGAGCGTAATTGGTCTGCGCCTCGAACAGCCGCTGGCGCGCCTGCAGCACGTCCACCGAAGTCCGGGTGCCGACTTCATAGCCGGCCTCGGTTGCCTGCAAGGCGGTGTTGGCTGATTCGACGGCCTGTTTCAGCGACTGCACGCGTGCGACTTCGGAGTTGACGCCGAGATACGCGTCTCGGGTCTCGCGCTCGGTTTCGCGAGCCGTGCGCTCCAGGCGCTCGCGTGCGGCAATGTGGCGGTATTCAGCCTGGCGCACGCGCGAAGAAGTCGCCCCTCCGGAAAAGATCGGCAAAGTGACCTGAAGGCCAATCGTCGTGTCATCCTGGTCATTCTGGGTGTCGCCGACGGCGGTGCCGACGAGGGTCGCTTCGTTTTCGAAGTGCGAGCGGGAGACGACCAGGTCAAGGGTCGGAAAGTGACCGCCGCGCTGGAAACTGATGTCCTCGCGCGAAATGTCGGCGGCGAGCCGGCTCGAGATCAGCCGGGCATTTTGCTCCATGGCCAGCTTGACCCAATCCTCCGGGTTCTCGGGATCGGGACCCGCCAGAGGCATGTCGACGCCCGGCTTCGACAATTCGTCGAAGGCATCGCCGGTCAATTCACGCAGGCGTTCGCCGGCCGTCGCAAGATTGCGCTTCCCCTCGATCAGAGCCGCCGTCGCCTGGTCAAATGCGGCCTTCGCCTCCTGCACGTCGGTGACCGCGATCAGGCCGACTTCAAAGCGCTTCTCGGATTGCTCGAGCTGGCGCGCGATTGCGTCATATGCCGCCTGTGCCGCTTCCAGCGTGTCCTGCGCGGCCAGCACGATGAAATAAGCGGTTGAAGTGCGGAGGATCAGGTCCTGCTGCGCCGCCAGGTAGTCGGCTTCGGCCTGCGCGCGCTCCGCGTTGGCGCGCCTGAGCACGGCCCAATTCTCCCAGCTGAACACGTTCTGGCGCAGGGTGACGTCCCAGGCCGAGCTGTTCCCGTCGGAGTCCCGCACGTCCGGCGTGGGCGGCAGGCCCGGCGCAATGAACGTGCCATCGCTTTCCGATTCCTCTTCGTTGTAGCGCCCCGCAGCATTTATTTGCGGGAGGAGTGCAGCCACCGCCTGCGGCTTGGATTCCCGCGCCGCTAGGCGATTTGCGTCCGCTTCGCGTATCACGGGGTCGTTCGTGAGCGCGCGCTCGTAAACATCTTGCAGGTTCGCGGCCGCCGCGTCGAAGCTGGCAAGGCTCGCAGCCGCGAGAATGGAATGAACCAGGAATCGGGTGTTCATGCGCAGGAATTCCTTCACCAGGTGAATGCCGAAAGGACAACTACTGTATTACCAGTGTATAGCACCAACTGACCCTCTACAAGTGGCTCCATTTATGCCTTCCCGGTGGTTTCTGGCAATTCTGAAAGCGCCAAAGCGATTGAAAAGTGGGCCAGGATGTGGATTTCACCGCGAAACTAGAACGTGAAACGGGAAACCGGCGCTGCTTGCACCAAGGGCTCGATGCAGGTTTCGAACACGACCTCGGACAACCAGGATTCCTCGCCGGTTCGCGTGACGAGGCGGGCCTCCATGACCGGCGCTGAGCCGATGACCACGAAGAGCCGCCCGCCGACGGCCAGTGCGCGCTCGAATCGACGGTCCGGCGCGGGCAATGCGCCGGTCACGGCGATCACTTCGTAAAGCGCGTCGTATTCACGGGCGAGCGCATCGGCAACTTCGACCTGGATGCGGGCGATGCCGAGACCCTCGATGGTGCGCAGCGCACCGGCAGCCAGATCCGCGTGAATTTCGATGCTGTCGACCTCGCCCGCGAGGTGGGCGAGGCAGGCGGCGAAGTATCCGGTTCCGGTCCCGACCTCCAGCGCACGTTCGCCACGAGCGGGCGCCAGCGCCTGGAGAATCCTGCCTTCCAGTGCGGGCTTCAGCATGAATTGGCCGTGTCCGATCGGTATCGCGGCGTCGGCGAAAGGGACCGTGCGATACGCTTCAGGCACGAATTCCTCGCGCGGGACCGCGGCGAAGGTCTCGAGCACGCGTGGATCGAGCACGTCCCAGGTCCGGACCTGCTGTTCGATCATCTGCCGCCGGGCGGCTTCGGTTTTTGTGTTCATCACTATTATGGTGAATCGCGGAGGGCGTCAGCACAAGCGTGAGATATGCTGCCGAAGGCCGCGCAATCCAACAAAATTGACGGTCCCGCGGGCCGCGGAATTGAAGGGGATGATAGGCCTGATGACGGTCCCGATGATCGCTGCCGTCGCGCTGGCGATGCTCGCCGCTGGGCTCGGCATCGTTGCGCTATGGCAATGGCGCAAGCTAGGGCAATTCAAGGCGGAATCCGCGACCGCGGCCCCGGCGGCGCGCGGCGTCGACGCCATGCGCGCGATGCTGGCAGCCATGCGCGAGCCGGCCCTGCTGCACGGCGAGCGCATCGAGAGCGCCAACGCGGCCTTCGCCTCGCTGGTCGGTATCCCGCTGGACCAGATCGTGGGCCGGAGCCTTGCCGATCTCGTGTCGGGCGAGTACAGCGAGCTTGCGGCGCTTGCGGTCGCGCGGGCGCTGTCCGGCGGCAACGGACCGGCCCTTGCTGAAGTGGAGCTCGCGGATGCGCACGGACAGGTCACGCGCCTCGAACTCTCCGGTTCTATGCTCGAGTCCGACGGGCAGAAGATCGTGCTGTTCACCGCCGAGGAGATGCTGCCGCACCGCGATGACTCTGCGGCCGGCGGCCCGCCTGCGCGCTCGCAGCTCGCGCTTGACTCGCTCGGCGAAGGCCTGCTGACGACCGATGCGCATGGGCTGATCGACTACCTCAACCAGTCTGCCGAAAACCTGACGGGGATGCGGCGCGAGGACGCGATCGGCCATGCCTTTGGCGCGATGATCGGCTTCGTCGACGAAGGCGACCGGCGCCCCTTGCCGGATCCCGTTCAGCAGTGCCTCGGATCGGGGAGCCGCGTGAATCTCGGGCGGCGGTCGCTCCTGATCGCGCGGGCGACTGGCAACGAACTCGGCGTCGAGGCGACGGCTTCGCCGATTCGCGGGCCTGGCGGCGAGATTGCGGGTGTCGCCGTGATGCTGCACGACGTCAGCGAGCTGCGCGGATTGACGCAGCAGATGTCGTATCAGGCGAGTCACGACGCGCTGACCGGGCTCGTGAACCGCCGCGAATTCGAACGAAGGCTCGGCGAGGCGCTCGAGATTGCGCGCGCCGGGCGACAGAGCCACGTGATGTGCTTTCTCGACCTCGACCGCTTCAAGGCCGTCAACGACACGAGCGGCCACCTTGCGGGCGACAACATGTTGCGCGAAGTCGCGGCGCTCATCCGCGAGGCCGTGCGCGATTCCGACACGGTCTCCCGGCTCGGCGGCGACGAATTCGGCGTGCTGCTGGTCGGTTGCCCGCTCGACAAGGCGCGACAGATTGCCGACGATATCTGGCGCGCGATCGGCGAGTACAGATTCGTCTGGAAAGACCGCATTTTCAGCGTCGGGGTCAGCATCGGCCTGGTCGAGCTCACCGGCGAGACCAATTCGCTCGAGGAGATCATGAGCGCGGCCGATTCGGCCTGCTACGTGGCAAAGAAGCAGGGCGACAGCCACGTGCACGTCTATTCGTCGCACGACGAGGCCGTGGCGCGCAGCCGCGGCGAGATCCACTGGCTGCACCGGCTCCAGGCGGCGCTCCGCGACGGGTTCTTTGAATTGTACATCCAGCCAATCGAGCCGACGCGACCAGGCGCGCACGGCGGGCCGGCCATGGAGGTATTCGTGCGCCTCCATGACGAAGGCCAGGCCGTTGCGCCGGCCGAGTTCTTTCCTGCCGCGGAGCGCTACCGCCTGATGTCGATGATCGACCGCTGGGTACTCACTTCGGCGCTCGCAGCGATTTCCGCGGGCGCTATCCGGCTGCCGCCGGGGCGGAGCCTGTCGATCAACATTTCGGGCCAGACACTTGCCGACCCGTCATTCCTCGAGTTCGTGGTGGACGAGCTCGACCGCAGCGGCGTCCAGCCGGCGCAGATCTGCTTCGAGGTCGCGGAGACCTCCGTGATCGGCAATCTCGAGCAGGCGCGCCGCTTCATCGACGTGTTGCACGGCATGGGCTGCCGGTTCGCGCTCGACGATTTCGGCACCGACCTCGGCGGCTTCGCCAACCTCAAGCAGCTGCCGATGGACTACCTGAAGATCGACGGCTCGTTCATGCGCGACCTCGGCCGCGACACGGTCAACCAGGCGATGGTGAGCGCTGTCGTCGGCATGGCACGCACGCTGAACTTCAGGCTGATCGCGGAGCAGATCGAGGACGTGGCGGCGCTCGAGGCGGCGCGGGCAATGGGAATCGACTTCGTGCAGGGTCACGCGATCGGGCGGCCGCGTCCGCTGGCGCCGGCCGCATGACGATGACAGAATTCGCGAATGAATGAAAACGTGACAGCGCCAGCCCCCGTCGACACGTCGCTCGTGAAGCCGGCGTGGATCGTCATCATCGTCGGCTGGGTGATCCTGCTCATCCCGATACCGTTCACGGCCTGGATCGGCTGGCTCGTCGCCTGTGTCGGCGGCACGGTGCTCGCCGTGATCAACCTGACCCGCGGCGTCGTCGGCGTCGGTATTGCGCAACTCGTGTGCGCGGTGATCGGCACGTTCCTCTTTTACTGGATCGGTTTGACGATATTCGCCGGCGCCGTGCTTTCGGCCCTCAGCGGCTGATCCCGGGCGGGTCGACAAAGCGCCGCACGCCGAGCGATTCGTAGAGTTCGGCCGGCGAATAGCCTGTGCCGTCCTTCAGCACATAACTGACGCGCCGGATGTCGGAGATGTCCTTCGTCGGATCTCCGTCGACCAGGATCAGGTCGGCTCGCTTGCCGCGCTCGATCGTGCCACGATCCGCAAGCACACCCGTGTAACGCGCGCCGTTCTCGGTCGCGATGCGGATCGCTTCGCCGGGTGTCATGCCCGCCTGGACATACAGTTCGAGCTCCCGGTGCAGCATGAAGCCCGCCAGGCCGTCCGTGCCGGCCACGAGCGGCACTCCGGCGGCGTGCAGGCGGCCGAAGAGCTGCATCATCCGCTGCCAGGATTCACGGTAGATCCCGAGCTTGCCGCCGCTCACGTCGGTTGAATTGTTGCGCCAGGCCCGTTGGGTCGCAAACGGCATGTGGTCGGCGACCGCGGCGAATGACGGATCCATGTCACCCGGCTTCTGCGTGTACGAACCCTCGAACGTCGCCATGGTCGCGTCGATCACCGTCTGGTGCTCGACGAGCAGCGCGATGAAATCACGCACCGCCTGCGAGTCGAGGTCGAGCGTGCGTGCCCGCTCGCCTACCAGGTTGAACCGAACAATCGTGCGCGAATCGGTGTCGGGATCGGACACGAAATTCAGCACCATCTGGTTGATGTGCTGCAGTTCGTCGTAGCCTTCGCGCACGACCCGGGCCGAGCGCGAGAACGCGGGCACGTGGCCGCTGACGCGCAGCCCCCGCGAGTGCGCGTAGGACGCAATGGGTTCGGCCCACTCGGGCTTGATGGAGTTGTAGAGCTTGACCTGGCGGAAGCCGCGCTCCGCATACCAGTCGACGGCATCCTTCGCCTCCTCAACGCTCTTCACGACGAAGCCGCCGCGCGAGGAGAATGGGCTCTCGCCCTCGATATAGCCGGCCGGCTCGATGTGCGGCCCGATCGCGAGTCCCTCCGCTATGTCCGCCCGAAGCTTTGCCAGGTTGGCGTTGTCATTGCCCATGTCGCGCGAGGTCGTGACGCCGCCGGCGATCTGGAGGATCGTGTTCCAGGCGTCCTCGTGCGCGTGCATGTCGAACAGGCCCGGCAGTAACGCGCGTCCCGCGCCATCGATGACGGTCGCGGGATCCTTCGCCGGCGAGTTTGCCGGGTAGATCGCTGCGATGCGGCCCTCATTGATGTAAACGTCCGACGGCTCGCTGAGGCTCATGCTCTTCGCGTCGTACACGCGGACGTCCTTGACGAGGATCGGCTGCGGCAGCGCCTGCGTATTCCTTCTTGCGATGTCCTCGAGGTATTTCGCTTCCGCCGACCGTTGCAGGCGCTCGAGCTCCGGCGTCACGCCCTCGTAGCCGGCCGCGACCAGGTGGCTCCCGCCTACGTTGATGCTGGCGAAGAGCTGCATGGACTCGTCCGCCTCGAGCCAGATGTAGTCCGGCTGCAGGCCGGAGCCGAGGATGGCGTACAGCGCGACGGCGCGCTCCTGGCCCGCCGGTCCGACGCGGGCGTCGGCGAGCTTTTCGCTGCGGAGTTCGCCGCCCGGGAGTGCTGCGAGGCGCCCGCCCGCCTTCTGGGTCGTGCGCACGATGATCGCGTTCGTCTCGGGGCTGCCGTAGGCCGGCAGGTAGAGCGCGGCGCCGGCGAGTTCCTGCGCGCCACGTTCGGAAGGCGATTGCCAGCTCGCGCGTCCGCGCACAATCCGGAAGCGTTCGTCGAGGACCGCGCCGTAGGTCGTCTTGCCCCGCTGGCGATAGCTCTTGAACGTGCCGTCGGGCAGGAGCGCGATGTCCTCCTCGATATCCGGCCCGCGGCCATTGTCCCGGTACGAGTAAGTGACATGCAGGCGACCGTCGTTACCGATCACCGTCTTCTGCGCGCCCGCCTTCGTGCCGGCATAGAGCACGTGGTAATCGACGGTCGTGTCGGCCTGTGCCGCAAAGGTGAAGCAGAGGGCCAGGAAGCAGAGCAGCCTTTTCATCGTCAATCCGTCCTCTTTGTGGCGCCGGACAGGAGTGCCTGCGCCTCGTCATCGTGGCCCGTGAGCTGCCAGTGAATCATGGAAACCGGGATCATGCCGGCGCCGTTCACCTCGTCGAAGAACCGGTAGATCGTGAATTCCGGGCCGAGCTGGTCCGCGCGCACGCGAATCAGGTCGTCCAGCAGGTGCTTCCCGGTCACGTAGCTCGTGCCGTAGCCGGGCTGGCGTAGATAGAGCTGCTGCTCGAAGCCGAGCAGGTCGAGGTCCGGACGCATCCACCCGCGCGGCGTCCATTCGACCTGGAAGGCCTTTGCCTGCTGGAGGTCAAACAGGTTGGCGTGCGCGTAGAGCGAGGCGAGGCCGCGTGCCGCGCGCTGGGCAAGCATGATCCACACGATCTCGCGCGTCCGCGGCGAGTCGTCGAAGAGCCCTGCATTCAGCATCAACTCTTCCATGGCCGTCGCCATGCCCTCTGCGCGGCTGTCCCAGATGTTGTACAGGAGCGGTCCGCGGCGGATCGGGCTTGGGTGCGGCTCGTCGCGCATCCGCGCGAGGTCCCACCAGTGATAGAAATGCGTGTAGAGCGCAAGCGGCTCGTAGTGGATCGCGATCGCGAAGAAGTTGCGGGTCTCGATCGGCTCGTAGGTCCCGAGCTTCGCGCGCAGCGCCGGATCCATGTTGGCGCGCATCGGGTAGAGCTTGCGTTTCTCGAGAAAGGCGAGATAGCGCGTCACGGCGTCGTTGGCGCGCCGCTCGTATTCTTCCGGCGTCTGGATCACGGGCAGCTCGGGCAGGCCGCGATTGCGCTCTTCCTCGAGTTTCAGCGAGGCGTGGGTGCGTGCGAGCTCGCGTTTCAGGAGATCCACTTCCTCCTCCCAGGTCATCGGGACGAGGTGGACGTTCTTCAGGCTCCAGCTGTAGTTCTCCTTGCCGATGCCGGATGGCCCGTTTTTCGAGGGCGCCTGTGCGTCGAGCCAGGCGACGAAGCGCACCGTCGCCTCGCGCGCTTGCTGGATCGCCTTGCGGAGGGCCCGGCCGCTGCCAGCCGTCTTCTTTGCGAGCGCATCGAGCGAGTCGACCTGCCCGCGCATCGTGCCCGCACCCGTGATCCAGAGATCGCGGGCGTTGCCGGTCAGGTTGCCCTCAGCCTGTGCGAGCAAGGGCGGCACGACGGCGAGTTCGCCGGCGAGCTTCTTCTCCGCCTCGGGGGACAGCGGATACGCGTAGGTCCACAGTTCGACGATGCCGTGGTGCTCGGAGCCTTCGTGAGCGGGCGTGTCGCTCTGGTCGTTCCAGACGCTCATGTAGAAGGCGGGGTCACGCGCCCAGGGCTGCAGCACCCGGGCGTAGAAGTCGAAGCCGTTCATTTCGGCGCGCACGAGGGCGTGATCGACTCGTGCCTCGACGGGCCAGCCGGCCGCATCGATCGCGTCGAGCCGCTGGCGGTAGGCTGTAAGCTCCTGCAGCCGGTGCGCAAACGTGGCGGCCGTGTAGTCCGGCGCGCCGTCCTTCATCGGCGGACGTTCGAATGCGCGCCAATCCTCGAACAGCTTCACCAGCCCGTCGTAACCGGTGGCCTGGGTGGGCTCCGCCGAGCGGGCCGGGGCGGCGATCGCAATCGCGGTGACCAGGGCGAGCAGGAGATGACGGAGCGGCATGGGATTTTTCATTAAATGGCCTTGCTTGGGGGCTCGGGATTCTAGGGCCGGGTTTTGGACCGCGTCCAGCGAATGGCCGGCCGATCGTTTCGATTGAAATTCGGGTCGAATCGGAGTATCTCAGGGCCCTTCGCAAAGGACACCCCGGAGAACGGCATGAACCGGAATTTCATGCTGGCGCTTGTCGTCATACTCGTGGCGGCCGCCGGCTTCTATCTCTACGGACGGACAAGGACCGAAGCGCCGGCCCCGGACCTCGCGCCTGTCGGCGCGAACCTGATCGAGGGTCTCGGCGACTACAGCATGCCCGTCACTTCGAAGGACAAGGACGTCCAGCGCTGGTTCGACCAGGGCCTCGCGATGACCTATGGCTTCAATCACGACGCGGCCGAGCGGTCGTTCCTGAAGGCCGCCGAACTCGATCCGGACTGCGCAATGTGCTGGTGGGGCGCCTCGCTCGTCCTCGGGCCGCACGTCAATTCGACCATGGATCCTGCCAACAATGCCAAGGCCTGGGACCGGCTGAAGCGGGCGAAGGCGGCAGCGGACGATGCAAGCGAAAAAGAGCAGGCTTTCATCAAGGCGCTGTCCGCGCGTTATGCCGAGAATCCCCCGGAAGACCGCCGGCCCCTCGATGAGGCCTACGCCGCGGCGATGGGTGAGCTGGCCGCGAAGTATCCGGAGGATATCGACGCCGTCACGCTGCACGCCGAGGCAATGATGGACCTCCAGCCCTGGGACTACTGGGACGCCAACGGCCAGCCGAAGGGACATACGGCAACCGTCGTGTCGCAGCTCGAGTCGGTGATGCAGCGCGATCCGGAGCATGCGGGCGCGCTGCACCTGTACGTGCACGCGGTCGAAGCATCGCCCGATCCTTCGAAGGGCGTCGCCGCCGCCGACACGCTGCGCGAGTTGCTGCCGGGCTCCGGTCACCTGGTGCACATGCCGGCGCACATCTACGCGCGCGTCGGGCGCTATCACGACGCGGTTGTCGCGAACCAGAAAGCGATCGTCGCCGACGACAGCTATCTCGCAATCTGCAAGCCGGGCCCGGGGGTCTATCCGCTCGGCTACGTGCCGCACAATCACCACTTCCTCTGGTTCGCCGCGACCATGGAGGGCGCAAGCCAGATCGCAATCGACGCGGCGCGCACGACCGGCGAGAAGACGAGCGACCCGCAGCTGATGCGCACGCCCGGCTTCGAGGCGATGCAGAACTTTTCGCTGACGCCGCTCCTGGCGGACGTGCGCTTCGGGCGCTGGGACCAGGTCGTCGCGACACCAAAGCCCGCGGACGATCTGCCGTACATGCAGGCGATGTGGAATTACGCCCAGGGCATGGCGGCCGTCCGCCAGGGCCGCCTCGAGGATGCGAAGCGCTTCCATGAGGCCCTCGTGCCCGCAACGACGAATCCCGACATCGAGAAGATGATGACCTGGGACCGTTACTCGCTGATCGGGGGCGTCCGGATCGGCGAGCGCTTCGTGGCTGCGGAGCTTGCACGCGCCGCGAAGGACTACGACGCGGCGATAGCTGCGCTGAATGCCGCCGTCACGATCGAGGACACCTTGCCCTATGACGAACCTCCGGCCTGGCATTGGCCGTCACGGCAGGCGCTCGGCGCAATGCTGCTCGCCGCCGGCAAGCCGGCTGAGGCCGAGAAAGCCTATCGCGACGAGCTGCAGCGGAATCCGGAGAACGGCTGGTCACTTTACGGGCTTGCGCAGGCACTCAAGGCGCAGGGCCGCAAGGCGGATGCGCAGGCAGCGTCCGATCGCTTCGCGCGCGCCTGGGCGAACGCGGACATCGACCTCAGCAAGACCTGAGTCACTTCAGGAGGGGACGTTCCCCTTTAAAGGGGACGTTCACCTTTAAAGGGGAGCGTCCCCTTTTGCGAGCGGCGCGAGATCGGCCGCCAGCACGTCTGCATCGTGCGGCGGCTGGAAATAGCCCGCGACCCGGGCTTTCGGGTCGATCAGCACGAGCGCTGTCGAGTGATCCACGGTGTACTCGCCGCCGACGCCGGGATTGCGCACCTGGGCGAGGCCGAGCGCCCGCGTGAACCGCTCGATCTCTTCATCCGTACCCGTCGCGCCGACGAAGCCCGCGTCAAAGTGCGCGAGATACTCCGCGATGCGCTCCGGCGTGTCGCGTTGTGGGTCGACGGTCACAAAGACAACCTGTAGGCCGTCGCCGGGCACGCGCGAGCGAAGCGAGGCAAGGAAGGCGAGCGTCGTCGGACAGAGATCCGGACAATGGGTGAAGCCCGTGAAGACGAGGCTCCAGCGATCCTCGAGGGTCGCGCGCACAAACGGCCCGCCGTCCTGATTCACGAGCGAGAATTCCCCGATCGGTCGCGGCTTGGGCAGGGACGTGCCGGCGTGGAGTGCGACCGGTGCATCGAATCGCGTGTAAAGCGCTGCGCCGATTCCGACCACGATCGCGGCCACGGCCCAGGCGACGATCCAGGTACGTGTCGGCATCCGGGCGCGATCGCGACTCAGGCCCGCGAGCCGCCGCTCCAGTCGAGCAGATTCAGGAACTCGCGGCGCGTGCGCGGCCCGCGCGTCAGGAAATGCGGCTCCGGGCGCTCCCGATACGCAAGCCTTTCGCCCGCCACGCTGTCGCGGCGCGCGCGGAGCTTCATTTCTTCGGCCGAGATTCCGTATGGCCTCATCGCGTTCAGGCCGAAGATCTTCGCGCGGATCTCCGGCGTGACCTCCGGATAACCGTAGCGTTCGCGGAACGCGGGGGCGATCTGGAAAGTGCGGAAGGCCTGAATCTGGTCCTGGGGCGAGCCGTACCAGATCGAGTCCGTGCCCCAGAGCACGTTGTCCGGGCCGCAGTGTTTCAGGAGCTTGCCGAGGCCGTGCGCCGCCTGCTCCGGGTCGCGCATCAGGAATCGCCAGGTGCTGCCGAGCTCGGCATACACGTTCGATCCCGGGCCTATACCGCTTTTCTGCAGCGAGCGGATCAGCGTGTCGATGCCATCGCCCTTCGCGTTCTCGCCGTAGGCCTTCTCTTCGACCTCGGTGACGAAACCGGAGTGATAAATGAGGAAGCTCACGTCTGGAAAGCGCTTCGCGATGGGTCCAATGTCGCGGCACTGGCTGTGCTCGTAGGACTGCGGCCCGAACGGCAATCCCTTGTGCACGCAGACCACCTTGACGCCGAGCCGGCGCGCCTCTTCGACGAAACGGATGCCGACTTCGTCGTCGAGGAAGAAGCCTGCACCTTCCGGTCCCCACTGCGTATAGGTCTTCCAGGCGCAAACGCCGAACTGGTCGCGCAACCGCGGCATGTCCTCGACGTCGCCCGGCTGATTGGGGTTCACGCGCCCGTGGATCATGAGCCGGTGATTGCCCTCCATGCGGTCGACGATCCGCCGCACCGCGTCGGCCGATTCGATTTCGAGCGGCGAGGCGTCGCGCCGCGAAGGCACGAAAGACAGCACCATCATGTCGGTGTCGCTGTCGAGGAAGACGTCCTTGACGAACTCTTCCGAGGTGAGGCACGCGAGGTGGCCACGCGGCTTGTTGGCGTCGGCGATTGCGCAGCCGGCCTTGGGCGACCAACGGAAGGCCGCTTCTGGCGCGACCTTGAGCCAGGCCTGGGTCGGATCGACGTAGTGGCCTTGGACATCGAAGATGAATTCACCCGTCTCGAGCGATGCGGCCGCGGCCGCCGGTTCGACCGCCGCTGCGGCGGGAATGTCGAAGAAGCCGCCCATCCGGCCTGCCGCGGCATTCGCGGTGTTGAAAGCGAGGAGCGTGCTCGCCGCGCCGCAGGCCGAGAGCAGGAAATCGCGGCGCCCGAGCGCGAGCCGCTTCGCGTTTCGGCTCGCCGCCTCCTGCGCGAGGTGGTTGGCATGGCGGTTTGCGGGCGAAAGCGGGACCGGCAGGAATTCGCCGTTGCTGGTCGAATCGAGCTTGATCGGCAGCCGCTGCCCGTCCGGATCGACGAGGTGCCGTGGCGTTTTCATCAGAGTGCTCCCAGGTCTCCATGCACCGGATTGCCTTCGAACAGCGTCACGAGGACCTTCGTGTCGGACATCTCGGTGGGTGCGATTTCGAACAGGTTGCGGTCGAGAACGGCAAGATTCGCGCGCTTGCCGACTTCCAGCGAGCCTGAATTCTTTTCGTCCCGGTTCGTGTAGGCGGCGTTGATCGTGAACGCCGCGAGCGCCTCCGGCAGAAAGAGCCGTTCCTCCGGCATCCACGGCGCCTTCGCTTCGCTGAGCGCGTCCATGCGGGTTATTGCGGTCTCCATTTCTTCGAACGGATTGGCGCTCGACACCGACCAGTCGCTGCCGAAGGCGATGACCGCGCCGTTCTTCTCCATGCTTGCAATCGGGTACAGGTACTTTGCGGTCTCCCGGCTGACGAACGGCAGCGTCAACTCGGTAATATAGTCGTCCGCATAGGCCCAGAGCGGCTGGAAGTTCGCGACGACGCCGAGTTTGCGGAATCGCGGCTGGTCGTCGGGGTGGATCAACTGGATGTGCGAAATGTGATGGCGATGTCCCTGGTCGCCGTTCGCCGTGCGCGCCGACTCGACCGCATCGAGCGACTGGCGGACCGCGCCGTCGCCGATGGCGTGGAAATGGACCTGGAATCCATCCGCGTCGAGCTTCGTCACCGCCTGCTTCAGAAGCTCCGGCTCGACCATCGGGATGCCGCGCTCATCCTTCTTGCCCGGCAGCTTGTAGGGTTCGAGCACGACGGCCGTGTAATTCTCCATCACGCCGTCCTGCATGATCTTGACCGTGCCGGCGTCGACGCGGCCTTTTGAATACTCGCTCCTGAGCCGCTTGATGTTGTCGATCTGCTCGAGGCCCTTGTCGCGCTCCCACCAGATCGACCCGACAACTTGCAGGGACAGCTCGCCTGCGTCGTCGAGCCTGCGGTAGGTCTTGAGGTCGTCTTCGTTGACTGAGGCATCCTGGATGCCCGTGATACCGAAGCCGTTCAGCATCTTGATCGCATAGCGAAGCCCCGCATCGCGCGTGGCGTCCGTATCGGGTGGCGCCTTCGCAGCGACGAGGCTGCCCGCGCCTTCCTGCAGGCTGCCAACGGCTTCCCCGGTCTTCGGATCGCGATCGATGCGGCCGTCTGCCGGGTCCTGGGTGTCTTTCGTAATGCCTGCGGCTTCGAGCGCCTTGCTGTTGACCCAGACCGTATGACCGTCGCGGCTCCACAGGATCACCGGACGATCCGGGACAACCGCGTCGATCAATTCCTTGCGCGCGAGCGCTCCCGGGCCGAATGCTGCCATCGACCAGCCGCCACCCTTGATCCAGGGCGCGTCCGGGTTCGCGTCGGCGTATTTCTTGATCGTCGCGACGTATTCCTCGACGGTCGCGGCCGCGTTCAGGTCGCAGGCGTTTGCCTCGATGCCGCCCGAGATCGGGTGGATGTGCACGTCCTGGAATCCCGGCACGACCATGTGCCCCTTGAGGTCGACGACCTTTGTCTCGGGCCCGATGTGGTCCTTGGCGCCCGCATCGGTGCCGACATAAACGATGCGTCCGTCGGAAATCGCGATCGCCTGCGCCCAGCTGCGCGAGCCGTCGACCGTGTAGATCGCGCCGCCCGTGAGGGCGAGCTCGGCGCCGTCCGATTTCCTGCCATCGACCTTGTCGACGTCATCGCGCGCGCAGCCCGCGAGTGCGGTCGCGCCCAGGAGGATTCCGATCGACAACGCAAGACGGGGGTTCATGGGCTTCATCATTGGTGATCCCTAGGTATGGTCTGGTTCCAGGTCTTTTCGCGCACCGGTTCGCCGTTCTCGGAAAGCCGCCGGTAGTAACTGTAATGGAAATTCTCACGGTCGCTTCGGAAGGTGAGCTCCGCGTCCCAGACGAGCTTGCGGCCGGGCAGCTCGGCCTCCATACGGTACGTGCCGGTCACCTTGGCATCCGCAGGGGCGTGGTCGTTGATCTCGTAGCGGATGGTCTCGAAGTTGCGCTCGATGCCCCAGGGATAGCGAGTGCCGGACTCATTGGTCGCCTTCGCGACCACGGTGCCGGTCTGCGGGTTGCGCTCCACCGATGAAATCTCGCCGTAGCCCGACGTCGTTCCGCCCTCGAGCGACTCGACGCCGCCGAATTCCGGGTCGTTCTTCGAGGGCGGCAGGAAGTCCGGCACCGGGCGCTTCTCATAAGGCACGACCGGCAGCGTGAGCCGCGAGGCGCCGAGGTGCAGTTCCGTCGTCATCGGCTCCGGCGTCGGCCAGAGCATCGGCCACATCGCATTGTTGACCGCCAGCCGGATACGGTGACCCTTCGGGAACACCCACGAGGTGAAATGCATCTCGATGTCGAGCTCGAAGGGCTCGCCGGGCACGATGGCCGCAGGCGTGCGCGCGGAGACGCGATGCGTGCCATTCATGGCGGCGCCCGTGACCTGGGTCACCGTGCCGTCGGGCGCGACATCCGAGAGGCGGGCGGTCCAGTTCGCGCGCGTCGCGTTCGCGGCGACCGTGAGGATGGCGCGCGGGAATCCAAGGATCTCGAGGTCCTCTTCAAGTGGCCCGCTGTCATAGACGAGGCTGAAGGCATCCGTGCCGCGCTGGTCATGCGCGACGTCGCCCCACCACATGACCGGGCCGCCCGCCTCGAAGCCGACCGAGGGAATGTATCGAAGCGGGTGCGTTTCCGGCGCGGGCTCCGCGGTCATCAGCGTGCGATTCGGCTGCGGGTAGAGGACCTCGTCGCGGATGCGCCGGATTGGCCAGCCGTCCTCGTAGCGCCAGGAGCCCGGCGCATCATCGAGATGCGGGCCGGGCGAATGCCAATCCCGCACGAAAACCGCGAAGCGCGGCTCGTCGAGAATGCCGGTGTCCTTGCCCTTCAGGAACTGGTCGAACCACCGCACGGCCTCGTGGCGCCATTCCATGCCGGAGCCCGGGTATGGCTGGTGCGGCCAGGTGTGGTGCCAGGCGCCCATCATCGCTTTCACCGGCGCGTTCTTCACGTGCTCGAGCATGCGCGGGATGCTGTCGCGGTAGCCGTCATACCAGCCGCCGATGTGGAAGCTTGGAATGCGGATGTCGTCGTAGCGATCGCGTGCCGAGGCACGGTCCCAGAAGGGGCCGTCACGCTGCTGGTTCTTATAGGTCAGCATCCACGGCTCGGTGTCGAAGCGGTTGCGGAAGTTGTCGTCGCCAATCACGTAGTCCGGCGCGCCCGGGCGGGCGTTGTCGAGATCCATGCTCATCTCCCAGGAGTCGAGGTGCATGATCCCGTCCATGTAATGCACGTCGTCCTGGAAAAGGTCCTCGGTCGCATCGATCGCGATGATCGCCTTGAGCGCAGGCGGGTTGCGCGCCGCCATCTGGATGGAGTTGAAGCCGCCCCAGGAGATGCCAAACATGCCGATGTTGCCGTTCGACCAGGGCTGCTTCGAGAGCCAGTCGATCACGACTTCGCCGTCGGCCTGCTCTATTTCCGAGTACTCATAGGGGATCAGCCGTCCTTCGCTGTTGCCGGTGCCGCGGATGTCCACCGCGGCAACCACGTACCCGCGCTGCACGAAATAGGAATAGAGCGGCCAGTTGCGGCTCTGCGCCTCCCGCTTTCGGTAGGGCAGATATTCGAGCAGCACGGGGAATTTCTCGTCGGCCTTCCCGCCTGTCGGGCGGTAGAGATCGGCTGACAGGCGAGTGCCGTCGGGCATTGCGATCCAGGCGGACCGGATTTCCATACCGTAAGTCGAGGGACTTTCGGAAGCCGCGACCGCGCTGAAGGCCTGGAGAAAGAGCAGGAGCGTGATGAGTCCAAGCGTGTTTCTAAAAATCATTGTAAAAACATAACATTACGAATGACTAAATCATTATTCAGTATTCTGAACGGTCGTTGAGTCAACAGGGCCGGGCGAGATAGAATGTACGGCATCCTGTGAGGGGGTTTCCATGGCCGCGAATCTCGAACCCAGTACCGACGCCCGCCCGACCGGCTCCAAGCTCCACCTCATCCAGGCGACCGTCGCCGCCATTTCGCAGCACGGCCTCTCAGAGCTGACATCCGCGAAAATCGCGAGCGTCGCCGGGCACACGGCGGCCTCGATCAACTTCCATTTCGGCAGCAAGGAAGCGCTCCTGCTCGCGACGCTCCGCGAAGTGTCGGAGGAGTTTGCCGAAGTCATGGCAACCGTGCTCGAGGAGGCGGGCGATGACGATTTGCGAGCGCTCCTCAGCATCATCGACACCAGCCTCGGCCGCGGGCTCTCCGATGCGCACAAGATCGCGGTCTGGTACGCCTTCCTTGCCGAGTCCAAGGCGCGCGGCGACTACCAGCGCATCTGCGGCGAGCGTGATTCCGCCTGGAATCGGATGGTTATAAACCTCTGCAAGCGGCTTATCTCCGCGCGCGGCAACGGAATGTGGCCCGATGCCGAGGCGGTCGCGCAGGGGCTCATGGGCCTGATCGACCAGCAGTGGCAGGGCGTCCTCTTCGAGGGCGACGAGTTCGACCGCGAAGCCGCGCGCCGCCAGTGCCGCGCGTATCTCTGCAGCGTCTTCCCCTGGCTCGCCCCGCGTATCGAAGCCGCGGCGCCCGCCCGGATTCGCGCGCCGGAACCCGCGGCCGCCGTCGATCCGGGCATTCGCCTGACGCTGCCCGCCTGGGCCTATCACAGCGAGGAATTTCACGAGCTGGAGCGCGAGCACCTGTTCCTGTCGTCCTGGCAGGTCGTCTGCCACGTCAGCGAGCTCCCGACGGCCGGCGATTACGTTTCCTTCGAGTTCTTCGGCCGCCGTGGCTTTGTCGTTCGGGGCGCCGACAGCGAGATCCGCGCCTTCCACAATGTCTGCGCACATCGCGCGCACGCGGTCGTCCCGGGCGACCGCGGCAAGTGCGGGAAATTCCTGACCTGCATGTACCACGGCTGGACCTATCACCTCGATGGCCGGAACCGCAGCGTCAGTGCGCCCGACACCTTCCCGAAGTTCGACCGCTCGAAGTACGGCCTGAAGCCGATCGAGCTCGAAATCTACCTGGGGATGGTGTTCGTCCGCTTCCGTGGCGGCGAGCCTTCCGTTGCGGAGCGCATGGCGCCGCATACGGCTGAGCTTGCGCACTACAAAATGGACCAGATGGTGCCGCTCGATGAAATGTGGACGAACGAGCTCGCGATCGACTGGAAAAACGTCGTCGAGAACTACGTCGAGGACTATCACTTCCCGATTGGCCATCCGGGCCTCTCGGCGTTGATGGAGGCACAGTACGACCGCGAGATATTTCCCGGCGGCACGATGCGCCTCTCGCACCGCATGCGGGAGAAGCCGCTCAAGTCCTGGAGTGCGGAGCGCTACGCGAAATTCCTGCCGGTGATTGAGCACCTGCCGGAGGACATGCGCCGGCGCTGGACCTACTTCGGGTTGTTCCCGAACGTCTACTTCGACATCTATCCGGAATGGCTCGACTTCTTCCAGGTCCTGCCGCTCGGGGCCGGTCGCACGCTGATTCGCGCGCGCTCCTTCGGTTTCCCAGACGACCGCCGCGAGATGAAGGCGGCGCGCTTCCTCTGCTCGCGGCTCAATGCACGCGTGCAGTCCGAAGACGAGGTGCTGACGTACTCAGTGCAGCGCGGGCTCGAGTCGGGTGCCTACACTCAGGGCATTCTGTCGGACAAGGAAATCGTGCTCGCGGGATTCCAGGACTGGATCCGGGAGCGGCTGCCGGTTGCGAGGCTTATCGAAGCGCCGGCGCGGGGTACGCTTGCTGCGCAGAATGCGGCCCTGATGTCCTGATCAGATCGCACGCAGATACCACTCGTAGTCGCGATCGCTGATCTCCGAATGGAACCGGTCGCATTCCTCGCGACGGCAGGTTCCATATAGCTTGTGGTAACGCTCGCCGAGATAGCGCGGAAGGATCTTGCCGTGGTCGAATGCGTTGAGCGCCGCCTCCCAGCGTAGTGGTAACTCCACTTTCTCCTCGATCACCGAGCCCTGGGCCACCATCGGACCCGGGTCGCTGCGGTTCGTGATCCCGTGATGGATGCCGGCGAGGATCGCTGCCAGCACGAGGTACGGATTTCCGTCCGCACCGCCGGGCCGATGCTCGACGCGTGCGTCTTCCGGCGCCGAGATCGGGATTCGAAGCGCGACGCCGCGATGATTGCGTCCCCAATTCGGCGCAAGTGGGACAAAGACGCCAGGGCGATAGCGGCGATAGGAATTCGCGGTCGGCGCGAAGATCGCCATCGATTCGGGCATCGCCGCGGCGAGTCCCCCGATCGCGTGGCGGAGCGACTCCGAGAACGGCTCGCCGCCGCTCGAGCCCGCGAAAATGTTCTTTCCCGAGGTATCCAGAACGCTGACATGGACGTGCAGGCTGCAACCGGCCCATTCGGCGAAGGGTTTTGCCATGAAACTCGCGGCAAGTCCGTGCTTGCGCGCGACCGATTTCACTGCGCGTTTCAGGAGCACCGCGTGGTCGGCGGCCAGTTCGGCGTTCGAGACGTGATGGAGGTTGACCTCGAACTGCCCCGGCGAGAACTCCTTGAGCGTCGCGCCAGCAGGAATGTTCTGCGCCTCGCAGACGGCGTAGAGCTCGGCAAGGAAGGGATCGGCGTCCTCGACATCTTCCATGCTTCCGTACTGCGGTCCGTCCTGTTTGTGACGCGTACCGGGAACGCGTCCGACGCTGGGCGACGGACGATCGCCGCTCCCCTCCAGCAGGTAGAACTCGAGTTCCGTTGCCGCGACGGCAGTCAGGCCCATGTCCTGGAGCGGCTTCATCGCGTGCCGCAGCACCTGGCGTGGATCCGCGAAGAAGGGGCCGCCTTTCGAGTCGTTCATCGCGAGCAGCAGCTGCGCAGTCGGCACGTGTGCCCAGGGCACGGGCGCGAGGCTGCCTGGCACGGCCGTCGAGATCGCATCGGGATCACCGTCGCGGCCGCCGTTGTCGATGCGGTCGAAAGTCAGGCCCTTTGCGTCGAGGAGCACGGTCGCGCCGCAGAAGTTGAGCCCGTCGGTGAAGGGCTTTGCGAACTCGCCGCGCACTACGCGCTTGCCGCGCAGGATCCCGAGCATGTCCGGCTGCAGCAGTTCGAGCTGCTGCGTGTCCGGATACTTCTCCAGGAACTTCTGGAGTTCCTCCGGAACGCGCTTGGTCGCCTTGCTCATGGATTCCTACCAGCCCTCCACGCGATGGCGGCTTTCGCGCCGTCCCGTCGCAGGATCTCGTTGAACTCGCGCGACTCCGCGGTCTCCGTCGTCTCGACCCGGATGTCGATTTCGAGCGCGTTCAGCAGCGCCTGGCGCATGCCGCCAATGTCGAGGCTGCGGTTGATGGCCTGCTTCGTCATCCGCACGGCGAGGGCGTCGTTGGCGGCGATGCGAAGCGCGAGCGCGAGCGCCTCGTCCATGAGTTTCGCGGCCGGTACGATGCGATTGACGACGCCGAGCGCCTGCGCCTCGGCTGCGCTCACGCGATCCTCGCCCGTGAGCAGCAGGTACTTCGCCTGTTTAGGGCCGATGAGCCAGGGCAGGAGCAGCGCGACGATGCCGCTGCCGAACTTCACCTCCGGTTCACCGAAGCGGCAGTCGTCAGCGGCGATCGTCAGGTCGCAGGCCATGGCGAGTTCCATCGCGCTGCCGAGGCAGTAGCCCTGCGTCGCGGCGATCGTCACCTTCGGGCTGTCCCAGAATCGCAGGATGATGCGGAAATCCTTCTCCAGCGCGCGGCGGACGTCGGCCGGATCGGGCCGGCCGTCGCCGACGCCCATATCAAGATCGAAACCGGCGGAGAATGCGCGGCCCGTGCCCGCGAGCAGGATCGCGCGCACCGTCTCATCTGCTTCTGCCTCGTCGAGCGCCCGGTCGAGCGCGTCGATCATCGCGGCGTTGACGGCGTTCAGCTTGTCGGGTCGGTTGAGTGTCAGCACGGCGACGGCACCGTGACGCTCCGTCAATACGAGCGCATCGGCCACGCTCAGCCTTCCTTCAGCCGGAACCACGCGGACTTCGGCTGCGTGTAGCTCTTGAAGCTGTCGAGGCACTTGTCGCGTGCGTTGCCGGACTGCTTGAAGCCGCCGAAGGGCTGGGTCATGTCGCCTTCGTCAAAGCAGTTGATCCAGACGACGCCGGCCTCGATGCTGCGCACGAGGCGGAAGGCCGTGTCGAGGTCGCGGGTCCACACGCCGGCCGCGAGGCCATAGATCGTGTCATTCGCGATCCTGATGGCTTCGTCCACGCCGTTGAACTCGATGACCGATGCCACGGGCCCGAAGATCTCCTGGCGCGCGATCGACATGTCGTTCTTGACGCCGGTGAAGAGTGTCGGATTCACGTAGGCGCCCTTCTTCAGCTTCGCCGGCGCGTCGCCGCCGAACTCGAGCTTCGCGCCCTCCTTGCGGCCCTTGTCGATCATGCCGAGCACGCGCTTCTGGTCGTCGCGCGTCACGAGCGGACCCATGTTCGTGTCCGGGTCGAGCGGGTCGCCGGGCTTGAAGGCATCCTGGCCGAGCTCGATGAAGCGCTCGACGAATTTCTTGCGGATCGAGCGGTCGACGAGCAGCCGCGAGCCCGCGTTGCAGACCTCGCCCATATTGGAATAGATGCCGCGATACGCGGCCGTCACGGCGCGGTCGAGGTCCTCGATGTCGGCCATGAAGACCTGCGGCGTCTTGCCGCCGCATTCGAGCGCGACCTGCTTCATGTTCGACTGGCCCGCGTACTGCAGGATCAGCTTGCCCACCGCGGTCGAGCCCGTGAACGTGACCTTGCGGACCTCATCGTGCAGCGCGAGCGCCTTGCCTGCTTCCTCTCCGAGCCCGTTCACTACGTTGAAGACACCCGGCGGGCCGCCGGCCTCGATGAAGAGCTCGGCGAGGCGAAGGCAGCTCAAGGGCGCCTGCTCGGCGGGCTTCAGCACCACCGTGTTGCCGGCGGCAAGCGCGGGCGCGATCTTCCAGGTCGCCATCAGCAGCGGGTAGTTCCAGGGCGAGATCGCGCCGACGACGCCATACGGTTCGCGCAGCACCATGTGAACCACGCCGGATTCCGTGTTCGTGACGGAGCCATCCACCTTGTCGATGCATTCCGCCATGAAGCGGATGGTCTCGACGACGGCCGGCAGGTCGAGGTTCACGACGTCGGCGATCGGCTTGCCCATGTCGAGCGTCTCGAGGACGGCGAGCGCCTCGGCGTTCTCGTCGACGAGCGCCGCGAACCGGTTCATGACCTCCATGCGCGCGCGCGGCGCCATCTTCGACCAGACGCCCGCCTTGAACGCGCGGCGCGCCGCCGTGACGGCACGGTCGATGTCTTCCGCCGTGCCGGCGGATACCTCGGCGATCGGCTCGCCCGTCGCCGGATTGACGCTGGTGAACCGGCCGCCTTTCTTCGCGTCGACGAACTTGCCGTCGATGAAGAGCCGGGTCTCGAGCTTCTTCTGTGCCTTCGAGGCCACGGCCTGCCAGCGGCCATGGTCGTGCTTTGCAACGGTCTGGATGCTCATCGGGCTTGCCTCATGCGTTCGGGTTCAAGAGTGTGCGCCGGCCGCGGCACGACCAGCGCATCGACGATGGCGCAGCCGTCCGCGTGCACGATCACGGGATTCAGGTCTATTTCTGCGAGATGGTCGCCGAGCGCGGCCGCGAGCACGGAAAAGCGCTCGGCCACGCGGCAGAATTCCTCGATCGCGAGCCCGCGGCGGTGCCGACGGCTCTGCAGGAGCGGCGCGATGCGAAGCCGATCCAGGAGCCGGGCGGCCTCGGCGGCATCGAACGGCGGCACGGCATAGACCGTGTCCGCGAGCGCCTCGACGTGCACGCCGCCCGCGCCAAGGACCACGATCGGGCCGAACTGGGCGTCGTGAATCATGCCGAGCAGCATCTCGACGCCCTGGGCGGAAACCATCGGCGCGACCAGCACGCGCGCGTCAATTCGCTTCGCGAGGTCGCAGTAGGCGGCTGCGACGGCAGTGTCGCTGGCGAGCGCGAGGTGTATGCCCTGCTGGTCGCTCTTGTGGTCGAGGCCGCGTTTCGCGGTCTTGAGCACGACCGGATAGCCGATGCCCCGCGCAGCCGCGATCGCAGCCGATTCGCTTTCGACGATGGTGCCTGCGTTGGCTGGAAGGCCGGCGTCTCCGAGCAGTGTCAGGGCGTCGTTCTCGTCGAATCGCCGGCGGTCGGCGAGTCGCGCCCGCATGCGCGCCAGCGCCGCTGGCGGAATCACGGGTGCATCTCCGCGGGCGCGCGCCGTGAAATCGCGATGATCGAGGAGGTGGCGCACGCCACGGAGAAACGACGTCATCCCGTCCAGCACCGGGAATCCTTCGCGCGTCGCGTCGAGGATCAGCGGGTCCGACCCCGTGCCCTGGCGGTTTGCGACGAGAAACGCGGGCTTGCCCGAAGCGCCATGACCCGCGCGCAGATAGGTGAGGTAGTCAGTGAAGATGCCGCCGCCCGGGGCGCGGTCATGGATGACGGCGCCGATGGCGGCTTCCGGGTCGCTCATGAGCGTGCTGAAGCACTGTTCCATCGTGTGATGATAGTCGGGCCCGCCCGTGCTCCAGGCGTCGAGCGGGTTCACCGCCGGCAGGCCCGGGTCGAGCAGCGCCTCGAGCTTGGCGGTCGACGCTGGCGAAAGCTGCGTCAGCGGCACGCGGTGGTCGTGGGCGAGATCGATCAGGAGCTGGCGCTCGCCGCCGGAGTCGTGGATGGAGACGAGCCCGCCGGCGCCCACCGGGTGCGGTTGCGCGAACAGGATGAGCGTCGTCGCGAGTTCGTCCATGTCGCGCACGCGGTGCACACCGTAGCGGTCGAACACCGCGTCGTAAACGCCATCTTGTCCCGCGATTGCGCCGGTGTGCGACACCGTCAGGCGTGCCGAGAGTTCAGTCCGGCCGACCTTGAGCGCGACGATCGGGATGCCGCGCTCGCGGGCTTTCGCAAAGGCCGCAATGAGGCCCGCGGGATTGCGCGCAGTTTCCATGAAGAGGCCGACGGCGCGGGTCTCGGGCTGGTCGAGCGCGAAGTCGAGATACTCGTCCATGGCAACGGCGAGCTCCTGGCCGGTCGAGACGACGAGGCTGAAGTCGATGCGCTCCTCGCTGTCGACGATGCCGCACATGCCGGAGCCCGAATGGCTGATGTAGGCGACGTTGCCGCCGCGCCGGTGCGTGCGCGTGCGGAAACCGCAGCCCCAGATGCCTTCCGCAAAATTGTAGAAGCCCATGCCGTTCGCGCCGCAGACGAGCAGACCCGAAGCCCGGATGTTTGCTAGCACGCGGTCCCGGAGTGACGGCTCGGAATCGTCGGCGAGCACGAGAGAGGACATTATCGTCGCCGCGCGCGCGCCGTGTGCAATCACTTCGTCGAGCGCTTCCTCGACGCGCGTGTCTGCGATCGCGAAGATCACGTGCTCGACCGGCTCGGGGAGCGCTTCGAGGGACGGGTAGCAGGACACGCCGAGCACTGACTTGCGGCCCGGGTTGACGGCGTAAAGGCCGCCCTCGAATCCGCCCTTCAGCAGGTTTTCGATCGTGTGGCGCCCGACGGTACCTTCGCGCTCGGTCGCGCCGAGTACCGCGATGGAGCGGGGACGGAGCAGTGGATCCAGGCGATGAGGCATTCCGGCCCCGCGCGAGGCGGTCAAAAATCCGCAGCGGGCGTCGCGCGCTTCCGCGGCGGATCCCAGAACGCGCCCTCGACGACGCGGCAGCGCGCCATCACGCGCGACCACTTGAGTTCGCGCTGGTAGTAGATCTCCGCCCACAGTTCGTCGCCCGGACGGCCCCAGGGCATGTGCATGGACGCGTAGGCGATGTTGGCCTTCGCGGACGGCGACCACTCCGCCGAAGTCACCGTGCCGACGACATTCTTGTCCTTGTCGTAGATGTAGGCAGAACGCGCCGGCTTGTTGCCCTCGACGTCGAGCTTTACGAACCGGAACCGCGAGCCGTTCTTCTTCTCCTCGAGCAGGGCGCGGCGGCCGTTGAAGACCGGCTTGCTGAAATCCACGAGCCAAGCGAGGTCGAGCTCGAACGGCGAGCGCGAGCGGTCGAGCATGATCGCCTGGTCGGCCGGGTGGAAGTCGACCTGCGCCTGGATGAAGCCGGCCTCGATGCGCGCCACTTCGAGCGCGTGCGTGCCCATCGGCCGGATGCCGTGGTTGGCGCCTTTGTCGAAAAGTGCATCCCACAGGTCAAGCGCGTACGGCGGGTCGATCCAGAGCTCGTAGCCGAGATCGCCCGTGTAGCCCGTGCGCGAGACCATGAGTTCGCTGCCGGCGAACGGGAAGTACTTGATGTCGAAGGGCTTCATCTTCTCCGCGCCCGTGCAGCCGATCGCCTTCAAGACGGCGCAGCTCGTCGGTCCCTGGAGCGCGAGTGCGGCGACGTCGTGCGTGTCCTCGACGATCGTCACGTCGAAGCCGAATGCCGAGCGCGTCAGCCAGTCGAGCTGGCGCTCCTGCGAGCAGAGGCGGTAGACGCCCTCGCGCAGGTGGAAGATCGTGCCGTCGTCGATGACCTGGCCGTTGTCGTCGCACCAGACGCAGTAGCCGACCTTGCCGGGCTTGATCTTCGCGACATCGCGCGTGACGAGCCGGTTCAGGAACGAGAGCGCGTCGGGGCCCGTGATCAGGTGCTTGGTCATTGGCGTCAGGTCGAACACGGCACAGGCATTGCGGATCGCCGCGTACTCGAGCGCCTGGTCGAAGAAAGCATCGGCCGTCGTGTAATCCTTCCAGCGATGCCACTCGTTCAGCGTGTTGAGCGCGGAAGTGCGCGGATGGAACGGCGTTTCCCACACGGCCTTGCGGAAGTGTTCCTTGTGGTTCATTGCGTCCTTGATGCTCATGCCGCACGCTCCGTGGCGAGTACCGCATTCGCGGCGTTCTTGCCGGCAGAACCCATGACGCCGCCACCGGGATGGCAGCCGGCGCCGCAAAGGAAGAGGCCGGCAACCGGCATTGCGTACTGCGCGGCGCCCGGAACCGGCCGCATCATCATGAACTGGTCGAGCGCGAGCTCGCCGTGGTGCCAGTGGCCGCCCGTGATGCGGAACTCGCGCTCGATGTCCGCGGGAAGCAGGAGTTCGGAGCCGACGATCTGGCGGCGCAGGCCGGGCGCATGGCGCTCCAGCACGCCGAGCGTACGCTCGAGAAGCTCGCGCCGCGGTGCGTCGCCGCTCGCGCGCGGGTCGAAGGGTGCGTACTGCACGATCGCCGACAGGACGTGCTTGCCCGCGGGTGCGAGCGTCTTGTCGTGCACGCTCGGAATCGTGATCTCGAGGGCCGGGGCGGGCGAACACTGGCCGTACTTGGCGTGGTCGAAGGCATGTTCGAGGTACACGAGGTCCGGCGAAATCACGAGACGCTCGCCTGCGAGTTCCGCAGGCAGCCGAGCGAAAGCGGGCAGGGCGTCGAGCGCAAGATGCAGCTTAGCGGCCATGCCCTTTGTGCGGATATTGCGCACGCGATGCACGAAGCCGGTCTCGAGGTGACGCGCCCCAAGCAACGAGAGCAGAGTGCGCGCCGGATCCGCGTTCGAGACGACCGTGCCGGCGGCGATCTTTTCGCCGCTCTCGAGCTCGACGCCGGAAACCCTGTCGCCGTCGAGCGTGATGCGCGCGACGGTACTGCCCGTGCGGATCGTCGCGCCGGCAGCGCGTGCCGCGGCGGCGATCGCCTCGCTGATCGCGCCCATGCCGCCTTCCGGCAACGACATGCCGTCATTGCCATTGGCCAGGCCGCTCAGTCGGTGCAGCAGCGCGAGCACGGAGTTGTTCGACCGCGGACCGAGATTCGCGCCGAGCACCGCGTCGAGCGCGAGCGCGCCTTTCAGCAGCGGCGAGTCGAATTTTTCCTCGAGCACGTCGTAGATGTTGATGCCCGCGATGCGCAGGAACTCGCGCATCGGCTCACGTCCCATCAGCCGGATGTCGAGACCGAGCTTGGCTGCGCCGATGAAGTCGGCGCGTCCGCCGCCGCCGAGCCGCGGGGCCTGCCGGTTGTGTTGCTTCGCAAGAACGCGAGCAAAACGGAACATCTGCGCGTGATACGCGGCAAGCGCCGTGCGGTCGCTATCGGACAGGGTCCCGGACTCGACGCGGCCCCCGTCGAGCAGGAGGTGATCGCCGGCGGAGGCGAGCGCGACGGTCTTGAGGCCGGTACGCGCCCACTTCAGGCCGTGGGAGTCGAGCTTGAGCTCGCGCGCGATGCCCGCGTCGAGCAGGTAGGAGAGGTGCGCGCAACCCGAGGTGCGGAAGCCCTTCGCGAACTCGCGCGTGACCGCGGCGCCGCCGACCTGAGCGCCCGCCTCGAGTACGGTTACATCACGCCCCGCGCGGGCGAGGTAGGCAGCGCAGACGAGGCCGTTGTGGCCGCCGCCGACGATGACGATGCGATCGCGATCAGTCATCGCTCCAGCCCTCCGGCACGATGTTCGGGCGGCGCAGGTCCATCAGGATTTCCCGCGCGGCATTCGCGCCCGGCGCGGCCATCACGCCGCCGCCCGGATGCGTGCCGGAGCCGCACATGTAGAAGCCTTTCACCGGCCCGCGATACTGCGCATAACCGGGGAAGGGTCGGTTGAAGAGCAACTGGTCCATCGTGAGCTCGCCCTGGAAGATGTTGCCCTCGGTGAGGCCGACTTCGTTTTCTAGCTCGCGGGGCGTGCGGCATTCGACATGGCGCACGAGCGACTTGAAGTTCGGGCTGTAGCGCCCGATCTGGTTGAGCACCGTGTTCTTGAATCCTTCGCGATCTTCGTCGGTCCATTCGCGGCCGTGGATGAAGGGCGGCACGTACTGCACGAACACCGACATGAAGTGCTTGCCGGGCGGTGCCATGGTCGGGTCCGTCATCGACGGGATCAGGAGATCGAGGTACGGCTCCTTCGACCAGGTGCCGTTCTTCCAGTCGTCGTAGGCGCGCTCCATCTTCTCGAGCGAGTCGAGGAAGTGCATGTCGCCGTAGGCGAGGGGATTGTCCTTGCCGAGCGCCGGAAACTCCGGCAGTCCGTCGAGCGCGATGTTCAGCTTTCCGGACGAGCCGCGGATTTTCCAGTTCTTCGCCTTCTCGACGATCGCGGGCGGCAGGTCCTTGGGGTCAAAGATCTTCGTGAACGTGCGCCGCGGATCGAGGTTCGAAACGACGACGTCGGCGTGGTACTCGTTGCCGTTTTCGGTCGCGACCCCGGTGACGCGGCCACCCTTGACAATCACACGTGCGACCGGCGCGTCGGTCACGATCTCACCGCCGAAGGACTTGAACGAATTCGCGATAGCGTTCGACACCGCGCCCATGCCGCCCCGCGCGAAGCCCCAGGCGCCGATCGAGCCGTCGACGTCGCCCATGTAATGGTGCAGGAGCACGTAGGCGGTGCCCGGCGAGTAGACGCCCATGGCCGAGCCGATGATGCCGCTGCCCGAGAGATGGCACTTGATGGCGTCCGACTCGAAATACTCGTTGAGGAAATCGGCGATGCTCATCGAGTAGAAGCGCAGCGTGTCGTAGATGAATTGCTCGCCGAACTTGTTGAGTTCGCGACCGAGGAAGATGAGTTCCTTGAGGTCGCGCGGCTTGAACGAGGTCGGGTCGGGCGGGGAGCGGAGCAGGAGCGGGCGGATGAACTTGCACTGGCGGATGACGTCGGTCGAGTACCGGTGGTACGCGTCCGCGTCGCGCGGGTTGTGGCGCGCGAACTCGCGCCGCTGCACCTGCTCGTCGGTGTAATTGCCGAGGATGTCGCCGTTCGAGGTGATGGACACGCCGCCGCCGTAGGGCACGACCTGCAGGCCGTGTCGCGCGAGCTCGAGGTCGCGGAAGAGCTCCGGGCGCAGCAGGCTGCACACGTAGGAGCAGTTCGAGTAGAGCCAGCCCTTTTCGATCTCGCGGCTGACGGCCGCACCGCCGATCCAGGGATTCCGCTCGACGACCAGGACCTTGAGGCCGGACCGCGCGAGATAGGCGGCATTCGTCAGGCCGTTATGGCCCGCGCCGATGACGATCGCGTCGTATTTCGCCAAGGTCGGTTCTTCTTTCAGGTCGTGTATTTTGTAAACGGCGCCTTAACCGGTCCCCGCGCGCTTTCTACTACACGGTTCACGGCGGTTTCGAAGCGATCGAGGGTCTCCCCCAGGCAGCGGTCGTCGTGTGCCTCGCATATGAACCAAGGCTCGCGCGAGTCGGGCTCGCAGAGCACGCCGAGGTCGTGGAGGTGCGGCGCCAGTGCTTCGTAGAAAGTGTAATCGCTCGTGACCCAGTCGCGGTAGTCGCGGGGCGGCTTCTCGCTGAAGAACAGGCCGCTCATGGAGGGATGCCCGCTGAAGGAATGCTTGATGCCACGCTGCGAAAGGACCTGGCTCATGCCGGCCCGCAGCTTCGTTCCGTATTCCGCGATGTTCGCGAGGGCGGGGGTCTCCGCCAGGATCTCGAGCGTCTTTTCGGCGGCCGCGAGGGCGACGGAATGGCAGGTGAAAGTGCCGCCGTGAACGACCCCGTTGCCGAAGTTGCGCATGATGTCCTCGCGCCCGCAACACACGGAGATCGGGTAGCCATTGCCCATCGCCTTGGCAAAGGTGCAAATGTCGGCCTTGACGCCGAAGAGCTCCTGCACGCCGCCCTTCGCCACGCGAAAGCCGGTTTTGACCTCGTCGATGATGAGGAGGATCCCGTACTTGTCGCAGAGCGCGCGCGCCTCCTTGAGGAATTCGCGGGTCGCCGAGATCGAGCAGCAGTTGCCCATGATCGGCTCGATCATGAAGGCGGCGATGTCGTCGCCGTAGGCCTTGAACACGCTCTCGAGGCGGTCGGCGTCGTTCATCGGCACGGAGTGGATCAGGGCGCGCAGCATGTGCGGGACGCCGGCGCTGTAGGGCACAAGCTGCGGGTCGCCGTGACCGGGCTTCCATTCCTCGACGGCGGTCGTCCAGAGCGCCGCGTCGAACACGCCGTGGTAGCCGCCCTCGATGACGACGTAAGAATCCTTGCCGGTATGAGCGCGGGCCACCCGCAGGGCCGCCATCACGGCCTCGGTGCCGGAATTGGAGAAGCGCACGAGTTCGGCCGCCGGCACCATGCTGGCGATCCGTTCGGCCACGGCACATTCGCGCTCCGTGGAGAGGGCGAAGACGCCCCCGACCTCGATGCCTGCCCGGGCCGCCGCGTCCACCCGCGGGTCCGCGTAGCCGAGGATGCAGGGGCCATAGGCAAGCCGGTAATCGATGTACTCATTGTCGTCGATGTCAGTGAGGCGGGCGCCCTTCGCCGACTTGACGTAGATGGTCTTGTCTTCGCCCCAGTAGCGGAAATTCGACGAAACGCCGAGCGGCAGGCGCCGGATGGCTTTCTGGAACTGGGCATTGGACTTCGCGAGGCTTCGGGTCATCTTGCTGCCCTCCAGATGGGCCCTCTCAAAGGGGACGTTCCCCTTTAAAGGGGAACGTCCCCTTTGAGGTTCCGGGGTCGTTTTTCGGCCGCCTAGGGTCCCACAAAAGGGATCGCGGCGTCCATGTCCAGTGAATATGTGTTCATTCATTGGAATGACCCGGCGAACCCGGTAAGATAGCCCTTCCATGCGCGCGGCGTATTGACACAATTGATTGATTCTGAAAGGAATTAGTTGAACGCGAAACGTCAGCTCGCGGTCGTGCCGAGGCGCCGTACGGCGCCCCCGGAAGAGCGCCGCGAGCAGCTGATTCAGGCCACGATCCACTGCGTCGCCGACCGCGGCCTTTCGGACACGACGATCGCGACCGTGGCGCAGGAGGCGGGTCTCAGCCAGGGCATCGTCAACCTGCATTTTCGGAGCAAGGAAGGGCTCCTGACCGAGACGCTGCGCTATCTCGCCGACGAGTACCGCAATGCCTGCCGCGAAGCCGCCGCGGCGGCCGAGGTTTCGCCTGTCGCAGGCCTCCTCGCGATGGTCGACCTCGACTTCCGGCGCACGATCTGCGCCCGGGATAAGCTCGCCGTCTGGTTCGCCTTCTGGGGAGAGCGCAGGTTCCGGCCGACCTATCGCCGGATCTGCGCCGAGCGGGACAGGTCTTACGACGACATGGTGCGCGTGATGTGCGCGAAGCTCTGTGAGAGCGGCGACTATCCGGACGTCGACCCGGCGCTGGTGGCCGACGGCCTTTCGGCGCTGACCGACGGTCTCTGGCTCGACCTGCTCGTGAGGCCCGATTCCATGAGCCGCGAGCGGGCGAGGCAGATCTCGCTCGCCTACCTCGCGGACGCGTTTCCGCGGCACTTCCGCCAGCCCGAAGCAGCGGCGCGAAGCTGAGCCCATGCAGATCGCGCTCGACGAACAAGCCCGGGGCTGGCGCGATCGCGCCGCGAAATTTGCGACCGAAGAGCTGATCCCCTGGGAAGTCGAGGCGGAGCTGCACGAAGGGCGTCTGCCGCCCGAGGTGGAGAAGCGCCACAAGAAACTTGCGGTCGAGCTCGGCTTCAGCGGCATGGATGTGCCCGCGGCGCGCGGCGGACGCGAGGCGCGGATCGTCGACCAGGTGGCGGTCTGGGAGCAGCTCGGGCGCGTCACGAATGCGCTCTGCTGGTGTTTCTCCGAGGCCCAGAACTGGATGTTCGAAGCCTGCACGGAAGCGCAGATCGAACGCTTCATCCTGCCGCTCATGAGCGGCAGGCGGAAGGAGTGTTACGCGATCACGGAAAGCGGATCGGGCTCGGACGTCGAGATCGAGACGACTGCACGCCGCGCCGATGGCGGTTACCGGATTTCCGGCGAGAAGTGGTACGTCACGAGCGCGAATCACGCGGATTACTTCATCCTGCAGGCGCGCCTTGGTGACGGTCCTCATGCGGGCTCGGATTCCCTGTTCTTCATCGACAAGGACCAGCCTGGCATCGAGGTCCTGCGCACGCCGCTCTTCAGCCACACCTTCAGCGCCCATCACCCGACCTACCGTTTCAGCGACGTTTTCGTCGCCGAGGACCAGCGGCTCGGCCCGGAGGGCGACGGCATGCGTTTTTCGCACAGCTGGTTCCGGCGAGAGCGGCTCATGATCGCCGCGCGCTGCTGCGGCGCGTCGGCGCGCCTGATCGAGGAGGCGACCGCCTTTGCGAGTGCGCGCAAGGTCGGCGGCGAGGCGCTCGTCGGGAAGCAGATGATCCAGGCCATGCTCGCCGACAGCGTCACGGAACTCTGGGCGTCGCGGCTCATGACCTTCGAGGCGGCCGAGGCGCATGACCGCGGTGACGACCTGCGCTCGCTGCACGCGCGCTGCTCGATCGCGAAGCTCTATGCATCGGAGGCGGCGAATCGCATCGCCGACCGGGCGCTGCAGATTTTCGGCGGTCGTGGCTATATGCGGGAGAATTGCGCGGAGCGATTCTTCCGCGAGCTCCGCGTGGACCGCATCTGGGAAGGTTCCAGCGAGATCCAGCGCCTGATCATCGCGCGTGCGCTCATCAAGCGCGGCCTGGAGGGGATGTAGTCCGTGGAGCCCCCGTTGATGACGCTCGCTCTTGCGGCGCTCCTGGCGGGGAGCGCTGCGGGAGCCGCCGAAGAGAAAGTGCTCAACGTCTTCACCTGGCCGGATTACATCGCACCGGACACCATCGCGAACTTTGAAGCCGAATACGGTATCAAGGTCAATTACGACGTCTACGATTCGACCGAGATGGCCGAGGCGCGGCTCCTGGCGGGCCGCACCGGCTACGACGTCGTGGCGCACGCCGAGCGTTACTCCGCGCGCCTGATCCCGATCGGCGTCTACCAGCCGCTCGACAAGGCGAAGCTTCCCAACCTGCGCAACCTCGATCCCTGGGTGCTCGAGACGCTCGATTCGGCCGATCCCGGCAACCGTTACGGTGTGCCTTACCTCTGGGGCACGACGGGATTCGCCTACAACGTCAAGATGATCCGCGAGCGGATGCCCGACGCACCGGTTACGAGCGGCGACATGCTCTTCAAGCCCGAAGTCGTCCGGCGATTCGCCGACTGCGGCGTCACGTTTCTCGATGAACCGACCGACGTGATTCCAATGGCGCTTTTATATCTCGGGCACGATCCCAACAGCCTCGACCCAGGGGACCTTGCGGACGTCGAGCGCCTGCTGAAGGGTGTGCGCCCCTACATCCGGTACTTCAGTTCAGCGAAGATGCTGATCGACCTGCCGAACGAGGAAGTCTGCATCGCGATGAGCTGGTCGGGCGACTATGCGCAGGCGATGCTGCGGGCGCAGCAGGTTGGCAAGCCCGTCGGTCTCGCCTATACGACGCAGCGCGAAGGCACGCTCGCCTGGTTCGATCTCTGGTTCATACCGGCCGATGCGCCCCATCCGGACAACGCCCACCTGTTCCTCAACTACCTGCTTCGACCGGACGTTGCCGCCGCGATCAGCCTCGAGACGCGCTACGCCACGCCGAACCTGAAGGCGATCCCGTTGCTGCCGCCCGCGGTGCGGAACGACCCGGCGGTGTTCCCGCCCGAGTCCGAGAAGCATCAGCTGTACAAGGGCGTGGTCCACGACCCGCTCGACGAGCGCAGGCGCTCGCGCCTGTGGTCGCGCGTGAAGACCAACCTGTGAGCGACGTCCCTTCATCGGCGCTCGTTCAGATCCGCGAAGTCACGAAGCGCTTCGACGGCGCGACCGCGGTCGACAACGTCTCGCTCGACATCCTGCGCGGAGAGCTCTTCGCGATCCTCGGCAGCTCGGGCTGCGGCAAGACAACGCTGCTTCGGATGCTCGCCGGGTTCGAGCATCCAACCTCGGGCCGGATCCTGATCGACGGCACGGACATGACGGACGTTCCGCCGTACGAGCGGCCGGTCAACCTCATGTTCCAGTCCTATGCGCTATTTCCGCACATGACTGTCGCGGAGAACGTCGCCTACGGCCTGAAGAAGGAGCATGTGCCTGCCGCGCAGATCCGCGAGCGCGTCACGGAGATGCTTGCCCTCGTCAAGCTCGGCCCGCTGGCATCCCGCAAGCCGGAGAAGCTCTCCGGCGGCGAAAAACAGCGTGTCGCGCTCGCGCGTGCGCTCGTCAAGCGGCCGAAGCTCCTGCTGCTCGACGAGCCGCTCGCGGCGCTCGACAGGAAGCTCCGCGAGCACACGCAATTTGAACTCGCAAACCTGCAATACCAGCTCGGCACGACGTTCGTCGTGGTGACGCACGACCAGGACGAGGCCATGACGCTCGCGAGCCGCATCGCGGTCATGTCCGAGGGGCGGATCGCGCAGATCGGGACGCCGGGCGAGGTCTATGAGTATCCGGCGAATCGCTACGTCGCGGGCTTCGTCGGCAACATCAACCTGATCGAGGGCCGCGTGACCGGGGCCGCAAACGGGCGCCTGACGATCCGGTCGGACGCGCTCGACGCGGAGCTCGCAGTCGCTTGCGACGAACCGCAGGCCGTGAACGGCGAAGTGTGCGTCGCCGTGCGGCCCGAGAAGATCACGATCAGCCGGCAGCCGCCTGAAGGCGTAGATCGCAATGTCGTCAAGGGAGTCGTGCGCGACCTCGGTTATTTCGGCGACCAGTCGCTGTATCGCGTGCACACGAAGAGCGGCGCCGTCCTGCAGGTGAGCGCGCAGAACCTGCGGCGCTCGGCGAAGCTCGTCGTCGAATGGGACGACGAGGTGTACCTGTCCTGGGAAGTCGGCAGCACGATACTGCTACGCTCATGAGCGGCACGGACAACGGAAACGGCGGGCATTCCCTGCGCTGGCTGCGCCGGGCGGTGATGATGCCGTACTTCTGGCTGCTGCTTTTCTTCCTCGCGCCGTTCTTGATCATTCTGAAGATCAGCGTCGCCGACCCGATTGTCGCGCAGCCGCCGTTCACGCCGCTGCTCGAGTGGGGCGCCGCGGGTTTCGAAGGAATCCGGGTCACGTTCTCCAACTACGCCTTCCTGTTCCAGGACGGGTATTACGGGATCATCTATGCCGCGTCACTGAAAATGGCCGCGATCGGCACTCTGCTCTGCCTCCTGCTCGGCTATCCGATGGCCTATTACATCGCACGCCAGCCACCGCAGCGCCGCCAGATACTGCTGCTCGCGGTCATCCTGCCGTTCTGGATCTCCTTCCTCCTCAGGGTCTACGCGTGGATCGGGCTCCTCAACAATCGCGGCCTCATCAACGAGTTCCTGATCGGCATCGGCGTGATCGACCGGCCGCTGGCGATGCTCTACAACGACTTCGCCGTCTATCTCGGCATCGTGTACTCGTACCTGCCCTTCATGATCCTGCCGCTCTATGCGAACCTCGAGCGGCTGAATCTCGACCTGCTCGACGCGGCGGCGGACCTCGGCGCGCGGCGCTGGCAGGCCTTCGTCGACGTGACCTTGCCGCTGTCGGTGCCTGGAATCATCGGCGGCTGCCTGCTCGTGTTCATCCCGGCGGTCGGCGAGTTCACGATCCCCGCGCTTCTCGGCGGGGCCGACACGCTGATGATCGGCCGCGTGCTCTGGGACGAGTTTTTCATCAACCGCGACTGGCCGGTCGCGTCGGCAGTTTCTATCGTGCTGCTGCTGCTGCTCATCGCGCCGATCATGTGGTTCCAGCGGCTCCAGACCCGTGAACACGAGGCGGCGCGATGAAGGGCCGGTCGCTGCCGCTCGCGTCGGTCGTGGCCTTCGGTTACGCGCTCCTGTACGTGCCGATCATCTCGGTCGTGATCTACTCGTTCAACGATTCGCGGCTCGTGACGCTCTGGGGCGGGTTTTCGCTCCGCTGGTACGCGAGCCTCCTGCAGGACGACAAGCTGATCGATGCAGCGCTCCTGAGCCTGCGGATCGCGGTGGTGAGCGCGACTTTCGCGACTGCGCTCGGGGCAATCGTCGCGCTTGCGCTGCATCGCGTCGCGCGCCTGCGCGGCCGCCTGCTGCTGTCCGGAATGATCACCGCGCCGCTCGTGATGCCGGAGATCATCACCGGACTCTCGCTGCTGTTCCTCTTCATCTCGATGGCGGACCTCATCGGCTGGCCGATGAATCGCGGTGCCACAACCATCACGATCGCCCATATCACGTTCTCGATGGCCTACGTCGTAGTCGTCGTGCGCTCGCGCCTCTCGGCCATGGACGAGTCGCTCGAGGAGGCTGCCATGGATCTCGGCGGCCGGCCCGTAACGGTCTTCTTCGACGTCACGGTGCCGATGCTGATGCCGGCGCTCGTTTCCGGCTGGCTGCTCGCGTTCACCCTTTCGCTCGACGACCTCGTGATCTCGAGCTTCGTTTCGGGTCCGGGCGCGACGACGCTGCCCATGCTGATTTTCGCGAAGGTCCGCCTCGGGGTGACGCCGGACATCAATGCGATCACGACCATCATCATCGCGCTCGTCGCGATCGCGGTCGCGACCGCATCGATCGTGTCCAGCAGGCGCCGGCCGGTGGCGGCAGATTGAGTTGATAGGGAGGTGATCGGCTTGGGCGAATCACTCAGGAAACTGCTGGATGGCTACCGGGAGGGATACGCTTTGCCCGGCGGCGTCTACCGCGACGCGGAGATCTACGAGCAGGAGGTCCGCCACATCTTCCTGAAGTCCTGGCTCTACGTCGGCCACCAGAGCCTGGTCCCGGAGAAGGGCGACTATTTCCTGTTCGAGATGGCGGGCGAGTCGGTCATCGTCATACGCGACGGGGAGGGCGGGATCAACGCGCTCCTGAACGTCTGCCGCCATCGCGGGTCCCGGATCTGCGATGCGCTGACCGGCCGCGAATCGCGCCTCGTCTGCCGCTATCACGGCTGGACCTACGGACTCGACGGTTCACTGAAGGCCGCGGCGCGCACGCCCGAGGGCTTCGACCGCACAAAGCACGGCCTGCGCCGGCTGGCGCTTCGCGTATTCGACGGCCTGATCTTCGTGAACTTCGACGAGAACCCGCCGTCCTTCGACGCCTTCGAACGCGACATGGCCCAACCGATGCGTCCTTACGCGCTCGACCGGGCGCGCGTCGCGCACCGTCAGAATTATCCGATCGCGAGCAACTGGAAACTCGCGGTCGAGAACTACTGCGAGTGCTATCACTGCCAGCCCGCGCACCCGGAGTATTCCGTCGGCCATGGGCGCGCGATCCCGACGGGCGAGTACTCGGCGATGCTCAACGAAGTGATGGCGCGCGCGCCGGCGGTCGGCCTCACGCAGCACTGCGTGAGCCGTTCCTGGCTCCACGCCGAGAGCTTCGGCCTCGAGTACAGCTTCGACCGTTACCCGCTGCTCCGCGGCCACCTGACAGGCAGCCGCGACGGAAAGCCGGTGGCGCCGCTGCTCGGCACGATCACAGGCTACGACGGCGGTACGACCGACCTCCACCTCGGGCCCATGACCTTCGGGCTTGCGTACTGCGACCACGTCGTGCTGTATCGCTTCACGCCGCGCGGACAGTACCTGACGGACTGCGAGATCACCTGGCTCGTCAGCGAGAAAGCCGTCGAAGGGCGCGACTACGATCTCGCGGAGCTGATCTGGCTGTGGGACGTGACGACCATCGCCGACAAGCGGATCATCGAGCGCAACCAGGCAGGCGTCGACTCGCGCTTTTATGAGCCCGGGCCGTTGTCGCCGATGGAGGTGTTTACGCAGGATTTCCTGAACTGGTATGTCGCGGCGATGCAGGGCGCCGCCGGCGGTGGTTTGCCCGGGCGGCGGGCTATGGGTACTATCGAACGACTGCGGAGGGAAAGTCATGACTGACACGATTCGTGCGAACTCGCCGGCAGGCTCACCAGCACTCACGGCCGCAGTTTCGACGGTGCTGTCGATGGCCGCAGGTTCGGCGGCGGCGCAGGAGGCCACGAGTCTCGATGAGGTCATCGTCACTGCGACCAAGCGCGCGGAACGGCTCCAGGACGTCTCCGAATCCATCAGCGCATTCGACGCGAACGCGATCGCAATGCGTGGCCTTCAGCAAATCGACGACGTCGCGAAGTACATCCCGGGGCTTTCCCTCGCGCAGCGCGAACCGGGCGGCACGACCATCGTGTTCCGCGGCGTCGCGAGCTCGGGCATCCAGTTCGGCGCTGTGTCCTCGTCGGCGCTCTACCTGGACGAGCAGCCGATCACGCAGAGCGGGCGCAGTCCCGACCCACGTTTCATCGACATCGAGCGAATAGAGGCACTGCGGGGTCCCCAGGGCACGCTGTACGGCGCGAGCTCGCAGTCGGGCACGCTCCGTGTGATCACCGCCAAGCCCGATCCCTCCGGCTTTGATGCCTGGGCGGAAGCGCAGGTCACGGACGTCCAGGGCGGTGGCACGGGCTACGACGTGAGCGCGATGGTGAATATTCCGCTCGCCGAAGACCGCGTGTCGCTGCGGCTCGTCGGCTTCGCGGCCGAGGACGCCGGCTACATCGACAATGTGCTGTCGGTCAGCCCGCTCGGGCAGGAGGTGCCGGGGCAGGGGACTTTCGACAATTCGAACGTTGTCGACAAGGACATCAACAGCGTCGAGACGACGGGCGCGCGCGCGGCGCTGCGCTTCGACGTCAGCGAGAACCTCAACGCGACGGTCGGCCTCATCTACCAGGACCTGACCGCGAACGGGCACAGCGACTTGTCGGAAGGCGTCGGCGACCTGAATCAGGTGCGCTTCGAGGACGAAAGCCTCAGCGACGAGTGGTACCAGGCCTCCCTGACCGTGAACGCCGTGCTGCCCTTCGGCGACTTCATCGTCGCGGCCTCGTACTTCGACCGCAAGTTTGCCTACGAGGCCGACGCGACCGACTACGAGTTCTCGTTCCAGCAGAGCGGCTACGTGATCTACGACTTCGGCGGCGACCCCCGGGGCTTCGCCACGAACGACGAGAACACCCGCATCACGACCGTCGAGGCGCGGCTGCAGTCCAACAACGACGCCGAGAGCCGCTGGTCCTGGCTCGGCGGCGTCTTCTACAGCAAGGAGGCCGGGCACACGGCCTTCGACAGCTTCGTGCGGGACTATCAGGACTCGCCGGCGTTCGCGTACTTCGCATACCTCGAGTACAACGTCTACAACAACACGCTGGCCCCGACCGAAACCTGGTTCCTCGGCCGGTACGAGACGGAGCTCGAGCAGCGCGCGTTCTTCGGCGAGATCGGGTTCGACGTCACCGAGAACTTCACGATCACGGCGGGCGGACGCTGGTTCGAGTACGACCGGATCTTCAACCTGCACCAGGAGTCGCCGGCCGGCTTCAGCGGCTTCTCGCGCACGGACGCGGACACGAAGTCGACCGAGGACGGCACCGTCGGCAAGCTGAACCTCACATACCGCATCGACGACGACCGGATGGTCTACGCGACCTGGTCGGAGGGCTTCCGCAACGGCGGCGCAAATGCCGTCCGCCCGAGCTCGATCCTGCCGCGTGAGTTCAAGTCCGACACGCTTACAAACATGGAGATCGGCGCCAAGACCGAGTGGATGGGCAACCGGCTGCGTTTCAACGTCGCCGCCTACCTCATGTCCTGGGACGACTTCGCTGTGCAGATCGAGGACCCGCAGCCCGGCGTGTTCCAGCTCGGCTACGTCAACCTGCCGACGGCCGAGATCCCGGGTGTCGAGGCCGAGCTCACGTTCGCCGTGAGCGACGCCTGGCGGATTGATGCGACGCTCGGATACAACGACGCGCACGTCTCGGAGGCGACCACGCTGACGCTGACGGACGCTGACGGCGTCGATTACGTGCGGGTGGTCGAAGACGGCGCGCGCCTGCCGCTGACGCCGGAGTGGAGCGGTGCGCTCGGCATCGAATGGCGCCCGCGCGGGCAGCTCCTGAACTCGCAACCGTTCGCGCGGCTCGACTTCGCGTACGTCGGCGAGGTCGTCACCAACCTCGAGGGGTTCGAGTCCGTGGTGGGCCAGGCCGGCGTCAGCACCCAGGATGCCTACGAGACGGCGGACTTCCGTGTCGGACTCGAGGGCGAGGTCTGGAGCGGCTCGTTCTTCGTGGAGAACCTGTCTGACGAGCGGGCGGTCACGTTCCGCAGCAACCGCTGGGCGGAACCGCGCCTGACGATCATCCGGCCGCGCACCTACGGACTGCAGTTCCGCTACGACTTCTGACGCCGGCATGGACATCGGCGTCCCGATCCGGAATTTCGGCAAGGTCGACATGGCGGCGCTCGGCGCCGCAGTCCTCGCGCAGGACGAAGTTGCCTGGAGCGAAAACGTCCAGCGCCAGAAGGACTACGAGGTCCATGAACAGACCCGCTCGATCGTATTGCTCTTTGCAAACGTCGAGGACTGGCCTGCGATCGAGGTGAGCAAGCAGCCGGGTTGGGATCGCCTCGCAGAAGTCGCCGTGCCCGTCATGCACGAGATCATCCGCAACTGGTATCCGCCGGGCGGCACGATCATCCGCGCAATGGCGGCGAAGCTCCTGGCGGGCGGACGCATCATCCCGCACCGGGATTCACACCCGTCTTTCGGGGCCGGCCACCGCATTCACGTGCCGATCATCACTAATCCGCGCGTGCGCTTCATGATCGACGGGCGGCCGTTCCAGCTCGAGGTCGGGCAGGCCTACGAGATCAACAACCAGAAGGTCCACAGCGTCATGAACAAGGGCGCCGCGGACCGGATCAATTTCATCTTCGACTATCTGCCTCCGGACGCGATTCCGGGGCGTGCCTCGCCGCCGGCGGCCGTAGAAGCGAGGCCGCCGGGTTCATAGCGCCGGTAGCGGTCCCGGATCGGTTCGATCACCGCGATCAGTTCGTCGAGTTCCTTTTCGTAGTTGCGCCAATGGCCGATTGAGCGGTCGTAGATCGGCTGCCTCACCTGTTCGGAGCTCGGCGTGCGCACCGGCCGGTCGCTTTCGTAGAACCTGAGGCAAGCGTCCTCCCAGGGCAGGCCGCAGAAATCGAGCAGTCGCCGGACCTGCGGTTCAAAGTTGGTGACGACCTCCTCGTACTGCACCGTCAACACGCGGCCCGGCAGCACGCGCGCCCAGTGATCCATCATCCGCTGGTACTGGACGTAGTACTCACCGATCTCAGTCAGGTCGTAGGTGAAATTCTGGCCCTTTGCAAAGAGCTGCCGGTAGCAGGAAAGGCAGGCATCAAGAGGATGCCGCCGTGCATCGATGATCTTCGCGTTCGGGAGGATGAGCGCGATGAGCCCGACATTCGGGAAGTTATTCGGCATCTTGTCGATGAATCGCGCGGCACCGGTCCGCCGGTGCATGCGCGCCTGCGCGAGATATTCCTCACCGAGCGCCCGCAGGTTCTCCGGCGCGAGTTCCCGCATGGCCTCGGGGTAGTTGATGCCGTCGGCACGGTTGCGATTGAGGCCGGTCGCAAGCCGGCCGATGTAGGGCAGTTCGCTCGTGCCCTCGACCTGGCTGTGGCTCGCCAGGATCTGCTCGAGGAGCGTCGAACCCGACCGAGGCAGGCCGAGAATGAAGATCGGCGAGGAATCGGGGTTTCCCGCATCCGCCATCGAGGCAAGGAACTCGGCCGTGTACGTGCTGATGAGCCGGTCGTTCATGACCTCCGTCTGCACCGGGTCGTAGTGCACTTCCGAGCGCTGTTTCTCGTTGCCGCGCCGGTAGAAAACCCAGGCGCGCGCGAAATCGCCGCGGTCCTCGTGGGCCTTGCCGAGGGCGAAGAGGAAATTGACCTCCGATTGCACATTCTCGCCCCCGGCACTGGCCCGCGTCTCCATCTCGGTAACGGTTGCGTCGTCGAAGCGGTAGGTCTTGAGGTTCGCAAGGCTCCAGTAGGTTTCGCCGAAGTCCGGCGCATTGCGGATGCAGTTGTTATAGGACGCGACGGCTTCGTCATACTCACCGACGGCCTTCAGGACATGGCCGAGTCCGAGCAGCGCGCCGATGTGCTCAGGCCGCAGCTTCAGGCATTGCCGGTAGGAATCGATGGCCTCGCGGGTGAAGGAGGCGCGCGCGAGCGTCGAGGCGCGCAGGTAATGCGCCTGCGGCTGAGTCGCATCGAGCGCGATCGCGCTATCGAAGCACTCGAGCGCCTCGCCGTATCGGTCCTGGTCCTTCCGGAGCCGGCCGAGGTCGAGGATCGCCAGCAGGAAATCCGGTGCGATCGAGATCGCGTGCTCGAGCAGGTTCTCGGCGTCGTCGGCGTGATCCGCCTTTAGCGCAATCAGAGCGAGCAGGCGCATCGCATCGACGTTGCGCGGACTCTGGCGCAGGACCTGGCGATACAGGCGCTCGGCTTCTTCCAGCCGGCCCTCTTTCTGGTGCTCCGCAGCCAGTGCCATCAGGCGCCGCTCCGGAGACAGCGCGAAGCATTTCTCGAATGCCGCGTCCGCTTCCGGCCCTCGCCGGAGCAGCGCGAGCGCCTTGCCGAGCGCAAACCACGCGCGTTCGAGCGACGGGTCGAGCCGTGTCGCGCGCTCGAGGATTGGCAAGGCATCGGCGGGCCGGTTCGCCTGCACCAGTAGAAATCCCAGATCCTCGTATGGCTTCGCGAAGGTCGGTGCGGCGGCGACCACCTCGCGCAGGGTTCTTTCAGCCTCGTCCGCCCGCTCCATCTTGACCAGGAGGGCGCCGAGGAGCGCCTGCATGTTCACATCGCGCGGATACCGCTGGAGCGCCGCGCGGCAGCGCTGCTCCGCCGCGCCGAGTTCACCGGCGTTGATCAGGCCGATGGCCTGGTCGAAAACCGACTTGGGTGCGAGCGGAGAATTCATCGGGCGTGCGTCACGGTCCGGCGCGATCCGGGTCGAGGAGGGCGGCGAGCCGCCGGATGAGCGCGGCGTGCGCGGCAACTCGGCGCTCGAGCGGCAGCGCCGCCGCCGGCGTCTCGAAAACGAGCACGGTGTGTGCGGCGGGACCCGGAATCTCCCGGCCGCCCACCAGTACGCGCGGGGCGCTCATCAATTCGTCGATTGAACTGTCGACGACGGGTCCGATGATGCCATCGCGTATCGGCTCGTCGAACCGCGTCTGGCCGGCCATCTTGATCGGGACGCCGTACTCCCGCAGCACGCCGACCGCGCCGATCGCGAGCGCGTCTTTCTCGCCTTCCTTGCCCTGCGAGTAGACATAGCCCTCGTCGATCAGGTTGTCCTCGTGCAGGTCGATGCTGACGAGCGGCGGGTAGTCCCTGGCGAGCCGGAGGATGAAGGACGTGATCGCATCCGCCTCGGGGCTCGATGCTGCCGGCTGGCGCGGCTGGCCCGGATCGTCCGCCGAAGGCAGCAGGTGCGACGAATCGCCGACGCTCTGGCCGTCGATGTCCTTTGAATAAACGGCGACATTCAAATAGCGCCAGTTGCGCGCGTAGCCCTGCGGATTCAGGAGCGGCAGGAGCACGACGGGCCGCTTCGCGCCGAGACGGGCGATGTCATCGATCGCGGAGGCGATCGCATTCGGCCCCGCCGGTTCCTCGCCGTGAATCCCCGCGAGGACCCAGATGGCCGGTCCTGCGGCCGGCGAACCGAGCGCGATGACCGGCAGCGCCGCCGCGGTTCCCACGGGCTGCGACTGGAGGACGAGTTCCGCCTTCCAGCCGCGGTCGACGAGCCCGAGGTAGGCACGATAGAGCGATTCGATAGGGGCGCGGCCGTCGTCATGAGTCGCGACGCCCTCGGGCGGCGAAATGCCGGAATCCTGAGCGAGGCCCGGCAGCGGCAGGGCGGCGCACAGCAGGAACGCCGTTGAGAAAGCGCGAAACGATCGCATGGCCGAATGGTGGCAGGGTAGCCGCGGGCTGTCACCCGAGCGCCGTGCGCGCCGGGACTCACGCCCTGCCGACCGGACGGCACGGATCGCCGCATCGCCGTTGAAATGGCGGGTTCGGCTGCCTAGCGTTGTCGCGATCTTCATGGGAGTTCCAGCCATGCTTCGATCCGCCGTTGCCCTCATCCTGCTCGCGAGTGCCGCCCTGTCCGCCGCGGACAATCCGGAAACGATGGCCGAGCGCTCTCAGTCGAAGGCACGCGAAGTGCTCGACCGCGCGGTCGCCGCGAATGGCGGTGCCGAGGCGCTCCGCGCCGTCGACGTCGTCCGGCTCAGGCTCACCGGCGAGACCTATCCGCGCCTGCAGATGACCACGCCGGCGCCGCCTTTCGAAGGCGGAAAATTCGAAGAGACCCTGCTGGTCGACCTCGAGAACAACCGGTTGCGGCTCGAGCAGAAGGCCGGCGGATTCGGTTTCAACGGCGACAACACCGTCTCAATCGTCGGCGGCAAGGGCAATGCCTACGACAACCGCGCCAGAACCGTCACGCCGATTCCTGCCGAGCAGGCAACCCAGCAGCAGTTCATCCAGTACCATCGCCGCCTGCCGAACCTGCTGTTGCGACAGGCGCTCGATCGCACGAACTCGCTGCGCTATCTCGGGGAAGACCAGTTTGAAGGCCGCCGCCATGAAGTCGTGACCTTCGTGATGCCGGATGCGCAGCAGGTCGCGCTGTACGTCGACGCGCAGACGGGCCTCGTCTCCAAGTACGAGCTGATATTCGTCGACTCGCTGACCGGCGAGGAGGCGTCCGAGATCATCTTCAGCGACTACCACAAGGTCGGCAATTACCAGGTGCCGCGCCGCTGGATCAACCGCCTCGCGGGCGAGGTCAACGCAGACTATGTCGCGCAGGCGGAAATTAATCCCGCTGTCACCGACGAATCGTTCCAGGTCGCGGCTGCCGGCTACACGCAGGCGAAGCCGGTTCCGACCACGCTCGAGGAAAAGGTGGACAAGCTTGGTGAAGGCGTCTTTGTCATCCAGAACGTCGCCGGCCAGAACCAGAACACGCTGGCGGTCGGGTTCGCCGATTACGTGGCCGCGGTCGAGGCGCCCGGCTCGAGCGACGGCGCCGATGCCGTGATCAAGCGCATCAAGGAACTCTTTCCCGGCAAGCCGATCCGCTACGTCGCGATGACGCATCACCACGGCGACCACATTGGCGGCATGAGAAGCTTCATTGCCGAGGGCGCGACGGTCATCACGACCGCCGCAAACCGGGCGGTGATCGAAGCCATGGCGGCCGCAAAACAGAACGACCGCCTGGCCCGCAATCCGCGCAAGCCCGCGTTCCTGCTGCTGGAGAACGGTCGGCGCGTGCTGCAGGACGGAACGCGCCGGCTCGAGCTCATCGACATCGGCCCGAATCCGCATGCGCGCGAAATGGTCATCGCCTGGCTGCCGTCCGAGAAAGTCGTGTTCCAGGGCGACCTGTTCTTTGTGCCGAACAACGACGCGCCCTTCGGGCCGCCCCAGCCCTCGACCGCCTCCTTTGCGGGCAAGCTGAAGGAACTCGGCCTGCCGGTCGAACGCATCGCGTCCGTGCACGGCGACTCGGCGACCATCGAGCAGTTCCGGGGCGCCACCGCGGCAGCGGACTAGTCTCGAGGCGGTGCGGTTTCCGCGCCGCCCGCGGATGACTTAAAGTCCGGTTCGGCCAGGACCGGATTGCAGGCATGGGCGCTCCGCAAATAATCAAGGTGATTGGCGCCGCGATCGGGTTCGGCCATCCGGCCGATTCGTTCGCGACCGGCGGTCGATCCGCTCTTTCGCCGATCGTGCTCGGCGGCTGCGGGCGGTCCGGGACAACGCTCCTCCGGATGATGCTCGATTCGCACCGCCGGATCTGCTGCGGACCGGAGTCGAGCGTGTTTCGCCGCCGGGCCCTAAACCCGGAGTCGCTGGCCGAGCGCTTTGGCTTTCCGCCTGCCGAAGTCCAGGCGATCTACGATCGCGCGCGGTCCCGTCCGCAGTTCATTGACGAGTTTGCGGCGCTCTGCTTGCATAAGACCGGCAAGGCGCGCTGGGCCGAGAAGACGCCGCGCAACATCAGCCGCATCGCCGAGATCTTCCGCTGCTTTCCCGAGGCGCGCTTCGTGCACGTGCTGCGCGACGGGCGCGACGTGGCCTGTTCGCTCCGCACCCATCCGCGCCATCGCGTCGAGAACGGCAAGCTCATTCCACTCGACACCTGGAAGCCGATCGCGGGTTGCGCGCGGCGCTGGCGCGACGATATCGAGGGTTCGCGCCCGTTCTGGGGCGATCCGAGGTTTCACACGGTTCGCTACGAGGACCTGGCGCTGGATCCCCGGCCCGTGCTCGAAAAGCTGATGAATTTTCTCGGGGAGCCCTGGGACGAGGCAATGCTCGCGCACGCCGGCACCGGCTCGCCATTTCGGGACGTCACCCGGTTCGCCCAGAACCCCGAGGCACTCGCCGCCGTCAGCACCGCCTCGCTCAGCCGCTGGAAGCGCGACCTCGACGCCAGGGACCGGCGCATTTTCAAGCGGATCGCGGGTAAACTCCTGATCGAGCTCGGCTACGCGAGGGATCAAGGCTGGTAAGCTGGATACACGTCCTCCACGACGAGGATTGATTCAGATCAATGTGCACTGGAGCTGTGAAGTCCATATTTGAAGACGTGAACGCGTCGGCGACCTTCGATGCGGAGCTGCTTCGCCGCTATGACCGGCCGGGCCCGCGTTACACCTCGTACCCGACCGCACCGCATTTCACACCGGGATTCGATGATGGCAGCTACCGCGCCTGCGCGCTGCGCAGCAACGAGGTGCCTATCCCCAGAGATCTGTCGCTCTACGTCCATGTGCCTTTCTGTTTCAGTCCCTGCTTCTACTGCGGTTGCACGCGCATCATCACGCGCGACCGAACGCGCGGCGCCGCCTACGTTGCGCGGCTCCAGCGCGAGATCGAGATGGTTGCGCCGCTCTTCGACAGGGACCGCGATGTCATTCAGCTGCATTTCGGCGGCGGCACGCCGAACTTCCTGGATGCCGGCGAGCTGGCGAGGCTCGTGCATTTCCTGGGCGAGCACTTCAACCTGAGCGACCGTGTCGACCGCGACTTCTCGATCGAGCTCGACCCGCGGACGCTCGAGAATGGTGACGTCATGCGACTCGCCGCACTGGGCCTCAACCGCGTGAGCCTTGGCGTGCAGGATTTCGATCCAGCCGTCCAGAGCGCTGTCAATCGTATGCAGAGCGTGGAGCAGACCCTGGCTGTGATCGACGAGTGCCGGGCGAGCGGCATGCGCTCTGTCAACGTCGACCTGATCTACGGTTTGCCGAAACAGACCTGCGAAGGGTTCGCGCGCACGCTGGACACGATCATAGGTGCGCGTCCCGACCGGTTGGCGATCTATGGTTACGCCCACCTGCCGGAAATGTTCAAGCCACAGCGGCAGATCGAGACTGCCGATCTGCCGGACGCGGTGGTTCGCATGGACCTGCTCCAGCTTGCCGTACAAAAGCTCACCGATCACGGATATCGGTTCATCGGCATGGATCACTTCGCATTGCCGCAAGACGAATTATCGAAGGCGCAGGCGGCCGGAAGCCTGCAACGCAACTTCATGGGCTACACGATCCATGACGACTGCGACCTGATCGGACTCGGCGTCAGCTCCATCAGCCATATTGCCGACAGCTACAGCCAGAACCACCGCGACCTGCCGAGCTGGGAGCGGGCAATCGACGACAATCGCCTCCCGATTTTTCGCGGGCTCGAGCTCGATGCCGACGACGTGCTGCGTGCAGACGTGATCCAGCAACTGATGTGCCAGGGCGAGATCGATGTAGCGCTGTTCGAACGCAATTACGGCATCGAGTTCCGGCGCTATTTTGCGGATGCCCTGGTGCAGCTTGAGCCGCTCGCCGCGGATGGCCTCGTGACCGTCGAATCCTCCCGCATAGCCGCCACCTCACGCGGGCGATTCCTGCAGCGCGTCATTGCGATGTGCTTCGACGGCTACATTTCAGGCGCGCATGGACAACGTTATTCCCGCGTGATCTGAAGCCCCGCGTCCGTTCGATGAAGCCGGGCGGCACCGGATGCCACTGGATGCCCAACACATCCGCTCAGTGGCTGAACTTGATTTCTTGTTGAACGATCGTTTAGCTTGTCGTGCATAACGCAGCTGGGACGCTATTCGTATGCCCGGTAGGGCGAGGTCAATGCGGGCATCTTTGCCGACCGTCGAACGCGAGGCGTTGGCATATACGGTGCAACAGACGTATATGGAAATTTTCCCGAGCCCGACCATCGAGCAGCGGCTCGACAGCCTGGAGGCAGGCTCGTACGTGGCGGTCACCTGTTCGCCGAGGGCCGGGGTCGACGAGACCATGGATTTCACCGAGCGGCTGATTGGACGCGGCTTCCGCGTCGTGCCGCATGTCGCGGCAAAAATGGTGCGTGACCGCGCACACCTGCAGGAAGTCATGCGCCGGATCGTCCATCTGGGTGTCGAGAGCATCTTCGTGCCGGGCGGTGATGCTCCGCAGCCGCTCGGGCCCTACTCGACGGCACTCGAACTTCTGCGCGACATCGCCGAATTCGACCATCG
>Ga0105106_10000122_pt1 | contig 49052 bp, 49 predicted proteins | sample PPLLaktember2015_5_FD_79109 | JGI IMG/M metagenome (GOLD analysis project Ga0105106, IMG submission 79109) | Freshwater sediment microbial communities from Prairie Pothole Lake near Jamestown, North Dakota, USA - PPLs Lake P8 Core (1) Depth... | ecosystem: Environmental > Aquatic > Freshwater >... | reverse complement strand
CGGCAAAGATGCGGTTGCGGCGAGACCGGCGAAGCCGGTTGCGTTCGGTAGATGTCATGGTTACCTCCATACAGGCAGGGGTGAATAAACCTGCTCACTATACTTTACGCAACCTGTGGAGGAAAGTTGCACGGCGATCCCCGGATCACCACTTTTGCCAGTGAACGACCTCTGCTATCGTCATGCGCCCGCCTTTTTTAGGAATCTCAGTCAATTTTAAAGTGTCTTGCGGATAGCCAAACGAACAAGCGATGCGCAGGTTGAGCTCGGTGGGAAATCCTAGGAGCAGGCGAGCTTTTTCCTGGTCATAGATGGATGCCAGGCAAGAACCGACCCCAAGCTCCCAGGCAGCAAGCTGCATATATGCTGCAGCCTGGCCAACATCAAACATGATCTGGAACTTCGCGCCCGGGTCAGGATGGAGGAAGGCAACGCCCAAGGCGGCGCCAGCCAGGTGACCGGCCCACTCGCCGCATTCGGAGAATTGCTTCAGGGTAGTTTTATCGGTGATGGCAATAAAATGCCAGGGTTGGGTGTTCTTAGAGGATTGGGCGCGGCGACCGGCATTGAGGATGGCGAGGATGAGCTCTTCGGGGAGGGGATCGGGGGAGAATTTACGAATTGCGCGTTTAAGGCGGATGGCGTCAGAGACGTTCATGGGATAATCCTCATTATTCGTGCAGATTAATAACCACGCATGTGGGAGGCTGGGATAGGTCTGATCATGTATTCAATCCAATCGCCGTGTATAGTCGGTCGAACTGGCAATTTTGATCGAGCAAGGATTGGAACTCCTTAAGTTTGCTGATCAGTCCCAGATGGGATCTCCCAAAAACGTGCTCGATCTTCTCGATGGTCTCCATCGTGTTGCCGCGCACCAACAGGATCGGGACACCAAATTCCTCGGCTTGTTTAACCACCAGCGGACTGGGATGCAGGTTGCCAGTTAGGATCAGGCAGGTGGTGGAAGTCTCGAGGGCGGCAAGTTGAATATCAGTGCGGTCCCCACCCGTGATAACGGCTTTGTTGGAGGATCGGCGGAAGCGACTCAGGGCAGCTTCGGCACTCATCGCACCTACCGTTAAGTTTTCAACCAAGGCGGTTGGGTTGGTGACCTTGGTCAGCAGCTCAGGCTCGAGGACCTCCACTAATTCTTCCAGGGTCAGCGCTGCCAGGCTGCGGGATTCAGGCAAAGCGCCAAAGACAGGAACACCTCGTTTCTCAATAAAGGGGATGGCAACTTCCTGGACGAATTGGCTGGCCTCAGGTGGAACACGATTGACCAGGATACCGCACATGGATCTCCCAAGGCGGGCCTGGGAAGCCAGGATGTCATCCAGCATACGGACTTCTTCACGGTATTTGATGACCACCAACACCTGACCACCAAGGGTATTGGCAACCTGGACGGTCGGCAATCCAACCACATATCCTTCCCGCAGACTACCACCACCTTCCAATAATAATATGTCCTTCCCATTGCCAGCTTTTTGTGAGGCGTTTTGGACAACTGCCATAAGATCTTCTGGTTGAGATTCCACCAACCGCTGGCGTAAAAACTCAGGCGTCAGTACTACCGGCGAGAGCTCCCAGGATTCCGAATCCAATTCCAAAACATCTTTGACGAAAGCGGCATCTTCATCGGCAATCCTTCCGGCAATCCGCCAGGGCTGCAAACTGAGTGGTTTCAGGTAACCGACCTGAAAACCATCTTTTTTCAGACGTAAACCTAAAGCCAGACAGGTGGCGGTTTTTCCAGAAAATCGTTCAACGGATGTCACATACAGGGTTTTCATGGGCAGCTCCAATGATCTTTCAATGTTTATTTCATGATCAGGCGCATATCAATTGCCAGCGCCCCCTGGCCCTGGGAATAGACCATCAAGGGATTGATATCCAGCTCAGCAATCTCCGGAAAATCCTGGACTAGCTGACCGATGCGCAAGAGGGTGTCCAGGATAGCATCCTTGTCTACAGGTGGTTGGCCGCGCACACCATCCAATAAGGCATGAGCGCGGATCTCGCCCAACATCTCGGCTGCTTCCTGCCGAGAGAAGGGAGCGATGCGAAAGGTGACATCCTTAAGGGTTTCGACATAGATGCCACCCAAGCCAAATGTAACCAGGGGTCCAAACTGGGGATCACGGTTCATGCCAACCAATACTTCCAATCCCTCAGAGGGGGCCATCTCCTGGACCAGGCAGCCCCAGATGGTTGCCCCGGGGACATAGCGCTGCGCCCGGTACACCATCAATTCAAATGCATCCCGCACTTCGCTGGCGCTGCTAAGTCCTACTTTCACGCCGCCAACATCCGTCTTGTGGAGGATATCAGGCGAGGCGATCTTCAATACGACTGGATAACCGATCTGACTTGCAATCTGGACAGCTTTTTCGGGTGTTTCTGCGATCTCAGAGCGGGGAATACGCAGCCCGTAGGCTTGCATGATAAGGCGGGCTTCTGAATCACCAATCGAGAGACGACCTTCGCTGCGCACCCGGTCGATCACCTGGGAAACCGCAGGAAGATCTACCTCGAAATGTGCATAATCTGGGGCGGGACGGGAGCGGATCTGACGGTAATCCGCCATGGCCTGGAAAGCTATAGCGGCGCGCTCTGGGAATGGATAATTGGGGACCCCATGTGCCATCAGAATGTCGGTTCCTTGGCGAATGCGCGCCTCGCCCATGAAACATGCCAGGACAGGCTTGGGGCTGTCTTTCGACAGGTCACAGACTGCCTGAGCGGTTGCGCCGATCTCCGTCATTGCCTGTGGGGTTAACAAAATCAGCATGCCATCAACATTAGGGTCGGCGGCGACTTTCTGCATGGCAAACTGATAACGGTCGGCGAGGGCATCCCCTAAGACGTCCACCGGGTTGGCAGCGCTGGCGGCGTCAGGGAGGTATTTTTCCAGGGCGTGGATGGTCTCATATTCAAAGCGGGCCATAGAAAGTCCTGCGCGTTCCAATGCATCAGTAGCCAGGATACCGGGACCACCAGCGTTGGTAATTATTGCAATGCGGTCACCGGGTAACGGAGGCTGATAACCCAGAGCCAGTGACATGTCAAACAAAGCTTGCATCGATTCGGCACGTAGGATGCCAGCCTGTTGAAATGCAGCCTGGTAGGCCTGTTCGGAACCTGCCAGGCTGCCGGTGTGCGAGGAGACCGCCCGCGAACCGGATTGGGTGACACCGGATTTTATCGCCACGACGGGTTTCTGGCGGGTGACCTGGCGAGCAGTCTGGATGAACTGCTGCCCATTCGGCATGCCTTCACTGTAGATCATAATCACGCGGCTGTGAGGATCAGCAATCCAATCTTCCAGCAAGTCAATCTCGCTGACATCGGCTTTATTTCCCAGGCTGACAAATTTCGACAGTCCCAAGCGGCCTGCCAGGGCGATATCCAGTACAGCGGTCCCCAGCGCGCCGGATTGGGACATGAAAGCCATCGGACCAGATGGAGGCGTACCGGCAGCAAAAGAAGCATTCATTGGAGTGAAGGTATCGATGACACCCAGGCAATTCGGACCGATCAGTCGCAGTTGATACTGTTTTGCGATCTGAATGAGCTCCAACTCACGCTCCAGGCCTTCTTCGCCGGCTTCTCGAAAACCAGCGCTGATCACAACCGCAGCTGGGATACCTTTCTCGCCACACGTTCGCAAGGCATCCGGAACAGCCGGATAGGGAATCACGATCACTGCCAGGTCGATCGAATCCGGCACGTCTGCTACAGTGGGGAAGGCGTTTATGCCTAAGATGTGTGTAGCGGAGGGGTTGATCGGATAGAGCGTACCTTTTTTTGTGAAACCGCCCTCAACCAGATTCTTTACCACCGCATAACCCAGTTTGGCTGGATTGGTGGAGGCACCAATGACTGCAATAGCCGCGGGCTTAAAGAAGGCGGCTAATTTAGTCGCCGCCATCGTTCTGGATCGTGATGATCACGAAGGTGTACTGGTTGGCAGGATTTACAGTCATGTTCACCGTCGCAGTGCGATCCAACCGATGATAAACCAGGCTGACGGCACTTGAAAATTCACGGCTGGCAGAAGCATCAGCTTCCCAACCAAAGGCAGACATCTCGACTTTGTAGAAGGTCAACACTTCCTGGAAAGTCAGTGGCGTATAATAGGTAAGCAGCTGCTCGGAACCATAGAAGTTCTCAGTCTGGCTTTGATCAATAACTGGAATGTCTTCAGGGGCCGGTCCAGACGGAAGATTCTGGGAAATGACTGCCTGGACGGTTTGCACTAAGCCAGGATTGGCTGTTGCGACGGATTGTAATGTCGAGACCAGGGGGGCGTTCTGGGTGGCAAATGCCTGGACTGTTTCTAAGATGCCCGGGTTTTGCGTTGCAAATGCCTGGGCTGTCTGAAGAAAGGGACCTGCCTGGGTTGCTAAGCCACGAGCCTGGGTGACCACAGCCCGAGCAGTTCCGAGACCTTGCTCGACATCCTTGGATACTCCAAAGAAAGAGGAGCATGCAAGGGTAGTCAGGATGATCATTCCAATCAGGATGATTCGAAAGGGTATTTCAGGTTTTTTATGCATTTTGACGCCCTATGTATTATTGGTAGAGGTCGATTGTTTTGAAAACATGTCAATCCCCTCTACGAGCATGCCGATCTGATTGATGACTAACCAAACAATTATAAAAGTCAATATCCAAGCACCATCGCGGACCCAGTCTGGTGCGGAGGTGCGGCTATCTTTCAATCTGGTTTTGAGGGTGCTGACCTCCTCCTGATATTGATCAATTACCGTTTGTGTGGCACCCAGGTTGGTATTGATAACCTGGAGGTTCTGAGAAATCACAATGATAGATTCTTCGGCGGCAAGTAAATCCGTGTGAGTGCTGTTCAGATCACCCTGGATCCCGATAAACTGAGTGGGCAGCGGGGAGAGGCTTAGTGAAACCTGTCCCAATGCCTGGCTGAGGGGGACTTCGGGATCGTAATCGATCCCGATCAATGGTATGGCTGCCAGACTGTTAAGGACGTTATCAATCACCACTGCGCTGGATTGGGCGGAATCCAGGGCACTCTGGGTGTTGGTGATAATGGTCGGAAAGTCCTCGCCCATCAGTGTAGAAAATGAGTCGGCCAGAAGCCCGGTATCGTGGATGGTTTGTGCCAGTGAAACGGTGGAATCTTCCAGGGTTGTAATCGTTTCGGATATATTTAATACCGTAGCATCGATCACCATCAAACCGATTTCAGAAGTGAGGGTAGTGTCATAAAGCAGGCTCAGGTTGGATACTAAGCCGTCGGTGACAGGTTGACGCAAGCGCCAGATCTGGAATATGAAGTAGATGCTGACCAGCAGGCTAATCAAGGCGGCAAAGATCATCAGGGCACCGGTCATACGGCGGATCGTTTTCATCAAGTCACCTCATATTCCAGGATGTTATTCATTAACATTAAAATTGTACCACACGGTAATCCAATAGAGCTTATCCGAATTTCGTCCCGCGGATCGGTCGTTTATTTTCCTGGTGATTAAGGAAAGGCTCTACCTGAGTATAATACAATAGCAGGAGAGGAGATCAACTTTATGCATATCCTGGTAACCAATGACGATGGGGTAACTGCGCCTGGTTTGTTGGCGTTGGTGCAAGAGATGCGCAATGTGGGGCAGGTAAGTGTGCTGGCACCGGATCACAACTGGTCGGCATCCGGACATGTCAAGACCATGCATCGTCCGCTGCGAGTGTGGGAGACGAAGCTAATGGATGGGACGCTAGCACTGACCTCGGATGGAGCACCATCCGACTGCGTGGCATTGGCTTTGCTGGGATATCTGTCCGATAAAGTTGACCTGGTAGTATCCGGTATCAATCCAAATGCCAACATTGGGCATGATGTGACCTATTCCGGGACAGTTACGGCTGCCATGGAGGCGGTGATCGGAGGTGTGGCGGGGATAGCTATTTCTCTGCACTCGCCCGAGAACCATAAGGATGAGCTGGATTACGGCCCGGCAGCACGCATCGCTAAACGGATCGTGGAGAGACTGGTCAGTCAGGGGATGAATCCTCAACTGCTCTTGAATGTGAACGTTCCCTATCTGCAGGATGACCAGATCAAGGGAATCCTGACCACCCGGCAGGGGTTAAGGGTCTATCGGGACCGGTTGGACGAGCGTCTGGATCCTCGCGGCAGACCGTACTACTGGATCGGTGGGGATGCACCAACTGCGGTTCCGGACGAGGGGACTGATTATGGCGCACTTAGCCGGGGATTTGTATCCATTACACCATTGGATCTGGACTTGACCGATTATCGAGTGTTAGAAGTGATCGGAAAACAAGATTGGTAAACCCCAAGGTCAAGTACTTTCATGCCACCGAAGACCATAGATAAGAGTGACAGTTACCTATGGAACTGGTTAAGATTTCTCATTCTGCCCTTGACAGATTATAGAATCGCTTTAGAATCGGGCGGAATGAGTGCACAAGAGTTATTCCGACCTGATGTGAGGATCGCCCCAGGAGCACTGGCTCTTGTGGGCGACTTTTTTTATCATGAATGAGAGCCCTAGTGGCTCTATTTTTTTGCCTGCAGGCGGTGAATGATGATCCAACTCCCCGGTCTGATCGATCCACATGTCCATATCCGTGAACCTGGTGCGACGCACAAAGAGGATTGGGACAGTGGTACTGCAGCAGCGCTGGCGGGCGGATTCACCATGATCCTGGCCATGCCAAACACCCGTCCACCGGTCACCGATCAGGCAACATTGGATATAGCGCTCGAGGCAGCGCAGATCAAAGCCCGCTGTGATTATGCTCAATTCTTAGGTGCAGGACCGGATAACCTGGATGACCTGGAGAGCCTGGCACCAAAGACAGCTGGCTTAAAAATGTATCTTGACCAGACCTTCGGTCCCCTGCGCCTGGACGATATGACCTTGTGGATGGAGCATTTCAAACACTGGCCAAAACACCTGCCGATCGTTGCCCATGCTGAAAGCAGGACGATGGCCGCGGTGATCCTGATGGCTGCCTTGTGGGACCGTCCGGTGCACATCGCACACGTGTCGTTACGTGAAGAAATCCTATTGATCCGGGAGGCAAAGCAGCGCGGGGTAAAGGTGACTTGTGAGGTAGGTCCGCACCACCTGTTCCTCAGCGAGCTTGATATTGCCATAATTGGAAGTGGGCGGAGTGAGGTACGGCCGCGTTTGGCAAAGGTTGAAGACCAGGAAGCATTATGGGCTAACCTGGATGTGATCGACTGCTTCGCAACGGACCACGCCCCGCATACACTAGAGGAAAAAGACAGTCAAACGCCACCACCGGGATTTCCCGGATTGGAGACCGCACTTCCGTTGCTTCTGACCGCAATTCAGGCCGGGCGCCTGAGCATGGACGACCTGATCCAGCGTATGGTGGTCAACCCGCGACGCATCTTTGGACTACCCGAACAGCCTGAGACCTGGATCGAGGTGGATAAGGATGTTCGATGGGAGATACGGGCTGCCCAGATGCATACCCGCTGTGGCTGGACACCATTTGAGGGCTGGAATGTGCAAGGGAAAATCAAACGGGTGGTAGTGCGTGGGCAAACCGTAATGCAGGATGGCGAGGTTTTCGCTCAACCGGGAAGTGGGAAGAGGATCCGGTGAATTATTTGTACGGAGAAATATTTTACCCCTATATTCAATAAGATAAAAAGGAGAAATGAACATGTCCAATCTACCAAACTCTATCACTGGCCATAATCCACACCTGCCTTTTGGCGACCAGCGAACAGCACCCTGGTACGGGAAGGATATTCTTTCTGTCAAGCAGTTTTCTCGCTCGGACCTGGAGTATGTGTTTGATGTTTCCCATGAGATGATGACCATGGTCGCACGGGTAGGCACTTTTGACCTATTGAAGGGCAAGATCCTGGCAAATCTATTTTATGAACCTTCCACGCGTACTTCGTCGTCATTTACCTCGGCAATGGAACGGTTGGGCGGGAGCGTGATCCCGATCAATGAAGTGCGTTATTCATCTGTCTCTAAGGGTGAGTCTCTGCCCGACACGGTGCGTACGTTAGAATGTTATGCGGATGTGATCGTGCTGCGCCACCCGGAAACAGGCTCGGCAGCTCAGGCCGCCAAGTATGCACGCAAACCGATCATCAATGCGGGTGATGGGATCGGTGAACACCCGACACAGGCGCTGCTGGATACGTTGACCATCCGTGAGGAGTTGGGGGTGATCGATGGGCTGACAGTCACCATGCTGGGTGACCTGAAGTATGGACGCACAGTGCACAGCCTGGCGCGGTTATTATCTCTTTACAATGTGCGCTTGAACTATGTTTCACCCGAACTATTAAAAATGCCAACGGAGATCATCGAAGAGCTGCCGCGCACGCTGCCACAGAAGCAAACCCAAAGTCTGGATGAAGTGCTGGCGGAATCTGATGTACTGTATGTGACCCGAGTGCAAAAAGAGCGGTTCGAAAGCGAAGAAGCTTATGAAAAAGTCAAAGGTTCTTATGTGATCTCGCCTGAAACATTGAAGGTAGCCAAGAAAAAGATGATCGTGATGCATCCCCTGCCGCGCGTGGGTGAAATTTCCATGGAAGTAGACGATGACCCACGGGCAGCCTATTTCCGCCAGATGGAATATGGTCTGTATGTCCGCATGGCACTGCTGGCGATGGTATTGGGCAAGGCCTAGGAGAGGGCGATGGGGTTCTTTTCACGCTTAGAAGCACGAACCCGTCAGATCGGTTCGATACTGTGTGTGGGTCTCGATCCGCACCCGGCAGACCTGGAATCCCCAACCCCCCAGGCCGTGCGGGATTTCTGTATGCGAATGATCGAGGCGACTGCGGATATTGCTGCAGCTTTCAAACCCAACTCAGCATTTTTCGAAGCTTTCGGTCCGGAGGGGGTGCAGGTGCTGACAGAGATAATCGAGGCGATTCCGAAAGATATCCCGGTGATCCTGGATGCCAAACGGGGTGATATCGCATCAACAGCAGAGGCGTATGCCCAGGCAGTATTTACTGCTCTGAGGGCAAATGCTGTGACGCTCAATCCATATCTGGGGAAAGATTCAATTGAGCCATTCCTGAAAGATGCTGAGCGGGGTGTGTTCTTACTGTGTAAAACGTCCAATCCGGGGGCGGCGGACCTGCAGGACCTGCACCTGACGGAAGAATCTGGTGGGGGATTGCTGTATGAAAAAGTGGCCCGATTGGCACAGGCTTGGAATACGCAGGATAACCTGGGACTGGTAGTCGGTGCGACGCAGGTGGAGGCACTGCAGCGGGTGCGAGAGCTGGCAGCGGATCTTTGGATCCTGGCACCAGGTGTAGGTGCACAAGGTGGTGATCTGAAGGAAGCGTTAAACGCTGGGTTGCGAGCGGATGGATCTGGGCTGCTGGTGCCGGTCTCGCGTTCAATATCCAGGGCAAAAAATCCGCGGCAGGCAGCCCTCGAATTGAACGCAGCGATCCAGGCAGGTATTGACTCTTTCCTTGCAGTTCCGGACACATCCGGGTCTGAGAGATGGGTGAGGGATGGATTGGATGAGCTGGCAGATGGATTGTTGGAGGCCGGTTGTGTGAAATTCGGGAAATTCACCCTGAAATCCGGTCTGGAATCGCCTATTTATATTGACCTGCGCCAGTTGATCACCTTCCCTGGGCTGCTCAAAAAAGTAGGAGCAGCATATCTTCCGATCTTATACAAGCTGGAATTCACACGACTGGCTGGGTTGCCCTATGCAGCCATCCCGATCGCCACAGCGATCAGCCTGCAAGGAGGCTGGTCGATGATCTATCCGCGCAAAGAAGCAAAGACCTATGGAACCAAAGCGGAGATCGAGGGACTGTATACCGCGAGAGAACAGGTAGTTGTGATCGACGACCTGGCTACGACGGGAGGCAGTAAGTTTGAAGCCATCGAGAAGCTGAGCGCGGTTGGATTGATCGTGAAAGATGTGGTGGTGCTGATCGACCGGGAATCGGGTGCCAGCCGATCTCTGGCGGAAGCCGGGATCAGGATGCACTCTGTTTTTACACTCACCGAACTGCTGGACCGCTGGCAGGCGTCCGGCAAGGTGCCGGCAGACCAGATCCAGGCGGCGCGCGAATTCATTACATGTACCGGTTGATCCGTCCCTGGTTATTCCGGTTGGATGCGGAGCGTGCCCATGGATTAACCCTGCAAACGATCCGGCTGGCAGGCAACCTGCCAGGCCTGTCTGGATTTGTGAGAGGCTGGTTCAACGGTCCTGATAGAACGGTAGAGGTTTTTGGACTGAAGTTCAATAATCCGGTCGGCCTGGCGGCGGGGTATGATAAAGATGGGCTGGGCTGGCGCGGCCTGGCCTGTTTAGGATTCGGACATATCGAGATTGGCACGGTCACACTGCAGCCACAGGCAGGCAATCCCAAACCGCGGATCTTCAGGCTGCCGAATGAGCAGGCAGTGATCAACCGGATGGGTTTTCCAGGTCAGGGTGCGTCTGTTGTCGCAAGGCGGCTTTCACCAAAACGAACCCATGGATTGATCCTGGGGGTAAACATCGGTAAGAACAAAGACACACCACTTGAGCAGGCAGATGAGGATTACCTGAGCCTGCTGAAGATCTTCGCCTCACTTGCGGACTATCTGGCCATCAATGTCAGCTCACCCAATACCGTTGGTCTGCGCAGACTGCAAACACGGGATGCGTTAGAGAAGTTATTGAGCGCACTGGACACGGAACGAAAACAGCAGGAAACCACGCTGGGCAGACATGTGCCGCTGTTGGTCAAGCTGGCACCGGACCTGAGCGATGAGGAGCTGGATGATGCACTGGCAGCCATCCTGGGTCAGGGTATGGATGGGGTGATCGCCACCAATACCACGATGGGTCGGGCAGGAATACGGTCGTCTTTAGTTCGAGAAACGGGTGGGTTGAGCGGAAAGCCGTTATTCCCAATCAGCCTGGCGATGGTGCGGAAGATCGTCCAGCGTGCAGAGGGCAATCTGCCGGTGATCGGCGTAGGAGGAATCACCACGCCGACTGATGCTCGGAAGATGCTGGATGCCGGCGCAGCACTGGTGCAGGTATATACCGGACTGATCTATTCTGGACCCAGCCTGGTGCGTAAGATCCTTGAGGAACTCTATGATCCACAATCCAATCATTGATACATTGATGCAGCGGAAATCAATCCGAAACTACACGGCGGAACAACCGACGGAAGAAGTCCTGGAGACAATCGTAAGGGCGGGACAACAGGCTCCATTTGCTTATCAATTAGGGAGCCTGCTCCTTTCGCGGGATACATCCAAAAATCCTTTCAATGCCCCGCTGCTATTCACGATCTGCGTGGATGTGCATCGTTTTGAGCTGATCATGGCGCGGCGAGGCTGGGAGATCAAGGCGAATGACCTATCTGTGCTGATCCTGGGCATTCAAGATGCGGCGCTAATGGCAGAAAACATGGTCATCGCTGGTGAGAGCCTGGGTCTGGGAAGCTGTTTTCTGGGCGGCTGGCCTTATTATGCCAAGAAGTTGATCAAACAGTACAGGCTCCCACGCCGGGTATTTCCACTGGTCGGTCTGGTGATGGGATATCCGGCAACTAATCCACCGGTGCGACCACGTTACCCGATGGAATATCACCTGTTTGAAGATGAATACCCTGATCTGGATAGTGCGGCTGTTCAGAGGGCTATGGAAGAGATGGATGAAGGCTACCTTGCGCAGGATTATTATCGCAAAGCGAATTACATCATCCCTCTACAAGGGGAACGAGAAGAGATATTCACCTTCGATAATTACAGCTGGACGGAACATATCTCACGCAAGCTGGGCTTGTGGCAGAAAAATCCGCGCAGCATCCTGGCAGCTTTTAAAGCCTGCGGCTTCAGGCTACCAGGAATGCGGCGGGAAGAGGAAAGTCAGGGGATGCGAAAGTCAAAACGCCAAATATCTGGATCAGGCTGAGAAGCTAACGTACTCTCTCCGACTACCTGGTACCAGGTGGTCCCTGGATGGTAAGGGAACGGGCTTCCGTCTGGGTTGGTCAGGAAGATCACCGAATTGGTAGTTGGCCGGTTCCAGTTCACTGTATACATCTGACCATCCCGATAGGCATAGGCAGTACCACTGCCGCTCAGGTAGATTTCTATGATCTCATTGGGTGGTTGTTGATAAAATTCATGACGGGCAACCAGCACAACCACATTATCTGTGGCGACTTGCTGGTCGTTCAAGCGATCGACCAGGGGAACATATTCCTCAGCCTGGACCGAGGTAGCCAGGACATCATCCTGAAAACGCAGGTAGCGACCAGAGGATGGGTCATACTCCCAGCGGGAGTAATCATCGCTAGAGAAGTGCACGAACACCTGGCTGACCGGAGTCCCACCAGCGGGCATGATGGAATCAAAGGTCATGCCATCCAGGTTTTGCTGTGTGTTAACGACGCCGTGTGATACGGCATAGGCGCTCATTTCAGAAGTACCGCCCAGCAGAATATCCCCACCCGATGGATCGTAACGGCATAATGGTGCGGTAGATGTTGGCGGGCAGTCGGTGCGGGTGCCCTCCAGGATCAGGCGGTCGGAGTAGGAGGCGTTAAAAAAGCGCTCATTGATGATCGCATCTGCACTGCCATATGCGAACAAGCTCTGATACATCTGCACCAGTTCGTGGTCGAGCAGCCTGCCAGAGCGGATCGGACCGGCTAATTCAGCATCATTCCCGTAGAAAAGAGCAAAAAAGCGCGAGTATCCAGCATTGTGATAATAGTTAATGACGATATCTGCCAGAGATAGACCGAAGGGCGGACGGTAGAGATAGCGTGGGACGATATTGATCTTGACAGCGATCGGGCGCCGGTCGAGCAGATCCGGATCCGCTACAAGCAAGCCCGTCAGTGGATTGACCCCAGCGGGAAAATCCGCCGGACCATAAACCACCGGCAGGGGCGTGTTGGTGGGGATCAGAGCCTCAGTAGCAGTCGGCTCAATGGTAGGCGTGGCGGTCTCGGTGGGGGGGAGCGGGCTGGCTTCCAGAGTAAGGGTGGCCTCGAGCGGGATCGGTTCAGTAGAAGGTGCGGGGGTAGGTCCATTCTGGCCGCAGGCAACCAGCAGCAGGAGCATCAGCAGTCCGGGCATTATTCTTTTCAGCATTGAAATTTCCTCCAATAGGCGTTCAAGCGCCAATCATACCGCAATTACTGGTACTTTACCAATTGTCTTGCGTTTTCTTTAGAATCTTCTATAATCAGGAGATGACTTCCGAGCCAAGCAGACCTGCCAATCCACGAATTGCACCTATCTGGCGCTGGCTGATCGTTCTGGTAACATTGGGACTGCTGGCAACCTGGCTGGTGTTCACCCCATCCGGTCTGTTCGGAAAGGCTGGAGCGGTTGGGTACGCCGTGTGCCACCGGATCGAAACACGTTCCTTTAAAATTGGCAATATTCAATTCCCACTGTGCGCCCGCTGCACCGGGCAGTACTTGGGGGCGATGACCGGACTGGTCTTCCAGGCAATCCTGGGGAGCCGGCGGTCGGGCTCTCCACCTAAACGGGTTATCGCAGTTTTGATCATCCTGGCGGGATTGTACGGGATAGACGGGGTGAATTCTTATTTTCATCTGCCACCACTGTTGGAGGCATTTCCCGGATTACCGAGTCTGTATGAGCCGAATAATACGCTGCGTTTGCTGACTGGTACCGGTATGGGTCTGGTCATTGCAGTAGCGCTCTTCCCGGCGTTTACCAGCACCATTTACCGGGAACTCGATCCCAAACCGGCAATCCCAGGCATCCGCAGCTTAATAGGGATGGCAGCCATCGCACTGGCTGTCTCTGCTTTAACGCTGACCCACTCAATTTGGTTCCTCTACCCGCTGGCATTGGTGAGCACTGCAGGTGTATTGGTGTTATTATTGATGGTGTACACGATGGTTCTATTGATGATCTTCAGACTGGAAAACCGTTATGACCGGATCATACAGGCATTCTTTCCCATGCTGGCAGCATTCGCGGTAGCGCTCTTACAGATCGGCATATTTGATGCAGGGCGGTATCTGCTCACGGGTACCTGGGGAGAATTTCCATTTTAGCTGAGCATGCAACCAAACCTACATCCCATGCGTAGATATTGGTTGAGTAAGGAGAGAAATGGACCTATTTACAGCTTTTGGACTTTCAGCCAGCGCGGGATTAAATGCCTACATCCCGTTGCTAGTCGTGGCGATCCTGGCGCGCCTCAATGTATTCAAAGTTAGCGAACCATGGGATGCTCTGGCAAGCTGGTGGACCATCGGCGTGCTAATTGTGCTGGCGCTGATCGAATTCTTCGCCGACAAGATACCCGCGGTGAACCACGCCAATGACCTCATCCAGACACTGGTGCGCCCGACCGCAGGTGCGATCCTGTTCGCAGCCAGTACAAGTGTGGTCAGTGACCTGCAACCGGTAGTAGCGGTCATTCTAGGATTACTGGTGGCGGGGAGCGTCCACGCGGTGAAGACCGCAGCGGTCCGCCCGGTGGTCACGGCGACGACCGGTGGTGCAGGTAATATACCGGTCAGTTTTGCTGAGGATATAATTTCAACGCTGCTTTCGGTGATCGCGGCAGTTATGCCAGTGATCATCGCTGTTGTTCTGGTGCTGGTGACAGCGCTGATCGTCTGGTGGATCTGGCGACGGATCAACCGAGATCGGGCAAAAAGCCAACTATAAACATATTTTATAAAGGAGGAAGGTATGGGTTACAACTACAATCAGGGTGGTGCTGGGATGCCCCCCGCACCAGTTCAAACCAGCACGAATGCAATCATAAGTTTGATCGCCGGAATCGCTGGTTTGTTTTTCTTGCCGTTGATCGGTGGGCTGGTGGCAATTCTGACCGGTAATTCAGCAAAGAAAGAGATCGCCAATAGCGGAGGAACGATCGGTGGACAGGGATTGGCTCAAGCAGGCGTGATCATGGGTTGGATAGGGCTGGTCCTTTGGGGTCTGACCGCCTGTGCAATAATCGCTTTCGTGGTCTTTACCTTCGCAATCACCGGTGCAGCAATCTGGGAGAGCAGCAGCTTGCTCCCAGTAATTTTCTCGATAATCTAGATTAACTTAGATAATACTATCCCATGCCCACAGGTCGTAGGCATGGGATAGTATGCGTTTACCAAGAGAGTTAATCAGCCTGGAACAACTGGACGGACTCGGCTGGGTCCAGGCTGATGGTTATTGGCTGTCCAGCAGCTGGCAAGAGTTCATCGGAGGGGAAGTCGAAGGTGAGGGGGGTCTGGTTAATTATAAGTGATAGGCGCTGCCAATTGCCACGGAATGAAACGTCGGTCACAGTGCCCTGGAGACCAAAAGGCAGTGAGGCATCCGGGGAGGTACGATCTGGACGGAGCAGCACGAATACCTTTCCGGATGGAGTGCCCTGGGGAAGGGGTATCATGCCGATTGAGGTTGTGACTGTGGTTTGATTGTCGTTTTGAAATACTTCACCTTCCAATAAGTTATTCAACTCCAGGAAACGGGCGACAAACGGAGATGCCGGTGCACTATAGATCTGTTTGGGAGCGCCTATTTGTTCAATCTGGCCATGGTTCATCACGATCACGCGGTCAGCCAGGGTAAATGCTTCTTCCTGGTCATGCGTAACATAAATGGCGGTCTGATGCGTCTGGTGGAGGATGCCACGCAGATCACCAACCAGACGCTCGCGCAGGCTGCGGTCCAACGAACCGAGCGGTTCGTCCAGCATGAGCAGGCGTGGGCGAGGAGCCAGCGAGCGCGCCAGTGCAACACGCTGCTGTTCACCTCCAGACAGGGTATTAACATCCCGGGATTCTAATCCAGGCAAACCGACGAGTGCTAATACATCAGTGACACGCCCACGGATCGCCTGTGAGGCCATTCCGCTCAGATGTAATCCGAAAGCGATGTTCGCCTGGATGTTCAGATGTGGGAACAGGGCGAAATCCTGGAACATCAGACCAAAACCACGCAGGTGGGATGGAACGGAACTCAGGGAGGTGCCATCCCAGAGGATCTCGCCAGTATCGGGTTTTTCAAGACCGGCAATCAGGGTAAGCAAGGTGGACTTTCCGCACCCACTGGGTCCTAATATGGCCACGATCTCACCCGGAGAGACATCGAAAGAAATATCAATAAGGGCACGCGTGGTGCCAAATGATTTAGATACCGAACGGATGGATAACGCAGGCATTTAGAATTCACCTACCTCAGCAATGCGAAAACGTTCAATGGCGATCATCCCAGCAGCTGTGATAGCCATGAGTACGGTGGACAAGGCCAGAGCCTGTCCGTAATTCAACCCGCCGGGAAGCGAAAGAAAGCGGTAGATCGCTACCGGCAACGTTGGAAATTCGGGGCGGGCGATCAGGGTGGTTGCGCCAAACTCACCCAGAGAAATGGTGAAAGCAAAGGTAGAAGCAACCAGGACAGCCCGACCGACCAGCGGCAGATCGATCTTGAGGAAAACCTGAGCGGGTGAGGCACCTAAAACTGCACCAGCCTGATGCAAGCGCGGCCGAATGCTGCGCAGGGCAGGGGTCAGGCTGCGAACCACAAACGGAAAGGCTACCAGAGTATGTGCCAGGGGTACAAGCAGCCAGGAGGCACGTAAGTCCAACGGAGGTTGGTCAAGCGCAACTATGAAACCAAGCCCTAATGTGACCGCCGATGTGCCGAGGGGCAGCATAAGAATCGGGTCAATCAGACGGTTGAAGCTTGAGGACTGGTCGCGGGCCAGCGCCCAGGCAGAAGGGAGACCGAGTGCCATGGCCATCAATGCGGTCAACCCAGCATATCCCATAGAAATGCCAATAGAGGCTGCGGGCGGGGCATAGAAAAGTGATTGACGGCGATTTATAGTTAGCTCACGGTAATAATCCAGGGTAAAACCGGATTGTGCTGTGGTTTGATCGCGCCCGGTTGAAACATGGGTAAAGGAACGTAAAGCTAACGCAGCCAGGGGAAACGTCAGCAGGATCACCAGAATGCCGACCAACATGCTGGCGAAGAGCTTGCTACGCCAGGTGATCGGGCGGCGTTGTGTGTACTGCTGAGGTCGGATGGACAATGGACGGGTCAGGCGAGTAGACAGCCGGGAATATAGAACTGTCATACCCAGGGTGCAGGCAAGCTGGATCAGTGATAGGACCGCAGCCAGTGGAAGGTTGAAGAGGCTGACCGTCTGATAATAGATCTCTACCTCCAAGGTAGCAAAACGCGGACCTCCCAGGACCAGGATCACTCCAAAAGAGGTGAAGTCGAAAAGAAAGACCAATAGAGAGGCAGCAGAAATGGCGGGCAACAGCAGAGGGATGGTAACCTGGCGCATCGTTTGCCATTGGTTAGCACCCAATACCCGAGCGGCCTGCTCCAGACGGGGATCCAGGTGCGACCAGTAATCGCCGACCATGCGCAGGACAATGGTGGTGTTGTAAAACACATGTGCCACCAGGATGGCAGTGAGGGTATTGGAAAATCGGATGGGAGGGGCAACCAGGTCAAACCAATCCATCAGCGCCAGGTTGACCCAACCACTTGAACCAAGCAGGGCATTGAACGCTACCCCCACGACCAAAGTAGGCATCACAAACGGTATGCCCATCAGTGCCTGTAGGAGCGATTTTCCGCGGAACTGATAGCGGGCAAGCAAGTACGCCCCGGGTATACCGAGCGCCAGGGTAAGCAAAGTGGATAAGCCAGCCTGCCAGAAAGTAAAGCCAAGGACATGTAAAATCGAGGGAGATGTGAATGCCTGGAGGAACGGTGCTACCCAGCTACCATCCAGGCGGCTGAAGCTAACCGACAGAATGTTTGCAAGGGGGTAAAAGTAAAAGACTGCCAGAAAAGTAAGCGGAAGCAGCCACAGTAAGGCGGCAACGGCGTTCCCCCGCTGCCCAATTAATTTCATCGCAGGACGGTCTCCGTCCATGCTTGCAGCCAGGTTTCGCGATTAGCGGCAATATCAGCAGGGCTGACAAAGGCTGGATCTTCGGCCACGGATAGAAAGCGCTCGAAGGTCTCATCCAATGCAGCTTCAGGATTGACCGGGAAGACGTACATTTGTAATGGCAGGTCCTCCTGAAATGTCGGTGAAAGCATATAATCAATCCACTTTTCGGCCAGATCACGGTTTTGTGTGCCGCGCAGGATGCCGACGAATTCGATCTGGCGGAAGCAGGACCCTGAGCTAGTGATAACTGCGGTGGGAGGAGAATCCATCGGCTCAGCAGCATAGAGAACCTCAAATGGTGGGCTGGAACTATACGATAAGACGATGGGCCGGCTACCTCCGGAAAGTGTGAACTCTGTCTGATATGCGGTTTCCCAATCGTTCACCACCAAAACATCGTTGGCTACGAGACCTTGCCAAAAATCCAGATAAGCATCTTCACCGAAGTGACCGATAGTAGCCAGAAGAAAGGCCAGGCCAGGTGAGGAGTTTGCCGGGTTCTCCACCACCAGCAAGCTGCGATACTCAGGGAGGAGCAAATCTTCTAAACGGGTGGGTGGTTTAAGGTCATGCTCAACGAAGTAAGCAATTTCATAGTTTATACACACATCTCCGTAATCTACCGGCAGGGCGCGGTTTTCTGGGTCCAGTTGAAATTCAGCGGGGATATTCGCTAACATGGGCGAATTATATTCTTCAAAGATACCCTCATCCAATGCCCTACTTAAGAAGGTGTTATCTACTCCATAGAACACATCGGCGATAGGATTGTCCCGCGATAAAATCGCCCGGTTCAGGGCAGTGCCTACATCTCCGGAGGTTATGAACTGAAGTTTAACATTATAGGCAGATTCAAATGCTTCGATGACCGCCTCGGAAACAGCAAATGAGTCATGGGTCATGAGTGTCAATGAGGTCGGCTCATCTGGTGTTTTTGGGGTACAGGCAGCTAAAAGCAGTGTGATCAAGCAAACAAGCGAAAATTTATGCATTTAAAATATATCCTTTCTTATTCTGTAAATCGAATATGGGTTACCACTAGCAAACCAGTGTCTACGGTTACCAGGCAATTATCTGCCAGCATCACATTGCTGACACCACGCGGCGATCCCAGCGATAGGCTCCCGGCATTCAATGGATATTCAAGGGATTCCGTGGTGATCCCGGTTGCTTCGGCAGATAGAGGAATGAGAGAGATCAAATCGCCGGTTTTGCCATGGATGGTCAGACTGGCATTCCCGCATATCAATGTTACTTCCTGGTTTCCGTCAACGAATCGGAAACGGGTGGAGCGAAGGGCGGGATGTGCCAGGAGCATCAGGTTCGCCAGGGTCATGTCCCACCGAGCGCCTAAACCCCCATAAACGATGACCTCGTCGACACCGAGGTGAACAGCGTGAAGCAAAGCCAGCTCGAGATCGGTCTCATCTTTGTGGGCTGGGTAGCGGAGCATCTGGCTGCGCTTGTTCTTGAGTCCAGTCAATTCAAGGGAGGTGAGCGAGTCAAAGTCCCCGATAACATAATGGGGGATGCATCCCAGTTCCTGGCAATGTAGTGCACCACCATTAGCAGCGATAATCCAATCATCCGCCTGAAAATTTATAGGAAGTGGAGGATTCAACTCTCCGTTCGCAAAGATAATCGCCCGTGGCATATAAAAATTCCTTCCACCGGGGGAGGAAGGAGATTGTGGACCATTGCCATCCCTCCGCCGGCATTACCCGGATCAGGTTCGCGGGTCGAGAGCTAAGGGCTCTCCTCTCAGCCTGGGTATACCAGGCTCCCCGTTCGACAACTAAGTGTTATTCAGAGTATAAGCGAGTTTACAAAAATGTCAAGAATGGTAATAGAATGGAGTGGGCTTTCATTTGACGCAATATAGGCTTGCATGTATAATTTTTACAAATCTGAGAAGGGTGTTTTACAACGGCTGGAGGCCGCCTTATGGCTTTAAAGGGCAATCTCCGAGATTTCTCAGTAACGCAAATCCTTAATTTAATTAACGTTGCCCAAAAAACAGGTACGCTGGTGGTAGATGGATCAGCGCAACCGATCTGGGTATCTTTCCGCGAAGGTAAGCTGGCCTATGCACGGGATGGACAGGAAGATAATAGCCTGGCAGCGATCCTGTATCGTGCCAAGAAGCTCAATGCAGCACAATACAAAGCGATCAAAGAGCGCGCTGGTTCAATGAGTGACAAGGAATTGGGACTGCTGCTAATCAATGCCAATTATATATCCCAACAAGATATCCTGGCCAGTATGCGATCCTATAATGTTAGCGTCCTGAACCGCCTGTTTTCCCTGGTTGAGGGATTGTTCCGGTTCGAGACGACATTGTTACCGCCGGACGATAAGATCATTGTGCGGATCAATCTGGAAAATATCATCATCGAAGGTACTCGCAGGCTGCGAGAATGGGAACAGCTGCAAGATGAAATACCCAGCCTGGAAATGGCATTAAAATTTTCTGACCGACCTGGCCCCAATCTACGGAATGTAAACCTCAACGTCGAGGAGTGGAAAGTCGTTTCTTTTATCAATCCAAAGAATACCATACGACAAATTGCCCGAACCACCAACAAAACTGATCTGGAGATCCGCCGGATCGTTTTTGGTCTGATCCAGGCTGGCCTGGTGGAAATGATCAGACCGGTGGGGGCGATTCCGCCAACCATCGGTGCACGTTTGCCTATTCCAAATACGGATAAAAATGAACAAAAATCCCTGATCAACAGGATCATCAGCCGGATCCGTTCGATCTAGCGAAAATCATTGAGGCATCCAGCTATGCAAACAGTAAAAATGGTGGTCACAGGTCCTTTCAATGCAGGTAAGACTGAGTTCATCCGTTCGATCAGTGAGATTGATGTGGTTTCAACGGAACGCAAAATCTCATTGGATTCCGAACGGGTAAAGGACCAGACCACGGTAGCAATGGACTTCGGACGAATAACCGTTGATGATAACCTGGTATTGTATCTCTTCGGTACTCCTGGACAGCGACGATTTGATTTCATGTGGGAGATCCTTTCTGAGGGAATGCTTGGTTTTATTGTGATGGTGGACAGCACCCGCCCAGAAACATTTCGCGAAGCACGTAATATTCTGGAAACTTTCCGAGCTTATGCTCCGACCCCATATGTGGTGGCGGGTAATAAACAAGACTTCCCTGATGCCTGGGATCTGGCCGATATGCGCATCGCTTTACGGTTGGATCCGAAAGTAAAATTTTTATCATGTGTTGCCACCGATAAGGAGACGGTAAAGAAAGTTTTACTCGAGCTTTTGTTCAGCATCCTGGAAGAAATGGAACTCGGTGAGGGCTAACGACCAGCCCAAACCAATAGACAATGCTTTCCATTATTTACGAAAGATCAATGGGGTGTTCTAACGTCGAACTGTGTCCAATCTCCCATTTACATCTCTGCAGACCAGGTAAGCCAATTGAACCGGGGCACAGAAAATGAGGTGTGTATGTCAAAAATACTAATCGCAGAGGATGAAAGAGAAATCCGAGATTTGATCACATTTACATTGCAGTTTGCAGGTCATGATGTAACCGCAGTTTCCAACGGCGAGGAAGCGATTAAGTTTGCACAGCAGATAATCCCTGACCTGATAATCTTGGATGTACGAATGCCACGCATGAACGGATACGAGGCCTGCAAGGCGATTAAGGCTGAGAAGGGCATTGAAAACATCCCGGTTGTGTTCCTGTCTGCGAAAGGACAAGAATCCGAAGTGCAGGCTGGTTTAGAGGTTGGAGCAGTCGAATATATCCTAAAACCATTCTCACCTGATCAACTCACCAAGCGAGTGAAGACGATTTTAAATAAATATGGGAAGTAGAGATTCCGCTTAGCTGGAGGACCGGGCTCGGGGAGAAGCACATCCGTATGGTATTCCTTGACACAGGTATGTCTTACGCTTATAATGCACGTCGCTCTATTCCTCGGTAGCTCAATTCGGCAGAGCGGGCGGCTGTTAACCGCTAGGTTCGAGGTTCGAGTCCTCGCCGAGGAGCCAAACGAATCTTGAACTCATAAAACAGGCATCGGACGGGTACAACCTGTCCGATGCCTGTTTTATGAGTAGTAAGAATAACCTATGAGATCATTTATCTGTGCTAGATGTGTCCGCCTTAGGTGTGTCAACTTTCTTTTCAGGTTCGGCCGGTTTGGATTCGCGGCTGGCTCCAGAAGTGGAGCGGTGATCGGTGGCGTAGAAACCTGAGCCCTTGAAGAGGATGCCTACTGGTGTGTAAACCTTACGCAGCGCCTTTTTATTGCATTCAGGGCAGCGAGTCAGGACAGGATCATTAAAGCCCTGCTGGCGTTCAAAACGAACGCCACAACTTTCACAACGATAAGTATATATTGGCATTCATAACCTCAAGAATTGGAGAGGAATGCTCCAATCTGATAGGATTATAGCGCGCATGAAATGGATTGACAAGATGTGCAGAGGTCGGTTCTAACAATACTCTAACAATAAAGGGTTGAATGTCAATTATATCGAGTCGGTACCCCGCGGGGTGCGGGTAGGGGTAGGAGTACGGGTGGGGGTAATAGTGGGAGTTATGGTGGCTGTAGGTGTAATGGTGGGTGTGGGCGTGACTGTCGGTGTGGGCGGATTAAGTTCAGACAGGCGCTGTTCGGCGAACTGGTGCCACTCTGCGGGAACTGCTTGTTCCGGAAGGGCGACCAACGCCTGGTAGTCCATCATTGCATCCCACAGAAAATTATTATCTTCATAAACCTGGGCGCGATAATAATAAACATTCGCTAAATCAGTATCAGTGGCTGCTTTAGATTCAGCAACGGTAAAGGTGACACCCGCATCCCGAAGACGCCCATTCGCCCAGAAGGCCTGTGCCAGGTCTATGCTGTATTCGAATTGATAGTTTACCAACTCAGCAGCTGTGAACAAATCGTTGACCGCACTGAGGGAATCACCCTGTGCCAGATGGGTCAGACCGCGATAACGCAAAGCCTCGGGATTTTCTTCATCCACGGCAAGGGCACGGTCGAAGGCGTCCAAAGCTTGTTGGTAATAATCTGCGCCACGCAGGTAATACCCTTCGCCCAAGACAGCCCAACCGCTGGGGTCTTCAAACTCATAGCGGAGGTAAATTTCTGCATAGAATATGGCCTGCTCGGGATCTTCATTAACCAGGTAACAGCGCGCCAGGGTGATATAAGCAAGCAGGAGCGTTTGGTCATATTCATAACCAAGACGGGCATTTTGAAGGGCGATTGTATAATCACCCAGTTCCAAATATGCCTGGGCAGTGAGAACATAAATCATCGGCTTGCCTGGGAAAATGATCTCAGCGATGTTCAGATCTTCCAGGGCGGTCTCTGGCTCGCCATGAAATACCCGGTATGCTGCGCGGGTAAGGTACGCATCGGTGTAATATGGATCAAGCAAGATAGCCTGACCCAGGTCATCATCCACAACGCTGTTTTCGTTTATCCCCAGATTGGCGAGAGCTCTCCCCAAAAAGTTTGGGGCAAAGTATGGGTTGACCTCGATCCCCTGTTCGAAAGCTGCGATGGCAGGTTCGAAATCACCGAGCAGACGGTGGGCTTCACCAACATAATAGTGCAAGTCGGGATCATTGGGAGAGAATGTCACGGCTTGCTGCATATAATCCAGCATTTGCTCGATCTGGTTATTCTCATAAGCGTTGATGCCAATGCGATAAGCCTCAACTACCTGGTGGGGAGTATTAATATATATGGGTACCGGGGTATATGTTTCGGTGAGGTACATCCACAAAGGGGTGGGGCCAATAAATGGGGTTGAAGGCAAAGGGATCGGGGTGAGGGTGGGGGTAGGGGTTTCTGTATCCTGTGGTGTACGGGACGGGAATGGAGAGACCCGGAACATGGCAACTTCATCCCGCTGCATCTGGATACCATAGATAGCTACCAATACCAGACCGATCAGCAATACCGTCCCGCTAATGAATAAAAAGAGACGAAGAATAGGATTGTCCCAAAACCGGCGGAAGAATGGTTGGGGCAACTCAGGTCCTTTATCCAGGTCTTTTTGCCAGTTCCGGCGAATGGGAGGTACGGGTTTAACTTCCGGACCAGCCGTGCGAGCACCCAGGATAATTAATCCCCGGCGGGCTGCCTCGCTACTTGGGTCGGCGCGTAAGGCTGATTCGAGACAGAAAACGCGCTCGTTATGGGTGTCAACCAGGGTGCTCATCCACAACCAATAATCAGAACGGGAAGAATCGCTGCTCAACAAGCGCGTCAATAGGTCTTTTGCACGAACACGCTGTCCCTGACGGATAGCGTCCAGGGCTTCTTGATACATTTTTTCTTGAGCCATCGATACCTTTGGAAAAAGTGTAGCACAGCCTTGCCCTGCGGGCAAGTAATTGTGAGGTATTTCTTGAGTATAATGACCGGATAGTGAAAATCCTTTTTCGATCTCCCTGTTTATTTGTGTGGTTCCTGGTTGGGCTGTTGTCCGCAGGCTGTCAAGGTACCGGTTTAGATTTGCCCAGCGCAGTACCAAGCAGCACTGGGGGAGATTTGATCGAATATCGGACAATTACACCGCATTCACCGACCCCCACGGGAACACCGGTATTCGCACCGCCGGTTACACCCGCACCAACTGCAACGCCATTTACTCATGTAGTAGCACAGGGTGAAACGATGTTGGGAATCGCCCTACAATATGCAGTGACATTAGAAGAACTGCAGGCAGCCAATCTGGGGGTGGATCCACAGTTCTTATCGGTTGGGACGGGATTGATCATTCCTCTGGAAGGAGAAATCCTGCAGGTGGTGCCGACTGCAACACCCGTGGAGACAACTTGGCATCCTCCGATATGTTATCGGACTGGGGATGACGGAGCGTGGTGTTTCTTGTTGGTAGAAAATAACGGTTCCACTACATTAGAGAATTTGTCTGCCTGGATTGGTTTGTATGACCCGGCTGGGATGGTGTTTGCAAGCCAGATAGCTGTCGGGCCACTGAACATTATCAGACCCGGGCAATCTATGCCACTGGTTGTTTTTTTCCCACCCCCAATTCCAGCCGAATTTACCGTTTCTGGAGAGCTGCTAACCGCACTGGACCTGCCGTTAGAAGATACCCGCTATTTGGATTGGCCTATATATATTGAATACGTGGAGATCAACAATGGAGTGGGGATCTCAGCAACCCTGGCGGGCATGATCGAGCTGCCTGAAGACCGCACGGCTCCCGGTCAGGTGTGGGTGGTGGCAGTGGCATATGATCAGGATGGAAACGTGGTGGGGATGAGAAAATGGGATAGTGAGGGTGAGCAGAGCTTCGAGATGAGTGTTTACAGCCTGGGAGGGGCAATTGAGCGAGTAGAGGTGCTGGTGGAAATCAGACCGTGATCTCAACCAGGGGAACGGGCGTAAAGACCAGAATAAAAACGATAATGCCAATAATGGCGATAAGCTTGCGACGGGAATCTAATTGTGTAATCTGGTCGAGCGGCTCCGCATAGTAGCGACCCAGTAGCAAGATCAGTCCTGCCCAGATCCACCAACCATACCAAGCAAAACCCAGTATAAATAATGCTGCCAGCACAAATGGCAAGAGGCGCGGAGCGCGTTTGCCGAACAAGACGCTGATCAGGTGACCACCATCTAATTGACCGGCAGGGATCAGGTTGATGGCAGTGACGAGCAAACCTGCCCAACCAGCCCAGGCGATCGGGTGTAAGGTGACATCAAACCCACCGCGCGGAAGAGGCATGCCGGTGAAGAAGTACTTTACCCAATAAATCAGCGGATGTACCCCAAAGTAATCAAATGGTTGGGGTAATAGCTCACCATGGACAATAAATTTAAGGAACAAGTAGAGGATTGAGTTTCCTTCAAAGATCTGACCGGCAGGTAGTTGGAAGGGGATGGCACTCACCTCGGAGAGAGAGAGACCCAAGAGCAGTACTGGAATAGCGACCACCAAACCAGCTAACGGACCGGCAATACCGATATCCAACATGATGCGGCGGTTCCTGGGGGGCTCTTTGAGCTGGATAAATGCGCCCATGGTGCCAAAGTAGCTAAATGGGAAAGGGATGAAATAGGGCAGGGTGACGTTCGTCTTATGGTATCGTCCGACGAGGTAATGCCCAAATTCATGTGCTAAAAGTATCGCTAACAGGCTGACAGCAAAAGGAGCCCCACTGACCAGGAATGTAAAAACCTCAGCCAATGTAGTTGGGAGAGCTCCCTGGAAAGAGAAGATCGCCCCGGTGAAGAGAACGCTGACCACGGTGAGCGAGAACATGAGTATATTCACCCAGACTTTGGAAGGTTTGGGATCGACCGTACCAGATAGTAGAATGACGGCATGTCTTCCTTCTTCGGTCCGGAAGAGGGGGGTGATATTTAATGGTTTGAGGGCGGCTGCCAGGTCATCGTATGCCTGGGCAGTATCCTGGTTATATAGCCAACCTCGGAAACGGACGATGAAGCCTTTTGGCTTATCACCCCAGGTGACATCGTCAATCCGCAGATAGCGACCGACCAATGGGGTTAAATTATCATTTTCAGAAGAGGAAGGCATTAAATAACTGTCCCTATAAATAAACACCGATATTGTGATGCAGGCGGGAGTGGATGGGAGTCGAACCCACCGCGGCCCGCAACGCGACCCGCCACCGGTTTTGAAGACCGGGGAACCCACCGGGACTCAACCACTCCCAACGGGCGTTAAGCATACCGCAGGGGCGGGCATTTGACAAGGCATGGGTACGAAGATGTACCTGATGGTGATATGATGGGGTGCGAGGTGCATTATGACGATCATCACATTAATGTCTGACTTTGGTTTGAAGGATGGGAATGTAGGGGTGATGAAAGGCGTGATGCTGGGGATCGCACCACTGGCGCAGATCGTGGATGTGAGTCACCTCATCCAACCGCAGGATATCCTGGAGGCAGCCCTGATTTTGCGAAGGTCAGCACCGTTCTTCCCATCCGGAACGATCCATGTTGTGGTAGTAGACCCAGGTGTAGGTACGGAGAGGCGGCCAATAGGTGCGCGATTGGGATCTCAGGTTTACGTGGGACCAGATAATGGAACGGTCACATTGTTGGCAGAGTATGGAAATGAGAGGGGATGGGAATTAGAATTTTTCAGGCTGGATCGGCCAGAATACTGGTTAGGAGAGGTCAGCCAGGTTTTTCATGGGCGGGATATCTTTGCGCCAACCGCAGCCTACCTTGCCAATGGTCTGCGGTTGGACCAGGTAGGGTCATTGCTCTCGGATCCGGTGCTGTTGAAGCTTCCGAAACCAGTCTCAACTGCAACCGGTTGGATGGGCGAGGTCATCCACGTAGATCACTTCGGAAACATTTCGACCAACATCCTGATGGAGCAATTGGTAGAGAAGGATGTGCGAGTACGCCTGGGGGGTGAGGTGATCGATGGGTTGGTGCGTACATTCGGGGATGGACAGCCTGGTGACCTGATCGCACTCTTCGGTTCCACTGGGAACCTGATCCTGGCGGAGGTGAACGGCAGTGCTGCCCAGAGGCTCAAGGTGGGTGTGGGTGAGGCGGTCAGAGTTGAATGGCGATCGGGTCAGTGATCGACCACGAAGCATACCCCGACCAGACCTGCTCCGGAGTGGATAGAAAGACCGGGATTCAATTCAATGTAAAGGCTGTCTGGCGGAAAGACAAGACTCTGACGCAACTGAGCTTCAAACTGCTGGGCGGAATCAAGGGCATTGACATGCAAGAGGCACAGGTGTTCGATTTTCTTCCCGTTTGCAGCCCCGGACGCCAGCTCGATCACCCGGGAGAAGGCTTTACTCTGCGTGCGGACACGTTCCAGCAGGTCAAGTTTACCGTTGCGGATAGTCAAAATAGGTTTGACGCTCAGGACGGAGGCCAGACCGGCTGCCAGGTGACCGACCCGTCCGCTCATTGCCAGATACTTTAGGGTAGATAGGGCTGCAAATAGATGAGTGCGGTCATGGACATCCTGCACTCTGAAGATGATTTCTTCTTTTGAGGCACCGGAGCGAGCGGCTTCAGCTGCTTCCAAGACCATATAACCAAAACCCATACTCAAGCTTTGAGTATCAATCACAGTGATATCCCGGTGCGGGGTTAATTCTTTGGCAGTCATTGCGGCGCTGTAGGTGGCGCTGACCTCTGCGCTGACACAGAAGCAGATGACAGAATCAGCACCCTGCAGAAAAGATTGCTCGAAAACTTCGGCAAATTTACCCGGCGCGGGTGCAGCAGTGGTGGGGAGTTTTCCCTGACGGTCAATGCGGGCAAATGCCTGTGCATCATTCATTTCTTCACCAACTGAGAAACTCTCCATACCGAAGGTGACGACTATGGGCACCTGAACGATGCCCAAGGAGCGGGAGAGGGAGAGTGGAATGGATGAGTCGGTATCAGTTATGATGACAACTTTTGGCATTTGGGTGACTCCTGGAAAGATTTTTAGCTATAACCCTATACATGGCATTACGATACGTTGGTTGTCTCATGCACAGATTTGAAAGTAAATATGGATCAGGAATATGGAGAAAACTCGCTATTGACGAATCATCTGCGCATGACTACAATACTCCGAATTTAAGTACTTGATATTGAAGTTGTTCAGACCTTTTAGGTTCTCTGCTTAGATATGTAAAGTAATATAATCCTGACTGGTAACATGGAGGCAAGTATGGAGAATAAAGAGCTGCTGGCAAGGGTGAAGGAAGATGACGTCAAATTTATCTCATTGCAATTCACAGATGTTACCGGTGTCGTAAAAAGTGTAGATATTCCGGTATTTCGATTGGGGGTGGCGCTGGAGGATGGGATCTGGTTTGACGGATCATCGGTGGAGGGATTTGCTCGAATCCAGGAGAGCGACATGCGCCTGGTGCCTGATCCAGCCACATATGCCGTGCTGCCCTGGACGCCAGCAGATCTACGCCGGGCACGTATCTTCTGCGATATCTACCAACCAGACGGGAATCCGTTCCCCGGGGATCCACGGGGAAGCTTAAAACGGATGTTAAGAAATGTCTCGGAGCGGGGATGGAAATTCAATGTTGGTCCGGAACCAGAATTTTTCCTCTTCAAACGAAATGGACCCGATAGCATCCATCCAGTGCCGCATGATGTAGGTGGGTATTTCGATTTTTCCGCCAATGATGATGCAGTCCGGGTGCGGACTGAGCTAATGCAGGCGTTAGCCAGCATGGGATTGGAAGTAGAAATGGGGCACCACGAAGTTGCTCTGGGACAGCATGAAATCGATTTCCGGTTCGATGATGCACTGCGGACGGCGGACAATGTGCTGACACTAAAATATACGGTAAAAGCGATTGCTGCGCGACATGATCTGGTGGCTTCGTTCATGCCTAAGCCGATCTTTGGGATCAATGGATCCGGGATGCATTGTCACCAATCTTTATTTGACAGGCGGGGGAACAACCTTTTCTATGATGAAAAAGAAGAATTTCACCTTTCAAAACTTGCTTATGGTTTTATTGCCGGGCAGCTAGTAAACGCCAGGGCGATGTCAGCGGTTGTGGCACCGACGGTGAATTCATACAAACGGTTGGTACCGGGCTATGAGGCACCGGTATATATCGGTTGGGCGCAAATCAATCGTTCAGCACTGATCCGCATCCCACGCTGGTCTTCCGGGCGGGAGAAGTCGACTCGGGCTGAGCTGCGCTGTCCGGACCCAGCAGCCAATCCATACCTGGCATTCACAGCGATGCTAGGCGCGGCATTGGATGGAATTGATCGCGAATTGGCCTGCCCGGCGCCGTTGAATAACGTGAACGTGTATCACCTCACCCCCGAGGAAAGAAATGAGATGGGGGTGACAGAATTGCCTGGTTCGCTATCAGAAGCGCTGCGGGAATTCGATGGTAACGATGTGATCAAGCAGGCTTTGGGACCAGCGATCACTGAGGCTTTTTTACGGGCAAAGTGGTCTGAGGTGGAAGAGTCCCGGATGAAGGTAACAGATTGGGAGTTGGAGCGTTACCTGGAAGTGGCTTGATCAACCCCAAGCTTTGAATGGATTGAAATCGGTGCCGATATCGTAGAAATCTTCCTGTTCCACGTGCTTGAGGCGGTTCACAAGCCAATAAGTGACTGGGGTCATAAGCACTTCGATGGCGACCTTGAACAGGTAGTTGGTCACTACAAGGGTCAGGAAAAGGCTCCAGGGAAACACCCTAAATAGGGAAGCGACGATCACAAATCCGGCGGTATCAACCAGCTGACCAACCAGGGTGCTGCCGATTGTACGTACCCAAAGATGGCGGCCTTGGGTGAGGATCTTTAGCTTTGCCAGAGTAAAGGAATTTGAAAATTCACCCAGCCAGTAACCAGCCAGACTGGCAAGGACGATCCCACCGGAGCTCATACCACCCAGAATTGAATCAAAAGCGGATTGGCCAGCATACTGCTGCCAGGCGGGATCGCCGGGCAGGCGCCGGACGATCGCAAATACCAGGGCGGTGACTCCCAGAAGAATAAAACCAGTCCAGATCACCCGGCGGGAGCGGCGGTAGCCATAGACTTCGGTAAGAATATCGCCGAAAATGTAGCTGAACGGGAAAAGCAGCGTACCGGCATCGAAAGCCATGGGAATGCCATAGATTGAAATACCCCAATCCACGATCTTGGCTGATGATGCGATGTTGCTGACCACCAGAACGGTGACAAATGCTGCCATGATCAGGTCAAAATAACGGTAAGTTTTCATCTGCTGAACATCCGGCAGAAAGCACATTCTCCAGGGGCTGAGGTAGGCTGCCCACAGGATGGACAGGGATGGATGTTTTCGACATCAGGATCGCCTTCAGGAGAAAAAAGACCGCCCGTTTTCGCCTGTAAGAACGATAAATAGAAATTTAGCTTTGCACCAGGGCGGTCTTCTTCCAGCTTGTTGAGCAATTCCTTATGATAAATAGATGTCGAGCCGACTGCAAATGGGCATTCTTCGTAAATATAATCGATCCCACGCAGCAAAGCATAGGCTGCCATCTCGCGTTCATATATCCGGCAAAGTGGTTTGGCTTTACGAGCCAGTCCAGGTCGGTCAGCTTCTAAGACGGGCGCCTGTCGTAATAAATATGAACCCTGCCAGTTAATGGTGTTACCAAAAAGGACTGCTGCTTCATCGTCAAGATTGTGTCCGGTGACCAGAACATCATAAGCCTCATCGTGAGCGACCTGGTTCATGATATGGCGTTTGCTCAATCCACACACAGAACAAGGTTTACCCCGGCCGCGATGTGTACGCATGGCCAGATCTGGAATGGATTCCCCATAGGTGTCAACCATATCGACGACATGTAATCGCAATCCGTTTTGATCGGCAAATTTCTGGGACAGGCGATGGGATTCATCTGAGTAATCTGACCCGCCATCGATCCCTAATCCGATATACAGGCCATCTGCAGGATATTCCAGGCGACGAAGAATATCCCATAAGGAGAGCGAGTCTTTGCCACCGGAGACTGCCACCAGGATCTTTTCCTGGCGAGTAAACATTTTGTATTTATAAATGGCGCGCTCGACCTGCTCGGGAATCCATTCGAGATAATGCTCTTTACACAATGCTAGCTTGTGTTGACGCATATTGATAACAGCCTTCTTTGTACAACTGCGGCATTTCATCGCGTTTCCCTTTGCACTAACGATAAATAAAAATTGGTTGCCGGGGCAGGGCATCTGCCTGGCAACCAATTTTAGCATTTATTCAGACGATCAGGGGTTTACAGTTGCCGGACGGAGTACAGGCTGAGGATGATCCCGCGGATTGGTGAACATGTTTTCAGGCAAGGGAATGGGTGTATAGGTCAATCCGGTACCAAGGGTACTGTAGGGGATGTAGAATAGCTGGATGATACTCGAGCTGCCCTGGCTGATATCCTGAAATGCGAAAACGAGATAGTTCCCATCTGGACTGAAATCAGGATCACGATAACAGCACCGCTCACCGATTGGATTTACGCGGCTCTGTACCCGATACACATCCATGTTATACAAGTACAGGTCACCAAAACCCTCATTGCGTACGATATTGGTCAGCGCAAACAGGAATCTGCCATCAGAACCTACATGCAGCAACCGGGGATTGCTCGGGTAACCGCCCATGGTGAAGCGCGAACCGGGAAATTCATCCACGCGGGGCGGATTATTAACGCATTGCCCGATATCGATCACCCGAACTACATCCACCTGAACGCCACCCTCAGGAACTAGCACGATCAGGACCAACTGTTGGAGATCATCGGACCAGTGCACTTCGCGGACGGCATACGCCGTACCAGTGGTGGTGGAGTAGGGGGCAAAGCCTTCGCAGGAAGCTAAGGCCTGGATATCGTCCCAATAATCTACCTGGCTGAGGCTGGCAACATCATAAGGTACGATGAAGAGTTGCTGATTGACCACGATCGCTATTTGCAATCCATCCGGGGAGATGGCATATGCATCCAGGGAAGAGGCATACTCAAAGCATAAAAGAGTATCAATGCTGCTGGTGCCGACATTGATGCGGTTAATACACAGTCCAGTGATGTATGTCAGTGCACTGCCGTCTGGGATCCACTGCAGATGGTCCTTTGTGCCGCTATCAAAGGTCAGACGAACCAGGTCGGTGCCATCTAAATTGACCATGTAGACATCATTACCGCTGAAGAATGCCAGCTTATCACCCCCGCCAATTACAGGGGCAATCAGGGATTCAGGGGTGGAGGTTTCGATAGCTGGGATAGGTGTATCGGTGCTGACGGGACCTTGAGTGTAAGTGATAAGGGGAGTCGGAACCGGAGTATCTGAGGATGCCATTGTCGGCACGGCTGTGTTTGTAGGGATCGGTGTATTAGCAGCCGCGACAAGCACAGTATTGGTAGGTACCAGGGTTGGCGTGGTCTTTTTGCTAAGGAGAAGCATTCCCCCACCGAGGACAAAGGTACTGATAACGACAGCCAGGAGCGCAATAGCACCTATGATCCAGACCCAGGATGGGATGCCACGTTTGGGAAGGACGACTGCTGGTGTGTCCACCGGCGTGTTGGGTTTGGCGGGGGTGAGGGGGACCGCGCCAATGCGCGTCGCCGCAGCGGCGTTACTAGCCCGCTGACGGGAGGCAGAGGGGGACATAACCGTTGCAGCTGGACGAAGGTGGGTTTTCGCCTCATCCGTTCCCTTACTGGAATAGCCGAGAATGGTTGGTGCATCCACGCCGCGGGCGGCCAATTCTACTGCGCGGGCCATCTCCTCGGTAGATTGGAAGCGATCGTCCGGGTCTTTCGCCATGGCTTTCTCGATGATCTCATCGAATGCAGGCGGAAGGTCATTCTGGGCTTCGGTGATGTGCGGTACCGGTTCAAGAAGGTGCATCATCATTAATCTGGCTGCGGTATCTGCCTGGTAGGGAGTCTTTCCAGATAAAATCTGGAATATCAGCACACCCATGGCATAGATATCACTGCGACCATCCAGATCAAGCCCGCCTTGAACCTGTTCGGGACTCATATATGCGGGGGTGCCGAGAATGGCTCCGCCCGTGAGGGTAGCAGTGGATGCCTGTGTTAATCGGGCAATGCCGAAATCAGAGAGGTAGCTATTTCCATACTGATCGAACAGAATGTTGCCGGGTTTAAGGTCGCGGTGGATTATGCCTTTTTTGTGGGCAGCATCCAGGGCTGGTGCCAGACGGGTGAGCATTTTGGAGACTTCATCAAGAGGAAGGTGACCTTGAGACAGCCGGTCAGAGAGCGAACCACCGGACATATAGCGCATGACGATATAAGGCTGACCTTCTTCTTCACCAAAGTCATAGACCGGTACAATGGCAGGGTGTTCGATGAGGGCGATGGTCTTAGCCTCACGATCAAAGCGTGCTCGAAACTGTGGATCGTGGAGGAATTCACGTGGCAGGACCTTGAGTGCGACATCACGCTCGAAGCGCGGGTCATAGGCACTGAATACGGTTGCCATACCACCGCGTCCAAGTTCACCTTTAATAATATAACGTCCGAATTGTTCTTCGCTCATGGTTTGTAGTATAGCACCGATTCATTTTTGGATTTTCGAGACAACCGTATCATTTTACGGTATGCTGTGGAATCCGACAAGTGAGAATGTGGGTTAAGCAGTACCAAACTGGCGGTCCCCGGCGTCACCCAGTCCAGGGAGGATGTAACCTTTTTCGTTTAACCGCTCATCAATAGCCGCCAGGTAGATGGGGACATCTGGGTGATGGGCTTGCATATTTGCAATCCCCTGAGGAGCGCCAATAATACCGACAAACTTGATCTTTGTGACCCCCCAGCGTTTGAGGATATCGACGGTAGCAACGGCGGAGCCACCTGTGGCGAGCATGGGATCCAGGATCAAGCAGACTGCGACGGTTGGCTCAATGGGCAGCTTGTTATAGTATTCGACCGGTTGTAGGGTACTTTCGTCGCGGTACAGACCAATATGCCATACCTCAGAGGAGGGCATTAGATTCCATACACCTTCCACCATACCCAGACCAGCACGCAGGATCGGCACCAAACCGATCTTGGCTGCCAGCGTCCCACCGGTGGTGATCGCCATGGGTGTCTCAACGGACACCAGTCTGATTGCCAGATCAGCTGTGGCTTCGTAGGCGAGCAAGGCGGCAATCTCGGGGATCAACTCCCGGAATTTTTTTGGCTCGGTGTTTTTATCTCGTAATAAGGTCAATTTGTGGGCGACGAGGGGATGGGGGGAAGCATAGACCATGTTCATCGTAATCTTCTCCGCGGTAATCTTGACTGATTATGTGCATCAATTATAGTGCTAATCAGGATTTTGTTCGTGAGTGGTTAAGGTATAATCACAGCCATGATTGAACCCCCAAGCCGACTGGTAAATCCTGAACCGCAACCTGATGACCGTCTCGACCCAGCACTGCGACCGCGGACACTGAGAGACTTGATCGGTCAGGATCGGGTGAAGGAAAACCTGGCAATCTTGATCGCAGCAGCCCGCCAGCGGGGTGAGGCACTGGATCATGTCCTGTTCTATGGGCCACCGGGTTTGGGCAAGACCACGCTTGCACATGTGCTGGCAAATGAAATGGGGGTCAACATCAAGATCACATCGGGACCGGCAATCGAAAGGGCTGGGGACCTGGCAGCGATTCTGACCAATCTGCGTGCAGGGGACATCCTTTTCATTGACGAAGTCCACCGCCTGGGACGTGCGGTGGAGGAAGTACTTTACCCGGCCATGGAAGATTTTGCACTGGATATCGTGCTCGGTAAAGGACCAGCAGCCCGCTCCATCCGGTTGAAGCTGCCGCGTTTCACTGTGATCGGGGCGACGACACGTCTGGCGCTCTTGACAGCCCCATTGCGGGCGCGCTTTGGAGCGGTATACCGATTGGATTTCTACGATGCGTCAGCCATGCGAGCGATCGTTCGCAGAGCAGCGGGGGTGTTGAACGTAGAAGCGGACGATGAAGGTGTTGATGAGATCGCCTGTCGAGGGCGTGGCACACCGCGGGTAGGGCTGCGCTTGCTACGCCGGGTACGGGACTATGCTCAAGTGCGCGCCCAGGGGCAGATCACCAGACAGGTTGCGAAGGATGCGCTAGATCTATTGAACGTGGATCCGTTGGGATTAGATGAAATGGACCGGCGGGTTTTACAGACAGTGATCGAGAAGTATCGCGGCGGGCCAGTTGGTTTGGGCACGATCGCAGCCTCGATCAGCGAAGAACCAGATACGATCATGGATGTGGTCGAGCCGTACCTGCTGCAACTTGGCTTCCTGGAACGGACATCGCAGGGGCGGGTGGCTACTCATCTGGCATATGAACATCTTGGTTTGGAAGTTCCGAACGAGGGGCAGAACCGCCTTTTTTAGCTTATAAAATATATGCTGATCCAAGCTGGGAAAGTACTGATCGTGGTAGGGCTGGTTATCATCTTGACCGGCCTTGGATTGTTTTTAGCCGGGAGATTGAATATCCCACTTGGGCGCCTGCCAGGAGATATCCAAATTTCCCGGAATAACCTGACCTGCCTGATTCCGATTGCCACATCGATTATTCTCTCGATCTTGCTCACCATTATCCTCAACCTGTTGGTGCGCTGGTTGAACCGATAATAGCTCTCCTGACCATGCGAACCGATGATTTTGATTATATCCTGCCAGCTGAGATGATCGCTCAGCTTCCGATTGAGCCGCGCGATGCGGCCCGGCTGTTGGTGCTGCACCGCCAGAGTGGGAAAATTGAACACGCAATCTTCCGTGACCTGGGAAAATACCTGACAGCAGGGGACCGTTTGGTGTTGAATGAAACCCGAGTCATCCCGGCGCGGTTGTATGCCAAGAAACTGCCCAGTGGTGGTAAGGTAGAGATCCTGCTGCTAAAAAAGCTGGATGAGACAACCTGGGAAGCGCTGGTAGGTGGCAAGCGGCTGCAAGCCGGCAAACGGCTGCAGGTTCTGAGCCGGAACGGAGAAGACTCTGCTCTGGGAGCGCAGGTGATCGCGGTGCTGGATGGTGCGCAGCGGCTGGTTCGTTTTGATGAGGCAGTGGAAGCACATCTTCCGTCTGTCGGACACGTTCCGTTGCCGCCTTATATTCATGCAGATCTACAGGACCCTGAACGCTATCAGACAGTCTATGCCCGCCAACAAGGTTCAGTGGCTGCGCCGACTGCCGGACTGCATTTTACACCGCAGCTGATCGAGAAACTGAAGGCAGATCGGATCGGGTTCAGCACGGTGATATTGCACGTGGGTCTGGATACTTTTGCACCAGTGACCGAGGCTGATCCCAGCGCACACAAGATCCATACCGAATTGTGTCAGCTGAGTGAGGCCGCGGCGGTTGAAATCCAGCAGACGCAAAAGGCAGGCGGGCGGTTGGTCGCGGTCGGAACTACCAGTGTGCGGACAATGGAGACTGCAGCAAGAAGTGGGGAGGTGAGGCCGATAAATGGTGCAACTGACCTGTACATTTTGCCCGGTTACCAATTCAAAGCCGTGCAGGCCATGGTCACCAATTTTCACCTGCCAAAGTCAACCTTGATCATGCTGGTGAGCGCATTCGCGGGATGCGAGAACATCATGGCAGCTTATGAAACTGCCAAGCGAGAGGGGTATCGCTTTTACTCGTTTGGAGATGCGATGCTGATCATATAATATGGATCTGGATCTGTTATCGATTGAAATTCAAAATTGCCACAAATGCCCCAGGCTGGTTGCCTGGCGGGAAGAGGTGGCACACACAAAACGTCGGGCTTACCGCGAGTGGGAATATTGGGGAAAACCGGTGCCGGGATTTGGGGATCCGCACGCAAGTGTTTTGGTGGTGGGGCTGGCACCCGGGGCACATGGATCAAACCGCACTGGGCGCATGTTCACAGGGGACGCTTCTGGAGAATTCTTGTATGCGGCGCTGCACCGGGCAGGATTTGCGAATCAGCCAACCTCGCAGAATATAGAAGATGGACTGAAGCTCAAGGATATTTTTATCAGCGCAGTCTGCCGTTGCGCCCCGCCAGACAACAAGCCGTTGCCAGAAGAGATCAATAACTGTCTGCCGTATCTGATGCGTGAGATGGAACTGCTGAATCAGATAAGGGGGGTGGTTGCTTTAGGCAGACTGGCTTTCGACCAGGTGATGCGAATATGGCGTAAGCAGGAGAATATGGTCCCCAGGCTGGAATTTAAGCATGGCGCGTGGTATGAACCGGGTGATGGATTACCCTGGCTGCTGGTTTCATTTCATCCGAGCCGCCAAAATACCCAGACCGGAAGATTGACGGTTGAGATGTTCGATGCGATCTGGGAAAGGGTGAGGATTTATGCGTTCGATCGGGGGGCAAAGGACATTACAGCGAGGCGAACGTAAATCATCGGTGCGTGGACAGAACCCATATTGGGGATCTCCGGGTTGGAGATCTCGCCATCATAGATGGTCAGGAATGTTTCCTTGGCTGTGGAGAGGTATGTTGCGATGGTAGTGGCAGTAGATATACGCATGCTGCATTGTATCCGAAAGGTGCCAAAAAACACAGAGACTGCTTCCATTTTACGGTTACTCTCAGAGGTATCATAATCATGGGTCTCTTGAGCGGGAGGCAGCACATGGGTAGCCAGAATGGTTGGGGCAGGGATGAGATATTCAGGAATGGAATAGGTGTACTGGTGCCCGCCGGTACCAAGAAATAGTATCTGGGTGTTATGGAGCAAGAGGTAATCGGACGTACCTGCAGAGCGGAGCCAGGTATTGACCCGAATGGATTGTTTGAGAACCATTTCCCCCCGAGCGACGCTGTTCTGCGTGTACACCATCAGGGAAACGACTTTATCGTCCTGAGCGACTGGATAAGATGGGACAGAGGGTGTGGGTTGCATTTTGCCTCCTTAGATATTAGCCTCGATTATAATGGATGTTGCCGGGATGCGAAAAAGTCCTGGCCTCTGGTATCTGGAGCAGTACATGCGCGCAATCGATGTTATCGTAAAAAAACGCGATCGGAATGAGTTAACCCGGGAGGAGATCGAGTTCTTCATACAAGGCTATGCAAAAGGTGAGATCCCAGACTACCAGGCAGCCGCGTTCGCCATGGCGGTGCTGCTGAATGGGATGAACCCGCGCGAGACAACCGACCTAACACTGGCGATGGCAGATTCGGGGGAGGTGCTCGACCTGACAGGTGTAGTGCCAGTTGCAGTAGATAAACATTCAACCGGAGGGGTGGGAGATAAAACCACACTGGTCATTGGACCACTGGTTTCGGCATGCGGACTGCCTTTTGGCAAGATGAGCGGCCGGGGATTGGGTTTTAGCGGTGGGACGCTTGATAAAATGGAATCCATCCCAGGTTATCGCTGCAACCTGACCACCGAGGAGTTCCTGAGCCAGTTGAAAGAGATCGGGATCGTATTGACCGGACAGAGCGCTGACCTGGCCCCAGCAGATGGCAAGCTCTATGCGCTACGCGATGTGACCGGTACAGTGCAATCGATCGCTTTGATCGCATCATCAGTGATGAGCAAAAAGATCGCGGCGGGAGCGCAAGCGATCCTTCTGGACGTCAAGGTGGGGTTGGGGGCATTCATGCAAAACCTGGAAGATGCTCGCACCCTGGCTGGGTTGATGGTGGAAATCGGTAAGCTAGCAGGACGGCGGACGATCGCGCTGCTCTCAGATATGAACCAGCCACTGGGGTATGCTGTGGGGAATGCTTTGGAGCTCAAGGAAGCGATCGAAACATTGAATGGCGGGGGGCCACCAGATTTTGTGGAACATTGTCTGGTGATTGCCGGGCATTTACTGGTGTTGGGCGGCGTGGCTCCAGATGAAAATTCCGGGCGAGCATTGGCCGCGGCAGCCCGGGAAGATGGGCGAGGCAAGGAGAAATTTCGGCAGCTTGTGCAGGCACAGGACGGGGATGTGAGCTATGTGGATGAACCAGAAAAATTACCGACAGCTAAGCTCAACGAGACGGTGAAAGCAGCTCAAGCGGGATTTATTCAGATCGTGAACGCACGCACGATTGGTGAAACGGTGGTTTCACTTGGTGGGGGTAGAGCGAAGAAAGATGATGAGATCGATTATGGGGTGGGGATCCTGGTTCATAGAAAGGTAGGCGAGCGGGTGGAGGCGGGGGATGCAGTATTTACGATCTATGGAAATAGTAAGGTTAAATTAAAGGCTGCGCATAGCCGGTGTTTAAGCGCGCTCAAGGTGAGTTCATCCCCGGTGGAACCGTTACCGTTATTCTACGGGATCATCCGCTGATCAGTCTGGCAACAGATTAAGTAAAGCCTCGGGACGGTGGGCGAAGGTGTCAAGGGGCAGCCTGCCGGATGTAAGACCAAGCAGGGTTTCATTTAATAATTGGTTAACCGAAGTGGGGACAGCATGAGTTCTCCCGAAACGGACAACCGCGCCGTTGAGGAAATCAACCTCACTTTGACCTCGTCCACTGTGCAGGTCCAGATGAAAAGAGGGCATTTTTGCGCCGCGGCCGCGTCCGACAGAGCGACGAAGAAGCAAGCGGGCGGTCTCATGGGGGAGCCAGCGGATGGTGAATGCTAACAGTCGCACCGGAACACCTGGCAGGTTGATAACTCCAATCTTCTGGGTTGCCATGACTGCCAGGGCTTCGCGCAGCTGGCGCAACTCAATGCGGAACAGCCCGGAATGCGCAATGACCTGAGCGGGTGTCAGATCCAGGATAGCTGAGGTGGCATTGGCAAACAGGTTGGTTAACATCTTGGACCACTTCATATCGGCAGGGTGGGAGTACAGAGTCGCATTCAGACCGGCTGCGTTGAATGCCTGGACAAATTCATGAGACCGGGGATGGGTATCGGCGAGGCCAAGGCCACGGCGGCGTTCAAGAACGATCTCTCCAACCGCCCGGCGACCGATAGCGCTGGTGACTGTCCCAGCGATGACCTTTTCTGAACCAAGACTGGTTGCTAAAGCAACCTCATTTTCTACACCATTCTGCAGACAGATCAATGGAGGCAATGCCTGGCTGTAGGGAGTCATTTGTTTGATCGCATTTTGTGTATCGAAGGACTTCAACGCAAATATTGCCGCATCGAATGGCGCATAATCGAGAGCAGACTCCAGGGACTCTGCGATGTGGGGTTCGGTGATGTGAAGGGTTTCCTGACCCAGGTGCAGGTGCAATCCGGAGCGGCGTATTTCTGCTGCCACGGATGGCTGCTCAAGAAAAGTGACTGGGTCTCCCCGGTGTGCCAGACTGCATCCAATGTAGGAGCCGATCGCACCGGCACCAAAAATCAACCAGTTCATGCGGCGGACCTCAGTCGTTCAATTTTCATCAGGCTGGCAATGGGATCGGTCGTTAATTCCGTAGACGTACCATTTATGCTCACCCGGGTTATAGCTGAGGGTGGCAAAGGCGGTATTGCCAAAGCGAAAGCGTGGGCCGTAAAAATTGGCCTGTGGGGTGATGCCGAGGATGGCATATAGGACCATATTCAGGATCCCACCATGGGAAACGACCAGGTAGTTGCCAGAAGTATGATGAAGCAGGTTTTGAACAGCATTGCCTGCCCGTAGATACAACTCAAACTGACTTTCCCCTGTCTGACCAATCGGTAAATAGGGATGGATGAAGGGCGGCCGGGGATAGGTCTGGATGGCTTCTTCAGGGCGCAAGCCAGCCAGCACGCCATTGTTGCGTTCCATCCACAGATCATTGAATTCCAGGAGTATATGGAGGGATTGAGACAGAATCTCAGCTGTCTGCCGGGCACGTGACAAAGGACTGGAGATAATCAGGTCGAATGTGCGGTTTTCAGATAGCCATCGTTGGGCGAGAGCGTGGGACTGAGATTCACCCTTATCTGTCAGGGGAAAATTGGATTGACCCTGGTGTTTCCCTTCGGCGTTGCCAACGGATTCGCCATGCCGGAGCAAGGTGATGTTATAACGGACCGGGGTATGCGGTGGGGATAACATGAAGGTATCCTGGTTGCGTGTGAGTATACCATAACCGGTCTGGGAGTACCTGGGGTTGATGCCTGGTCGCAGGGCAATAGCTAATTGAAGATAACGGTGTAAGACATGAGAGGGGATGGGTTATTCGGGAAATAATGGTAGGTCATGTTGACCGAGGTCAGAGACGATCTGGCGGGATTGAATCAGGTGGGGTTGACTATCTCGCAACCAGACGACCGCTGGCCGACAAACGCCGTTGTAGCTGCTGGACATGCTCAACTGGTAAGCGCCACTGACCGGGACGGCAACCAGCTCACCAGGCTGCACATCGGGCATGGGCAGATCCTGGATCAGGATATCCCCGCTCTCGCAATACGGACCAGCCAACCAGGCGGGACCAATGGGTTCACGGTATGGATCCTGGATGGGCAAGGCTGTATAGCGCGCCTGATACAGGGCGGGGCGGGGGTTATCCCCCAAACCGCCATCCAGGAGCAGATAGCAGCGACGAGGGGTGTGTTTGACAGCGCCGATGCGGTAGATGGCAACCCCAGCCTGGGCGATCAGGCTGCGACCAGGTTCGAATTGCAAGACTGGCAGGGGGAGGTGGCGAGCCTGGCAGCCGGCAACCAGCGCCTGGGCGACTGCAGAAGCCAGAATCTGGATGGGAGGGTAAGGTAAGTCGTCCTCATGATAGGGAACACCCCATCCACCGCCGACACAAATGGATCCAGGCAACCAGCCAAATGACCTCTGGCAGGTTTGCAACAAATCCAGAGCAATTTCAAGCGCAGCACACACCGGCTCAGGGGTGTGGAAGTGGCTGCCAAGGTGAAAGTGCAAGCCGGTCAGGGGCAGGTCTGCATCCAGGCTATGTTGGACAGCCTGCAGGAATTCAGCTGAACTGAGACCGAACTTACTGTCCTCTTGACCGGTCTGGATATGAGCGTGGGTCTGCACCCGAGTACCCGGGCGCAGTCGTAGCCAGATGTGAGGCAGGGGATTTTCAGTGGATACCTTTTGCCGGGCATACAGAGCAATCACCCTCTCCAGCTCAGTGAGGTTATCCACCACCAGCGTTCCAGCCTGATGGAGAGCCGCGTCAAGATCCGCTGGACTTTTATTGACCCCATGGACGACCAGCTGACCGGAGGGAAGACCGGCCCTGGTAGCAATGTACAGCTCACCCGCACTGCTGCAGTCCAAGGATAAGCCACGCTGGTGGACCCACTGGGCGAGCCCCAGGCATAGGTATGCCTTGCCGGCATAAGTGATCCCGCTCGGACCAGGATAATGTACAGCCAAAGCCTCCCGGTATGCCTCGAGATTGTGATCCAAGGTGGCTTGATCGTAGATGTATAAGGGAGTGCCGTACTGTTCTGCCAGGGTAATCAGGGAGTTCCTGGCGAGGGTGATCTCGGAATGTCCTCCGGACTCGACCACCTGCGCTGAGACAGGAAACAGCTCCAAGCGGTGGATGTGAGGTGCCAGATTGGAGGGCATACTCAGCCTTTCCAGGAGCGAGCGCCTTGCAAGAAGACTCTGGCGGGCATGGGTTTTTTCCCTGCGGGCTGCACCTCATCCAATACCAACCATCCCTGCGCCGTAACAATAGCGGGCAGACCGTCCACGATACGCCTCGACCCAGGATCATCCGCGTGTCCTTCGACTGCATGGGCACGGTGGATCTTCAGGATCTGGCCATTCCAAGTGGTATAAGCACCTGGCCAGGGGTTGAAGGCACGTACGCGGCGAGCCAGCTCATGGGCAGGGCGAGAAAAATCCAGCTGGCCGGCATCCTTTTTCAACATGGAGGCGTATGTCTCACCGGTGGCAGGCTGAGGCTGGGGGATCAGCTCATCACTCAGGTAGGCTGGGAGAGTGTCAACCAGCAGCTGCGCCCCCAACTCTGCTAATTTTTGACTGAGGCTGAGGGCGGTATCCTGTAGGTCGATAGGCAGGCTGCGCTGAGCAAGCAGCGGACCGGTATCAACCCCGGGATCCAAACGCATGATGGTGACTCCGGTTTGCGGGTCACCGGCGAGGATGGCTGCCTGGATGGGGGCTGCCCCGCGCCAGCGCGGTAGGAGGGAGGCGTGGACATTGAGGCAGCCAAAGGGAGGCAGATCAAGCACGGCAGAACGCAGGATCTGACCGAAGGCAGCCACCACGATCAACTCAGGTGCCCAGGCATGCAGCTGCTGCAAAGCGGCTTCCTCACGCAGGCGGGCAGGTTGGATCAGAGGCAGGTTCAGCGATTGAGCCAGAACTTTAACTGGCGGTGGGGTGAGAGTCTGTCCACGCCCGGCCGGGCGATCAGGTTGGGTGACCACCCCGACCACCGGGACGGCCTCTACCAGGAGGCGCAGGGTGGGTAACGCAAACTCCGGCGAACCCATGAAAACAGTGCGCGGGTGTGGGGAGCGGTTCATCCTGGACGACCTTTGGTTTTTTCCCAGGCTTCATCGTCAACCAGGGTCACCACCCGATATCCTTCAGCATAGGGCATTTCCTTGCCACGCGCGGCATCGGCAGCCCATTTGGTAACCATTTCGGTGGGATCCCAATCTTTCATCTGGCTGGTATGCTGGCGCAGGGCGGCAATCTTGACTGCCAGCGTATCGGCAATGTTCACATAGGTGTCGGCATCTTCCCAGGCTGTGGCGTATATCTTGCGGACCTTGTGCGCCTGGAGACCTTCTTCAGCCAGCTCCTCAAAGAGATTGGGTTGTCCGGCGGCCGGAAAAGTGGCATCCAGGGCAGCCATGGCTGCAGCGCGATGGTCGGGATGATTGATATAGTCGGCACCTGACCAGACGATGGTCGGATCTCCGCAGATGACCACTTCCGGGTGATAACGGCGGATCTCACGAACCAGTTTTTTTCGCAGCTCTAAGGTAGGCTGCAGCAAGCCATCTGGCTCACGTAAGAAGACAATATCCTGGGCGCTAACCACCTCAGCTGCGCGGCGCGATTCGGCTTCACGGATCTCGGTTGCCCTGAGGCGGGTCATGCCGGGCTCGGCAATCCCCACATCGCCGGAAGTACACAGGACGTAGATCACACGAGCGCCTGCCTTCGCCCATCGGGCAAGCGTTCCGGCGCAGGTGAATTCGATATCATCGGGGTGAGCCATGATCGCCATGGCAGATTCAGGAAAATAAGGAGTGTTGGTCATTGGGACACCTGGAAAATAAATATGTTGGGACGGTCAACCGTCCCAACATAGAATGAATAAGTAGGGCGGGTGGGACTTGAACCCACAAGGTGTCTCCACCGGAGGATTTTAAGTCCTCTGCGTCTGCCAATTCCGCCACCGCCCCGTGGAAGTGATTCTACCTTGAAAAACGCTACGGTCAAGGTGAAGAAGGGGGTACCTCCAGGCTTTTTCGCCAGACGGCGTAACGGGAGGACAAATGAACCCAGGGACCGGAGAGAAAGGCGCGCGGCTGGGCGTGCTGCAGGGCATCCTTGAGGCTGGGGGCATCAAAGAATAAGGGCAGGCGTTGGGTCGCCTGACCGACCTCAACCAGTGAATGTGCGTCTGAACCGACCGTGCCCAGCAAACCATGCTGGCGAGCAAACTCCCGGGCGCGGGCATTGAAAACTACCCGCATACAGCGGGCGTTGAATGTTTCGATGGCATCGACCAGAGGGGCAATCTCCAGCAAGTCCTCTGTTTCCCAGTGACCGGAGCGTAAGATATCAAAAGGATGGGAGACGCTGATGAAAGCGCCCTGTGCCCGCAGACGAGCGATGGCTTCGAGTGGGGGGAGACCGGCAGGGAGTTCCTCGGTGACGTAGGCAGCCAACAGCTCGCCACGCGTGGTCATGATCTCCTCGCCAACAATGACCCGATCCGGGTCAATCTCCCTGGCCAGCAGCGCACCCTGGATGGTATTGTGGTCCGTGATCACCAGACGGTCAATGTGGCGCCGGCGGCACATTTTAATCAGATAATGCAAATCATTGAGGCTGTCTTTTGAGAATCGGGTATGGCAATGGAATTCCAGCTTGAGTGTTGGAGAGTATAGTTCCATGGAATTTAACTTTACCAGTAAGAATTACCTGCGTTTGCGGCGTGCCATTAGGAAAGCCAATCCAAGCAAGCCAACCACTGCGGCAGCCAGACCCATACCCGCCTGGGCTACGGTCTTGGGCTCCATGCCAGGCATGACCACTGAGCCGTCGCCATAGGTCTTGAATAATTGACCCCATTTGGTCTGCAAGGCGGCCTGGACACGCTTGCGCCCGATGAAAGGATACCAATATACATTGTGGTAGAAGTTGCTGGCAAAATAAGCCCAGGGAACGAGTGGGCTTTGCAGGAGCACTTTTTCAAATGGCTTCAGTGGACCATGGTAGATCAATTTTTGACCACGGCTGGCAAAGGTGTCTTCCTGGACGAAGTTCCAGGGTGGTTCCTGCTCAATGTCATAACCGAGGATCTGGATCTGGTGTGGGTCTGCGACGCCGAGATCCATTTCGTGTGCTATTCGCAAGAAGCGGATGCTCATGGGATCAAAACCTTGCAGCCGGGCGGACACCGCATCTATTGCGACCTGGTCTGCAGAGGCGAGCAGGATATCTTTCTCATGCCAGCGCATGGCACGCGGGCCAGGACCGTCGCCAGCGAAGGTCCCATCCATGACGGCGAAGATGCCGGGGTGGATATCTTGTTGGATCATCAGCAAGTCGACCAGCGTGTCGTGGATGACGGCATGAGTCCAGTGGCGATTGCGGTGGAGCAGACCGCCAAAGGCATTCTTCATGGCACCCGTGATGGTGGTAAAGACGTGAGTCTTGACGGTAGGCAGGTGGACTATGTTGATGTCCATCAATGCTTTGGGAATGAACACACCCTGGGGATAGACCTTATCCAGGACCAGGAATGGTCGTTTGGGGTGGTATTCGATCCACTCGAAGTCCTGATTATAAAGGTACAGGCAGGGGACGTTGTGCTTTTCGGTCACAAAGAGGTGTTTGTTGTTAACCTCAGCATTGGTAGTATTTACCACCACCGTGTCGTTATGAATGCCTACCAGGTCTGAATATCCGGCTTGCTTGAGCGTTTGAATCACCCCTTCGATCTGCCAGGGGGTTGAAGAACAGGCCGGGTACCAGGTTTGCCAGGAGATGTTGATCTTGATCCCGGTCCGATTGGTTTTCGGCAAGGCTTGTTCGAATCCCGCCAGAACCATCAGCTTTTGGATATCATCCAGGATGGTGTCGGGAGAAGTCTTAAGAACAGCAACCTTGCCTTTCCCAGGGAAATCTGCCATAGCTCGCCTCCACTGCATTGTTCTGGGTCAATTGTAACAGGACTTTTCTTCTCTGGCGAGTTACGTCGTTTGAGCACAATGTGGCTTGACAAAACGGATTCAACCCGTATATACTGAGTTTGGGCCAAAGAAGGCGATCTTCTGTGTTGGGTTCAGGATAAATTGGAGCTTATGCAACGGGCGTTTGCCCAGCAGATCGACAGGTGAAATGAGCATGCCTTCAGGGAGCGCAAATGGATTATGAGTTCAGCCGCAACCCCGAATTACCTGTACTGGTGATCGGTGCCGCTGGCGTTGACATGGTTGGCCGGCTGCGGACGGAACTGAAACCGCGTACATCAAATCCGACCAATATCAGCAGCTCATTTGGAGGCGTGGCACGCAACGTAGCGGAGAACCTGGCTCGTCTGGGGCAGCCGGTGACGCTGATCAGCGTGGTAGGGCAAGATGCGGTTGGTGATCGATTATTGGAGAGCACCCAAGAGGCAGGGGTGAATGTGAAGGCGGTCCTGCGCAGCAGTGAGTATAGCACAGGGACCTACCTGGCAGTGATAAACAGCGAAGGCGAACTGCTGTATGGATTTGATGATATGCGCACCATAGATGGGCTGACGCCCGAATACATCAAATCCGTGGAAAGCTTATTCGACCAGGCGGGACTGGTGTTCATGGATATGAATCTGCCAAAAGACACCATCAGGCGGGTGATGTCGATCGCTCATCAGAAGCAACTGCCAGTTTGTGCTGACCCGACCAGCCAGGCGCTGGCATCCAGGCTCAGCCCATACCTGCACCGGCTGCGGATGATCGTGCCCAACTGTCATGAAGCGGGGATCCTGTGTGGAAGGCAGTTCAATCCTTCCAGCCGGCGCGAAGCTATGGAAGCCGCCCAGTGCCTGGTGGCGGAAGGTGTGCAGATCGTGATCATTGGGATGGCAGCCTTCGGGGTATGTTATGCTACCTCGGAGACCAGTGGGCATGTGCCGGCGTTGCGCTCATCGGTGATCGATCCGACCGGGGTGGGAGATGCTTTGTCGGCAACTGTCATTTTTGGATTGCTGAATGACATCCCCATCGATGATGCGGTGCGCCTGGGGGTTACTGCCGCTTCATTAACACTACAGCATCGCGGCACGGTGCTGCCGGATCTATCGCTGGAAAAACTATACGACCAACTGGGAATCTGATGAATCCTGAATATGGACGACTGTATCTGACGAGTGAGGTGCGTCAGGCGCTGGATACGCGCCTGGCGATCGTGGCACTGGAGTCTACGGTGATCACGCATGGGCTGCCTTATCCGGAAAACCTGGAGCTGGCAATCGACATGGAGGCTGAGATCCGGCAGCAGCAGGCGGTTCCGGCGACCGTGGCAGTACTGGATGGTAAGGTCCATATCGGGTTGGATCCGGCGCAACTTGAAAGGCTGGCAAAAGGGGTGAATCTGCACAAAATTAGTGTGCGGGATTTTGGACCTGCGGCAATCTCAGGTCTCAGCGGTGGTACAACCGTGGCAGGGACTTTGGTGGTTGCACAGCGGGCTGGTTTGAAGGTGTTTGCGACGGGTGGGATCGGCGGTGTCCATCGTGGAGAACCATTCGATATCTCGACCGACCTGACCCTGTTGAGGATCACGCCAATGATCGTGGTGTGTGCCGGGGCGAAGGCGGTCCTGGACCTGCCTGCCACACTGGAGGTACTGGAGACGTATGGTATACCGGTGCTCGGCTATCAGACGGACGAATTCCCGGCATTCTATTCGTACAGCAGTGGGCTACCGGTGAGTTGCCAGGCTGACAGTCCTGAACAGGCAGCCAAAATCGCTCAAGCGCACTGGGCGAACGGATCGAGCAGTGCAGTACTGGTGTGTGTGCCACCGCCAGTCGAGGCAGCCCTACCACCAGACGTAATCAGCCTGGCGATCGAGCAGGCGCTGGCTGAAGCGCAGGCGAAAAATATCCGAGGTCAGCGGGTGACTCCGTTCTTGTTAAGCCGGGTGAGTGAGCTGACCCATGGAGCCAGTTTGCAGGCAAATCTGGCACTGCTGAGAAACAATGCGCGCCTGGCGGGGATGATCGCGGCTTATTTTAGGTAATAGGGGATCCACGCAGGCTTATCGCGGGGTGGGTGAGGCTGGCCTTGGGGTCAGCGTAGGTGCAGGTGTAATGGATGGTCGCGGGGTGGGGGTGAAGAAAGTAGCTGTCGGTGAGGGGGTGCGGGTAACGGTACGCGTAGGGGTTGGTGCCAGCGTGCGGGTAGATGTGTGGGTTGGAGTGACCGTATGGGTAGGTGTCATCGTGTGGGTACCAGTGGCTGTGGCGGTGCGGGTGGG
>Ga0105106_10000118_pt1 | contig 49204 bp, 46 predicted proteins | sample PPLLaktember2015_5_FD_79109 | JGI IMG/M metagenome (GOLD analysis project Ga0105106, IMG submission 79109) | Freshwater sediment microbial communities from Prairie Pothole Lake near Jamestown, North Dakota, USA - PPLs Lake P8 Core (1) Depth... | ecosystem: Environmental > Aquatic > Freshwater >... | reverse complement strand
CTCCACCGGGGATCCCTTCGAGGACCCTCTCCAGGCGGCGCTGGTGGCCGGTGCGCGCGATGTGCTCCTCGAAAAACTGCTCGGCATTGCCCGAAGCGAAGGCATTGACGAGGTGCTGCTACAGACCGCGACCTCGAACCTGCCCGTCACACCGGATGGGCTTGCCGCATGCTGGCGGGTGACCCCGGCGACGAGAAGGGCACTGGACGCGCCCTGGAGCGCCTCGTGCACCTGTCGCTCATTTTCCGGTTCCGGGATGGTTCGGGCTGGGTGCACCGCTAGACGGCGGAAGGCCTGGCCCACCTCGACGGGGCGGCTCACCGCGAGCGCTGCGTCCGCGCCGGACACTATCGGCTCTGGCGGGCATCAAATGAAAGCCACAGCATAGAGGACGGGATCGAGGCGGTCCGGAACTTTCTGGCCGGCGAGGACTTCGATGCGGCGGTTGATACCGCCGAAATCTGCTTTGATGCCTACCGCCGCTGGCAGCAATCGATCGGGATTGCGGCCCTCGCCTCGGAAATGCTGGAAACCCTGCCGGAAACGCATCCGTACTTTTTCTTCGTGGCAGACCAGGAGGCCACGTCCGACCGGGCCCTTGGGGCCACCGAACGCGCTTTCCGGCGCTATGAAAATCTTCTCGAGCGCAATAAGCGCCTGGCGCAGGCGGAGCCGGAGCGAGCGGACCACCAGCGGGACCTGGTAATATCGCTGTTGAAGGTCGCCGGGGCCGAAAAAACCGGAGGCATCAAATCTTTCAAGCGCGCCTTGACCATTCTCGACTTTTTGAAAGATAGTGAGCGCCTGGCAACTGTGGATGAAGGGATGATCCCGGAATTGAAACGACTCATTGACAATCTGGACTGATTCGTCGGGGGATACATACATCCCGGTGGGCCAGCGCCCGGTTGGGTCCAGGCGCCTGATCTTGTTTCTGGGGGTTTTGTCGCACTGCTCGCCCTGGCGGCTGTCGCCTGGTGTTGGTAGTCCTAATTGGACTGGCTGGCGCCGCAACGGGTTGCAGGGATCATTGCACGATTTCCCCTCACCGGGGGGAGAAGCGGTGGTTGCCGTCGCGGGGGGCGGCGCTGGCGTGCGTCCTGGTGGTGCCGCCGGGGTTGGCGCTGTCGGAGCCGGTCATCGCCGCCTTCGTTGTTTCGTGGGATTGCGCTATCATCCAATATCCGGGCCCGCGAATTAAGCACGCCTATCGGAAAGACACCGCCAAAGCCAGCGTCTACCCATGCTGATGGTAAACTCTTTTTGTTTTTGTTTGGGGTGGGTAAACACAAAAGCTGAGCTCTGACCGCCCCTGGGCCGAGAGTGCCGATGGGGTCACTTTTGGGGTCACTTTTTCACGTTATGGTTGAAAATATTGAAAAGATTTTACTTGTTGCAGTCAAGCAGAAGTTGCTTTTAATGCCCGAAATTAAAAGGAAAAGCCCGGAAATCACTCAAATACGGTTTTGGCGAGAACGCGGGTGGAGCGCCCGACCACCCGCCGATTGCACCGCTTTCTCTCCCCCCACCCAGCCAGGGCCGCGGTAAAAAAAATTAATTCCACAGCCTGCCCGTCCATATTCCCGCCTGCTGCGCGCCATCCACCGACACCCACTTACGGTCGAAATCGTCCGGATTGAAGGTGCCAGCCGGGTGTTTCTGGTCTTCAGCCGTTTTTGCTGTCTGAAAACCCCGCCGTCAGCCGCCGGCCCCGTCATCGGTCGGGCGCCACGCATGTTCCAGGCCGCTTGCACGCAGGCTTTCGTACAAAACGATGCCGACGGCCGTGGACAGGTTCAGGCACCGGATCTGGCACGAGATCGGAATGTGGTAGGTGCTTTGCGGGTAGCGGCTGCGGATGAATGCCGGGAGGCCAGCGGTTTCCGAACCGAAAACCAGAAACTGGCGTCGGCCTGGGGCGATTTCCCAGAAGGGTCGGGACCCGTTTTTGCTCAGCAGGGCCATTTCCCCGGGGAGCGGTTTTTGGCTGGTGCTAAAGTCCTCCCAGTTTTCCCAGACCCTGAGGTCGACGCGCTGCCAGTAATCCAACCCGGCCCTCTTGACCGCCTTGCTTGCCAGGGAAAAGCCCAGGGGTTTGATCAGGTGCAGCGTGGCACCGACGCCGAGGCAGGTGCGACCGATGTTGCCGGTGTTCCAGTGGACCTCGGGGGTGAAGAGGACAACGTGGCGCTCAACCTTCATGCAAAGGGTCTTTCGTCTCGGGTAATTGCCGCTGACCGGCGCTTGGCGCGCCGCAAAGGATAGAATGATGGGCGGCCCATGGGCGCCGCCCGCAATTCGGGGCGTTTCTTGTTTGACATAGACGCATGCTTTCTCTATATTTTTAGGTTAATCGACAATAGGTTGTCGTGGCCATCTATACGGCGGCATTCCATGGCCGAAGCATCTCGGCGGGGCCTGCGGTGCTCGACCCCGCCATCCGCCGGCATTCTCGCTTCCCGCGCCTTGCGGCCCGGGCCGCTCAGCCTTCTCGGGCGACACCGTATTCAGGGCCCGACCGCGAAGGCAGGAAAACAACAATTATGCTTGATCAGATCCTCGTTCTGGTTGTGTTGCTATTTTTATCCGGTTTTTTTTCTGCGTCTGAAACCGCCCTTTTCTCCATCAGCAAGGTCAAAGCCCGTCACCTCGGTAAAACCAAGGGCAAAGCCAACGTCTTGATCATGCGCATGAAGGAAGACCCCCACCGGCTGCTCACCACCGTCCTGATCGGAAACAATCTGGTGAATATCGGGGCTTCTTCGCTTGCCACCGCGCTTGCCTTGAACATGTTTCCGGACAAGGCCGTGGGGATCGTCACGGGCGTCATGACGTTTCTGATCCTGGTGTTCGGCGAGATATTCCCCAAGTCCATTGCCACCAGCAACAACCTCCTGATTTCCAGAATGGTGATCTACCCCATTTTCTGGTTCTCCGTCCTCTTTTTCCCCCTGATCAAGTTCCTCAATTTCATACCGAAATTGACCGGTAAAATCAAAAAGACCCCCGTTGTCACCGAGGAGGAACTGATGACCTTCGTGGAGGTCGTCGAGGAGGAGGGCGAGATCAAGGAGGAAGAGAAGGAGCTGATCCACAACATTTTTGAATTTGACGACACCAATGCATACGAAATCATGACCCCGCGGGCGGATATGTACGTCATCGATATCGAGGAGGAATTGCGGGTGGAGGAAATCGTCAAATCGGGCTTTTCCCGGATTCCCGTCATCCGGGGGGATATCGACAACGTGGCGGGAATTCTCAACATCAAGGATCTCTTCATGCATCAGACGACCGCAAGTACCCCCCTGGATATTCGCAAGCTGATGCAGCCCCCTTACTTTGTGCCGGAAAACAAAAAACTCGATTCCCTGCTGCGCCAGTTCAAGCGCCGCAAAAGCCATCTGGCGATTGTCATCGACGAGCACGGGGGGGTGGCCGGTCTGATCACCCTCGAAGATGTGCTGGAGGAAATTGTCGGGGAGATCAGCGACGAAACCGACAAGGTCGAGCCCCGCATCGTCCGGCTGAAAAACAAGGAATGGATCGTCCTGGGGAAAACCGAGGTCGACGAGGTCAATGAAAAAATCCCCATGGAAATACCCGAGTCCAAGGAGTTCGATACCTTTTCGGGCTTTGTGCTCAATCAGATCGGCAAGATCCCCCAGGAAAAGGATGAAATCCCGATCGGGGCCTTCATCGTAACGGTCCAGAAAAAGGACGGCAACCGGATCAGCGAGTACCACGTTCGTCAGGTCTGATTATCAGCGGCACCCCAGCCGGATGCTGGCTGCCGGCCGGAGCACCCGTCACGTAACATTCACCACGGCTGACTCGGGGCGGCGTGACCCGGGCAGCCGGATTTTCTGCACGCCCGCCAAGGAGGCCGACACCATGATCATCGATTGCCACACGCACATCTTCCCGGCAGCCGTTCGCCAAACCCGGGAGAAATTTTTCCCGGGTGAACCGGCGTTCGAACTGCTCTACGCCTCCCCCAAAGCCAGGCTGGTCGGGGCCCGGGAGCTGGTTGCGGCCATGGATGCCCAGGGGGTCGACCGATCGATAGTTTTTGGTTTTCCGTGGCGCGATGCCCAAACCGCACGTTTGAACAATGACTATGTGCTGGATGCCGTGGGTCGCTATCCCCACCGGCTGGTCGGTCTCTGCTGTCTGGATCCCTTCAGCCCGCAGGCCGAAGCCGAGACCCGCCGCTGTCTGGACGGCGGCTTGTCCGGCATCGGGGAGCTGGCCTTCTACCAGTCCGGCATCGACGCCGCCGCTCTGGACAAGCTGGCGCCCCTGATGGCGCTGTGTTTGGCAAAAGGGCTGATCGCCCTGATCCATACCAACGAACCGGTCGGTCATTTCTACCCCGGCAAAACCCCCAACACCCTTCGACAGATATACGATTTGGTCAGGCGTTTTCCCGAAAACAAAATCGTTCTGGCCCACTGGGGGGGCGGGATTTTTTTCTATCACCTGCTTAAAAAAGAGGTCAAGGCGTCGCTGCGAAACGTCTACTTCGACACGGCCGCCTCGCCGTATCTCTACGACCCGGATGTCTATCGGGTGGCCTGTGAAATTATCGGCGCTGAAAAAATTCTATTCGGCAGCGACTATCCACTCCTCAGTCCCACCCGTTATTTCGCCGAAATGACGGCCGCCGGGCTCTCCCAGACCGCCCGCGACGGCATCTGCGGTGAAAACGCCGCCCGCCTGCTGAATCTCTGAAGACAGCACCCGGGGGAAGGCGGGAAAATGCGTCGCGCCTGAGGGGGGGTGCGGCGGGGAAGCCGGGTTCTGCGGTCAAGCCGCATTTCCCGGGGCCCTCACAGCCGCCATGTGATTACCTGCCGTTCGAAGTCAATGCTGTAGTCCACGTTGCGCAGGAAATTCATTCCCAGCAGCCCCTTGAACGCTGAGGGCCCGCCGCTGTGGCGGATGATCCCCGCCCGCAGGTTGTTGACGCGCACGGGGCCCACCTGCACAAAGCTCAGGTTGGCCAGTTTGAAGGGGATGTTTTTGCCGCCGACCACCTGCGCCGTCGCCTGCTGGGTGTGCCGTATTTTCAGCCCCTGGGCCACATCCTCATGCAGCGCGATCAACGACGCGCCGGTATCCAGCAGCAGCAGCGTCTCGACCTGGTGGCCCTCGTAGCCCAGGGTGACCGGTACCAGTACCTGGTTGCCCCGAATAATCACCTTGGTTTCGAAGGTGGCCGCATTCGGGTCCCGGTTGCCGGTAAAGTGTTCCGAGCGCCTGGGAGCCGCTTCCCCGGGGGTCCTGACAACCGCCGCCGCCCCTGCCGGAAGCTGCCGCTGCTGCTCCCGGTGCCGCAGGGCCTCGCGTTCCTCCGGTGCAAGGTCATCATAGCGGTCCTTGTAGGTGGTCAGGTTTTCGCGGTACTCCGGCGGGATCTTGCCGGCATCGTCCACATACCGGGTCTGGCCGTCTTTATCGATGTATTTGTAAAACGCCGGGTGCGAGAGGTCCGGCCAAAGCGCCAGGCTCGCCAGGATGCCGGACAGGGCCAGGCGCTTCCTCCAGATTGCGTTCATTTCGCAGCTCCGCTAACCCGTTTTCTCCGAAAAAAGTCGACTTTTACCATTATCGGCCGCTCCCCCCCAAAGGTTTGGCTGAAAGGCGCCTGCCGCGGGCCGCGGCCAGGGGCCGGCGCCCTTCGCCTAACCCTGGCGCAGCAGGCCCTGGAGTTTTGCGACCCAGGGGCCAGCCTGGTTGCGGTGCTCGGGGGGGACCATCAGGATTCGGGCGGGGCGGTTGGGGATCAGGCCGTTTGACCTGCAACCGAGGGTGCCGTTGCGGTAGTCCTGGCGGGCGGCGGCGGGCGCCAAAACCTGCAGCAGGTCTGAAAAGTTCCCGCTGCAGCCCGCCTGGTCGAGGTGCTCGATGGTCTGCAGGAAAACAGTGGTGATGGTCACCATCAGGGGGGTCACCTCGGCGCAGCCGCTCTGGGCGCAGTTGCGTCCCGAGACGAAACTGCGGCAGCCAAACGGGCGCAGCGGGTAGACCGGACAGACGGAGGCCTTCAGAAACGGGCAGGGACCCCACGCGGGATCGGGGCCATCCTCCGGTGGCGCTTCGCCCGCAAGACAGAGGTCCGCCAGTTGGTTGGTGGTGACTGCCGGCCGGAAGCGTTTTTTCCCGGCGTGGGCCCTTACACGTGCCAGGAGGGGGTCGCTCTGTTCGGGGGCAAGTCCCGCCAGCAGCCGGTAAGCCTCCAGGGTGGTCAGGGTCACGTTGCGGGTGCAGCAGTGGTCGCAGCCCTTTTGGCAGGCCAGGTTCAGGGTGGCCGCATACGTATCGTAGAGGCCGTCGATTTGGTTCAGCAGGGCGAGTTTTTGCTCGATGTCCATGAGAGGAGAACCTGTGGCCGGGCTCAGCCCGCAAACCGCAAGAAAACCGCGCCAATGACGGCCCAGCCAAGGCTCAGGACGGTCAGGGCGGCACAGATGCCCGCCAGCGATTTATGCAAGAGGGTTTCCGGCCGCCGTTCGCGGTAGCCGAGCAGGTAGGCCAGCAGCGCGCCGCAGACGAGGCCGCCGCCGTGCCCCCAGTTGTTGATTCCCGGAACCAGCAGACCGAAGACGAACAGCCCCACAACCCACCCGCTGACCTGTTTGTAAACCGCCTGACCGTAGGTGCCGCCGCGGTTTTTGCCGTAGAACAGGGCCGCGCCGATCAGGCCGCAGACGGCCGCCGAGGCGCCGATGGTCAGCGCGACCCCCGCGAGGTAGGACACCAGAAAGCCGCCCACGCCGCTCAGGGTGAAGAGACTGATCATGCGGTAGGGGCCAAATTCGCGGATCACAAAGGGCGCCAGCTGGCGAAAGGCCATCATGTTGAAGACGATGTGGAGAATGCCGCCGTGCAGGTAATTTGCCGTCAGCAGGGACCACCAGCGGTGCAGGCGGTCGATCGGGATGGTCCCGGTGGCCCCCAGGCGCAGGAGGCTCAGATCCGATGGCGCCAGCGCGGTCAAGGGGTTGAGCGACACCCGGGCGCCGGTGGGGTTGAGCAGCAAGGCGAGGATGAACATCCCGACGTTTAAAAAAATCACCCAGTTGACAAGCGTGTCCTCCCGGCCGAGCCCCCGGGTCAAGGCATTGTTGTGCCAGATGGCGGCGGGCCGGGAGGTGCCGCAGTAAGGACAGCGGGGCTCATCGGCACTGATCAATTTACGGCAGTTGGGGCAGAGCAATGAAGAGCGCTTCGGTTCGGGCATCACGGGTCCTGCCTGATCGTTACTTAGGGCTTGACGGGCGGCGGCCTTTGCTTCTATCCTATGATCAAGCCCTTTTAGCCACCGCCCGGCGGTGTTTGATGAAAGTCTGCTTGCCGGGGCCAAGGTCGTTTCAGGGCTCATGCGAGTGTTTTTCAGCTATAGTTGAGATGGTATTTATTCGCAACCCCACGAAGTCAAATTTTTCGGACGGATTGGAAAGGTGGTTGGATATGGCGCTGCATCCCCAGGCCGGAAAGCCTGCGCCGGCATCGATCCGGGCCAATATTCCCCAGCTGGTCAGTGCATATTACACCCGCCACCCGGATCTCGCGGATCCCGCCCAGCGGGTGAGCTTCGGCACCTCGGGTCACCGCGGGTCGGCATTGAAAAACAGTCTCAACGAGGACCATATCCTGGCCACCAGCCAGGCGATTTGCGACTATCGGCGGGCCAACGGCATAGGCGGCGGCCCCCTTTTTTTGGGGATGGACACCCACGCCCTGTCGCAGCCGTGCTTCATCACCGCCCTGGAGGTTCTGAGCGCCAACGACGTGGCGGTCTTCATCGATCATCAGGGCGGCTATACGCCCACCCCGGTGGTGTCCCACGCCATTCTGGTCTTCAACCGCACGCACAAGGGCCCGCGCGCCGACGGCATCGTGATCACCCCGTCGCACAACCCCCCCGAGGACGGGGGCTTCAAGTACAACCCACCCCATGGCGGGCCGGCGGACACCGCGGTCACCCGCTGGGTGGAAAAGCGCGCGAATCAACTTCTGGCGGAAAACAACCGCGGCGTCAAACGGCTGCGCTATGAAGCGGCGCTCAAGACCCCCGCGATCCGGCCCCATGATTTTTTCACCCCCTATATCCAGGACCTGCAGCAGATCATCGATGTCGAGGCCGTGCGCTCGGCCGGAATCCGGATGGGGGTCGATCCCATGGGCGGGGCCACCGTCGGCATCTGGGAGCCCCTGGCCGCGGCCCTGAATCTCGAGATCACGGTGGTCAACCCGGAAGTAGATCCGACCTTCGGTTTCATGACCCGCGACAAGGACGGCAAGATCAGGATGGACTGCTCCTCGCCGTATGCCATGGCGCGTCTGATCGGGCTCAAGACCGACTTTGACATCGCCTTCGGCAACGATCCGGACGGCGACCGGCACGGCATCGTCACCCCGGATGGGGGGTTGCTGAACCCCAACCACTACCTGTCCGTGGCCATCTGGTACCTGTTTCAGAACCGCCCGCAGTGGCTTCCCCAGGCCCGGGTCGGCAAAACCCTGGTCAGCAGCAGTATGATCGACCGGGTGGCCGCGCATCTGAGGAAAACCCTGTGGGAGGTGCCGGTCGGCTTCAAGTGGTTTGTTCCCGGTCTTATCGACGGCACCTGTGCCTTTGGCGGGGAGGAAAGCGCCGGGGCAACCTTTCTGCGCCGCGACGGGACCGTCTGGACCACCGATAAGGACGGCATCGTCATGGATCTGCTGGCCGCGGAGATCAACGCCGTCACCGGGCGGAGCCCGGGGGCGCTCTACCGGCAGCTGGCGGCCGAATTCGGCGACCCGCTCTATGACCGCTTGGATGCGCCCGCCACAGCGGCCCAGAAGGCCGTGCTGAGCGCACTCGCGCCCGAGGACGTTCAGGCCACGGAGCTGGCCGGGGAGAAGATTCGGGCCAAGCTGACCCGCGCCCCGGGAAACGATGCCCCCATCGGCGGCCTCAAGGTGGTGACCGACAACGGGTGGTTTGCGGCCCGCCCGTCGGGCACCGAGGATGTCTACAAAATTTATGCGGAGAGTTTCAGCGGCCGGCCGCATCTCCAGAGAATTCAGACCGAGGCCCAGGAGATCGTCAAGCGGGCTTTTGCGGCCGCCGGGGCCTGACAGCGACTGGACGGGGAGTTCGTCATGAAGCGATGGGTGGTCTTCAACCAGAAGGGCGGGGTCGGTAAATCCACCATCACCTGCAACCTGGCCGCCGTCAGCGCCGCCAACGGACGGCGAACCCTGGTGGTGGATCTGGATCCCCAGGCAAATTCAACCCAGTACCTGCTGGGAACCGGTGCCCGCGAACTGGAGACGACCCTGGCCACCTTTTTCGAGGAGACGCTCTACGCCTTTTTCAAGACCCAGCGCCCCGAAAGCTGTGTTCACCCCACGCCGTTTGCCGGCCTGAGCATCATGCCGGCGCACCCGGCGATGGCGGAGCTGGAGGGCAAGCTGGAATCGCGCTACAAGATGTTCAAGCTCAAGGAAGCCCTCGGCACCCTGACCGATTATGCCGCCGTGTTTATCGACACCCCGCCGGCGCTTAATTTCTTCACCCGTTCGGCGCTGATCGCCGCCGACGCCTGCCTGATTCCCTTCGACTGCGACCACTTCTCCCGCCAGGCGCTTTACGCGCTCCTGGAAAACGTCCGCGAAATCCGCGCCGATCACAACCCCCACCTGGAGGTGGCCGGTATCGTCATCAACCAGTTCCAGGCCCGCGCCCGCCAGCCCCGCCAAATCGTGGAAGAGCTGCGACAGGAGGGCCTGCCGGTGCTGGAGCCCTACATTTCCGCCTCGATCCGGATTCGCGAGTCGCACGCGGCTGCCCAGCCCATGATTTATTTTGATGCGCGCCACAAGCTGAGCGGCGAATTCGAGGCCCTCCACCAGCGGCTGCTCTGAGGCCAAGCCGGTTGCAGCGCGCATGACCGTCAGAGTCGTCGTATTGCCCGCCCCACCCTACTCGTTAAAGGATTCCCCCCCAAAAACCGATCTGTACACGGTATCCCCACCGGGCGGTTGCATCCGGCCGCCTGGCGCCGCGATCATCCTGGGGCTGCATACGGACAGCCTGAAGCGTGAGGCGTCCGTTAGGCCCACCGGTGCGCGGCTTCGATAACACCACAAATTTTCCGGCAGGGAGCATCATGTCAAAATTGACGATTGTGGGGCTTTTGACGACCCTCAGCGGTTTGGTCGTGTTGGGGTTTCAGGCGATTTCCTCCCTGATGGGAACCGAGGAAGTCTGGAAAAGCCTCAGCCTTCGGGATGTTCTGGACAACGGTCAGTTGGGCTGGATCGACCAGGTGGCGCTCTTGGGGGTTGACCGCGGGCTGGATTACCTGGTGAGCATGCCGCTGTTTGTCCTGCTGGTGGGCAGCGGGGCCATCCTGCTGCTGGTTGCCGGCTTCGTCTCCAAGTGACGTCGGGCAGCCTTTCGCCGGCCGGTTAAATCGGCGCTTTCGGATACCCGCTCAGGTCAGGGGTATGAGCGGGCCGGCTGTTTCCTGGGAGGCCACCGTCAGATCGATTCCGCACGCCTGCTGCAGGGCCAGTCCGACTTCGGCGAGCGCTTTTTCAGGGGAGTTGTTCTTCTCGCTCAGGTGCGCCAGGATCACCTGACGCAGACGGGCGTGCCGGACGGCGCTGAGCAGTTGGCGGGCCTCGCTGTTGGCCAGATGCCCGCTGCGGCTTTTGATGCGTTGCTTGAGCGGCCAGGGGTAGGGGCCGTTTTCGAGCATCAGCGGATCGTGGTTGGCCTCGAGGATCAGCGCGCTGCAGTCCTTCAGATTTTCTTGCACCAGGGCGGTGGCGATGCCCAGGTCGGTGGCGATACCGAGCTTGGTGCCGTTTCCGCTGACGGTGAAGCCCGCCGGGTCTTCGGCGTCGTGGCAGAGGGCAAAGGGACGAAAGTGCAGGGCCTCGATCTGAAATCCGTGGCCGCACTGAAAGGCACGGACTGCATGCAGGCTGCCCAGCTGGGCGCCGGCGACTTTCAGCGTGGGCGCCGTGATATAGACCGGCAGCCGGTAGCGACGGGAAAGCACGCCGACCCCCCGGATATGGTCGTCGTGTTCGTGGGTGACCAGAACCGCATTCAGCCTGTCGGGGGAAAGCCCCCGCGACCGCAGCCGGCGTTCGATTTCAACCCCGGAAAGACCGGCATCAATCAGGACGGCGGTCGTCGCATCGGCCACATAAATGGCGTTGCCCCTGCTGCCGCTGGCCAGAACGCAAACCGTCAGCGGCGCCGGTGCGGGGTCAGGTTTCGGAGGGCTGGGCGGGTTCGCGGCGCGGCGCATGCCGTCAGACCCCCGTATGGCCGAACCCCCCCGAACTGCGGGAGGTGTCGTCCAGACGGGCCGCCAGCTGCACCTGCACCTGGTAGACCCGGTTGATCACCATCTGGGCGATGCGCTCGCCGCGCCGCACGGTAAAAGGTGTTTTGCCCAGGTTGATGAGCGGGATTTGCACCTCGCCGCGGTAGTCGGCGTCGATCGTCCCGGGCGAATTGATCAGCCCGATGCCGTGATGCGCGGCAAGCCCGCTGCGCGGCCGGATTTGGGCTTCGTAGCCTGGGGGCAGCGCCATGGCGAAGCCCGTGGGGACCAGAACAATCGCCCCCGGTTCAATCGTCACCGCCTGGGCCACGGCCGCACAGACGTCCATCCCCGCCGCCAGGGGGGTCATGTAGCGGGGCAGGGGGACATCGGCGTCTTGATCCGGCCGGAGCCGGCACAACCTGATGGTCGGAGCGCTATCCATGGGCGGGTCCTGTTTTCTCCCGCAGCCGGGAGTGGGCATCAGAGCGTCAGGCAGTCCCTGAAGGCCTCGGGGGCGGCCTCCAGGGGGGGGCCGAGGACTGTCAGGGCGGTCTGATCGGTTTGAAACAGGGTGTTGGCAAGCGCCAGGAGATCTTCGGCGGTCACGGCCTCCAGGCGTTCGAGGATCGTTTCCAGCGGAATGCAGCGCTCGAAGAGCAGCTCGCTCTGGGCAATTCGGGCCATCTGATTGTCGGTGCTTTCAGCGGCCAAGAGGAGGCAGCCCTTGGTGTACTCCTTGGCATCCTGGAGCTCCGCAGCGCCGACCGGGGCGGCCTTCACCGCCCGCAGGCTCTGGGCGATCAGTCGGGCGGTTTCGAGGGCCTTGTCCGGTTCGACGGCGGCATAAACCCCGAACATGCCCGTATCCTCATAGGAGGCGGTATGGGAGTAGACCGAGTAGGCCAGCCCCCGGCGTTCGCGGATTTCCTGAAAGAGGCGCGAACTCATGTTGCCGCCCAGCAGTGAATTGAGCAGCGACAGGGCAAAGCGTTGCTCGGCTTTGAGGGAAACCCCCCGCGTGCTGAGGCACAGGTGAACCTGTTCGAGCGCTTTGGCGTGCAGCGCCAGGCCCGAGCGTTCCGGGGAGGGGTGACGCAGCGGGACGGCCGCCGGTGGCGGTGGGATGGCCGCAAACGGCGCGCCGAGAAGGTCGGTCAGATGGTCGTGGTCGATGTTGCCGGCCGCGGAAATGACGATTTGACCGGGGTGATAGAGCCGACCGAAAAAGGCCTTGATGGTCTCGGCGCCAAACGACTCGATGGTTTCCCGACTTCCCAGGATCGAGCGGCCCAGCGGGCTGTCCCCCCAGAAATCGGTGCCGGCCAGCACATGCACGTATTCCTCGGGGCTGTCTTCGACCATCCCGATTTCCTGGCAGATCACCAGCCGCTCGCGCGCGACTTCCAGCGGGTCAAAGGTTGAGTTCAGAAAGATATCGGACAGAATGTCGACCATCGTCTCCAGATGGGCATCGACCACCCGTGCATGGTAGCAGGTGGTCTCCATGCCGGTGAAGGCATTCGTCTGTCCGCCGATGGCATCGAATTCCTTTGCGATCTGAAATGCCGAGCGCTTTTCGGTGCCCTTGAAAATCATGTGTTCGATGAAGTGCGAAAGCCCGTTTTCGGCAGGGGATTCGTCACGGGCGCCCACATTTACCCAGACCCCCATGGACACGGAGCGCACATGGGGCATTTTCAGGGTTAAGATGCGGACGCCGTTGGGCAGGATGGTCTTTTTAAGCGTCGGTTTCATTTTGCCCTTCAAGCACGGCCTTGTGGCTCAGGCGGATTTTACCATCCCGACCGACCTCCAGGACCTTCACCCTGAGCCTGTCGCCTTCCTTGACGATGTCGCTCACTTTCTTCACCCGGTGGGCGGCCAGCTGCGAGATGTGGCACAGCCCGTCGGTTCCCGGCATGATCTGCACGAAGGCGCCGAAATCCGTGATTTTGACCACGGTACCATCGTAAATGGCGCCGACTTCGGGATCCATGACGATGTCGTTGACCATTTTCAAGGCGGCGTCCCCTTCCTTCTGGGTGGTCGCAGCGATCTTGACGGTCCCCGAATCATCCACCTCCAGGCGGGTGTTGGTTTCACTCTGGATGGCGCGGATCACCTTGCCGCCCGGTCCGATCAGTTCGCGGATCTTGTCCGGGTGAATCTTGACGATATAGACCTTCGGGGCAAAGCTGGAGATCTCGTTGCGGGGCTTGTCCAGGGCGGCCAGCATTTTTTCGAGGATGAAGAGCCGGCCCACGCGCGCCTGCTCCAGGGCCTTGGTCAGAATGTCGCGTGAAAGCTCGTGGATCTTGATGTCCATCTGCAGGGCCGTGATCCCTTCGCGGGTGCCGGTGACCTTGAAGTCCATATCCCCGGTGTGGTCTTCATCGCCGAGGATGTCGGACAGGATCACCACCTGGTCGCCTTCTTTGACCAGCCCCATGGCGATCCCCGATACCGGCGCCTTGATGGGCACACCCCCGTCCATCAGGGCCAGGGTGCCGGCACAGACCGTTCCCATCGAGGACGACCCGTTGGATTCCAGGACCTCGGAAACCAGGCGGATGGTATAGTCGAAAGCTTCCTTCGCCGGGATGACCCGCTCGAGTGCGCGGGTGGAAAGGCCGCCGTGGCCGATGTCGCGCCGGCTGGGACCGCCGATGCGTTTGACCTCTCCCACCGAGAAGGGCGGGAAGTTGTAGTGCAGCATGAAGGGGCGGAACTCCTCGCCGCTCAGGGTTTCCACGCGCTGTTCGTCGGGGCCCGAGCCCAGCGTCAAGACCCCGAGGACCTGGGTTTCGCCGCGGGTGAACAGGGCGCTGCCGTGAGGCCGCGGCAGGACCCCGACCTCGCAGCTGATCGGCCGAATTTCATCGAACCTGCGGCCGTCGATGCGGCGGCCCTCCTTCAGGATCATGTCCCGGCTGACCCGTTTCTTGAGGTCGCTGAAAATCTCCGCGACCGCCTTGCGCCGATCGGCATAGGCCTCTCCCAGGCGCGTGAACAGTTCGGCTTTCAGTGCCCGCAGGCGGTCCTGGCGTTCGATCTTGGCGGGAATCTGGAGCCCGGCCTTCACCTCGCCCAGAATTTCGGCTTCGATCTTGGCGGCCAGCTCCTCGTCCCGGGCCGCTTCGGGGATGACCCGTTTGGGTTTGGAGATGCCTTCCCGCAGTTTTTCCTGCATCGCGATCAACGGCTGCATTTCCCTGTGGCCGAAGAAGATGGCTTCGAGCACATCGGCTTCACTGACCGTGTCGCTGCCGCCCTCGACCATCACCACACCGGTTTTGGAGCCGGCAAGAATGATGTTGATATCCGAGGCCTCCCACTCCGAGATGGTCGGGTTGACCTTGAACTGGCCGTCGATTCGCCCCACGCGGACAGAGGCAATCGGCCCCGCGAAGGGGATGTCGGAAATGTGCAGCGCCGCCGAGGCGCCGACCATCGCCAGGACGTCGGGATCGTTTTCCTGGTCCATGGACAGCACAGTGGCGATCACCTGGGTTTCAAAGTGGTAATTTTTAGGGAAAAGGGGCCGGATGGGCCGGTCGATCAAACGCGCGGTCAAGGTTTCCTTTTCGCTGGGGCGGCCGATTTCACGTCGGAAATAATTCCCCGGGATGCGCCCCGCCGCATAAATCTTTTCCTGATATTCAACCGATAGGGGCAGAAAATCCATTTCCGCCCGTTCCTCGTTGGCGGCGACGACGGTAACCAGCACAATGGTTTCGCCATACTGCACCACCACCGCGCCGGAGGCCTGTTTGGCGACCTTGCCGGCCTGGATGCTGAAGGGCTTGCCGCCAATATCTGTCTTCAATAAAACGGTCATATCTCTCTCCTATTAAAAAGCGTTGTCCAGCCTGCTGCTCTGAAACGTTTCAAATACCGCAGAGTGGTTTGGTTTGGATCTTGGGAAAAATGCAGCGCGCCCCCGGGGCAACCGCCCGTTTTCGGCCCGGGAAGGAAAACGAAAGGTTCCTTTTGCTCTGGGCGGTTGAGACGCTGGATACCTGAGGTTGCAGAGGCCGAATCTGGGGGCGGTGCCCCCGACGAGCAGGGTCTAGAAGCTTTTCGCAGTTATACGCACTTAAACGTCGTGGCCGCTATCCCATCGGCATGGTGCCCCGCGCGGCTGCTGGTTTGGGAGGACACCCCTCACCGGCCCCGCTGCTCTCCGCCAGGAGTGGCGCGGGCCGCTTCCTGGCCGAAGATTGCGGCCCGCGCGGGGCCTTGCCTGAAAAAGCTTGAGCCGTGTGCGATGGCCCCCAAAAGCGGCCGGCTGTGTGCCACCCGCTTGGTACCTGAACAGGGGGGAGCGAGTTCCCAGACGCGCCGAGCGCGCCAACACGGCGCCAGCGCGATCGCAGGGGTATGTGGGGGGTTATCTCCGCAACCCTAAAGTGTCGATGATCGTCCGGTAGCGCTTGACATCTTTGTTCTTGACGTAGTTGAGCAGCCTGCGGCGCTGGCCGACGAGCATCAGCAGCCCTCTGCGGGAGTGATGATCTTTTTTATGCACCTTGAGATGCTCGGTAAGATAGGAAATGCGATGCGTCAAAAGCCCAATCTGAACTTCCGGGGAACCGGTATCGCTTTCATGCAGTTTGAATTGATCGATAAGCCCTTTTTTGTCGATTGAAGTCAGTACCACTTTCTTTTGGCCTCCTCTGGTTGAAAGCAACGCTCAACGCTGAAATGATCGGGTTAACCCGGTTTTTATTAAATATTTCCTCTTTATCCTATAATCTGGCACCTGTCCATAGATAAACCTCAACAAACACCCGCACGGCAGGCCTCCGGCGTCATCACGCAAAGGTAGTCCCAGCACCGCGCCGAAGCGCGCCACTGCACCACCGCCAGCAGGCTGCGGCCGGGGCTGAGCAATTTGAGCGCCCCGTCGGGCGGGGCCTCCTGCGGTGGCATGTCGCTTGCCGATAGCGGGCGTCCAAAGCGGATTTTTTCGGCCTGTGCTTCGGTGACCAGCTGCTCCGGAATTCCGCGCAGGGCGGGTGCCATCGCGATCACCTGGCCGGCGGCGTTTCCGGCGCCGGCCAGTGCGCAGAGTTCCGTCAGGCTGATCGCCTCGTCGATGGCGAAGCCGCTGCTGCGCAGACGGCGCAAGTCACTGAGATGGCCGCCGCAGCCCAGTGCCCGCCCCATATCGGCGCACAGGGTACGGATGTAGGTGCCGGCGCTGCAGTCGACTTCAAAATGCACCCGCGGGCCGTCGCTGCCCGTCAGACGAATCGAAAAGACCGTGACCGGGCGCGGCGGCTTTTGAACCGGCTGGCCTTTGCGGGCCAGCTTGTACAACGGGGTGCCGGCGTGCTTCAGGGCGGAGTATATCGGCGGCTGCTGGGCGAGTTCCCCGGTGAAACGCTCAAAAACGGCGATGATCGCATCCCGGGTGACGGCGGTCGCATCCGCCTGGGCGACCACCGCCCCGGTTGGGTCCTGGGTATCGGTGGCAACCCCTAAAAAAAGGGTACCCGCGTATGTTTTGCGGCCGGCCAGGAGAAAACGGGCCAGTCGCGTGGCCTGATTCAGGCAGCACACCAGAACGCCGGTGGCAAAGGGGTCCAGGGTGCCGGCATGGCCCACCTTGCGAACCCCGGTCAGCTTCTTGATCTGTGCGACCACCTGCGCGGAGCTCATGCCCGCAGGTTTGTCGATGACCAGAATGCCGCTTTCTTCCAGGCGCATACGGCCCTCTATATCTTTTGGGCCAAGTCGAAAATCTTGGATTTCAACACCCCCATGTCGGCCTCGATATTGAAGCCTGCGGCATTGCAGTGTCCGCCACCCCCGAAAGCGGCTGCGATCGCCGCCACGTCGACCGTGCCGTCAGAACGCAGGCTGACGTGGAACCGGCCGGGACAGTTTGACGGCGACTCGCCGTTGCCGTTTTCCTGAATCAGAACGGCCACCCGCACATCCTGAATGCGCTTGGCGTAGTTGATGATCCCGTCGGCATCCTCCGGCAGGGTATTGGTTTCACGCAGCATTTGACGGGTCAGGGTCATCAGGGACAGCTTGCCGTTGGTTGAAATTTCAATGGAATCGAGCGCAAGGTTCAACAGCTTGATGCGCCCCATTGAGTAGGTGCCGTAAACGTGCTGGGCCACCTCGGACGGGGTGACCCCCCGGCGCACCATTTCATCACAGATGGAAAAGGCGGCGCTGTTGGTGTTGGCGAAGCGGAACGAGCCGGTATCGGTCAAAATGCCGGTGTAGATGGCCGTCGCCACGGCTTTGTCGATGGGTGTGGCGAGCTGCTTGATCAGGCGGTAGACGATTTCGGCCGTCGAGCAGGCGCTGGTGTCGATCAGCTGCAAATGGCCGAAGCCGGTGTTGGTCACGTGGTGGTCGACGTTGATGATCGCCGGGATTTGACTAACCGCCGCGGCCGCGGCACCGATGCGTCTCAGGCTGCCACAGTCTAAAATCACCGCGGTGTCGAAGTCCGCCTGGCTGTCGAAGCGGCGGGTTATGGCCGCTACCCCGGGCAGGAACCGGTAAACCGCCGGAATGTGGCTTTCGTTATAAAGCGCGCTGCGGATATTCAGGCGCTCCAGCGAAAGCCCCAAGGCCAGCAGAGAACCGATGGCGTCACCATCCGGCTGGGTGTGGGACGCTAGGAATACCCGGCGGCTACTCTTCAGATGGCGAACGATCTGGTCCATGATCCGATTTTATCGATTCAAGCAACTGGTCTATATGAGCGCCGTAATCCAGTGAGTCGTCATGAAAAAACTGGAGATCCGGCATGTAGCGTAAGCCGAGTTCGGCCGCCAGCGACCGTTTCAGATAGCCTTTGGCGCTTTCCAGGCCTTCGGCCGCCGCTTCGCGCCCGGCGGCGGTCATGGCGCTCTGAACGGTAAAGTAAATCCTGGCAATCCGCAGATCGCGGGTCATTTTTATCCCGGTGATGATCACCGCTGCCAGCCGGGGGTCCTTGATCTCCTTGCGGATTAACGTGGACAGGATGCGTTGGATCTGCCCCCCGACCCGCTGTGCGCGAGAAAACGGCTTCATATGCTGATGAGTTCCATTTCCGTATCGATGACTTCGGCTATCCCCAGGTCTTCCGCCAGGTTGAATATCTTATCGACCTTTGAGTTGATCAGCTGGCGGTCGTTGCCCGTCAGCGAAAAACCGATTTCAGCGCGCTGGTGGATATCGTTGGCGCCGACCTCCGCCACCGATGCGTTGAAATTGTTGCGAATCTGGGAAATGATCGTTTTGACGATTCTGCGCTTGGCCTTCAGGCTGTGACAATCGTGCAGCCTGAAGGTGATCATGCCGACTCCGACCACCATGGGGGCTTTCCCTTACCGGTTTTCACGCCAGCGCCGGTTTGATTTCTTCGAGGAAGAAGCACTGAATTTCGTCCCCGACTTTGATATCGTTGTAGTTCTCGATCCCGATGCCGCACTCGTAGCCGTGCTGGACCTCTTTGACATCATCCTTGAAGCGCCGCAGGGACGCGATCTTGCCCTCGAACTGGATGATGCCGTCGCGCAGCAGGCGCACCCGCTGGCCGCGCTCGATTTTGCCCTCGGTCACGTAGGCGCCCGCGATGGCACCGACCTTGGGCACGTGAAAGACCTCACGGACTTCGGCCAGGCCCAGGATCCGTTCCTCGTAGGTCGACTCCATCATGCCGACAATCGCGTCTTTGACCTCTTTGATCACATTGTAAATGATGTTGTGGTAGCGAATGTCGACATGCTCCTCGTCCGCCATATCCGCCACCTTGGTGTTGGGCCGGACGTTGAAACCGATGATGATCGCATCGGAAACGGCGGCCAGGGAAACGTCGGATTCCGTGATGGTGCCGGTGGCGGCGTGGATCACGTTGATCTTGACCTCTTCGTTGGAGAGCTTGACCAGCGAATCCCGCAGCGCTTCGATCGAGCCGTCCACATCGGCCTTGATGATCAGGTTGAGGTCCTTGACCTCGCCCTCCTTCATCCTTTCAAAGAGGCTTTCGAGGCTGAGCCGGCTGGTTTTGGCCAGCTCCTTGGCGCGCTGCTTCTGTGCCCGGTGCTGGCTGACCTGCCGGGCGTTCTTTTCATCGGCCAGGGCCACGAATTCGTCGCCCGCGCCCGGAACGCCGGTGAGACCCAGGATTTCCACCGGAATCGACGGGCCGGCTTCATCCACCGGCAGCCCGAGGTCGTTGAGCATCGCCCGCACCTTGCCGGAATAGATGCCGCACACGATGGGATCCCCGGCTCGCAGGGTGCCGTCCTGGATCAGGATCGTGGCCACCGGTCCGCGGCCGGAATCCAGCTTGGACTCCACCACGTGCCCGCTGGCCAGCTTGTTCGGGTTGGCCTTGAGCTCCAGGACCTCGGATTGGAGCAGGATCATTTCCAGCAGGCCGTCAATTCCCTGGTTCTGTTTGGCGGAAACTTTGACAAAAATGGTGTCGCCGCCCCAGTCCTCCGACATCAGACCGACTTCGGCCAGTTGCCGTTGAATGCGCTCGGGGTCGGCATTGGGCTTGTCCATCTTGTTGACCGCGACGATGATCGGCACCTCGGAGGCCTTGGCGTGGTTGATGGCCTCGATGGTCTGGGGCATGACCCCGTCGTCGGCAGCGACCACCAGGATGACGATGTCGGTTACCTGCGCCCCGCGGGCGCGCATCGCCGTAAAGGCCTCATGGCCGGGGGTGTCCAGAAAAACGATCTGCCCCCTGGGGGTCGAGACGTTGTAGGCGCCGATATGCTGGGTGATGCCGCCGGCTTCGCCTTCCGTCACGCGCGTTTTGCGGATGACGTCCAAGAGCGAGGTCTTGCCGTGGTCGACGTGGCCCATGATGGTGACCACGGGCGGGCGGGGCAACAGCTGATCCGGTTCATCCGTGGCGACCTTCAGGATGGTCTCCTCTTCAAAAGCGGCCTTCTCCACTTCGAAATTAAACTCCGATGCCACCAGCACGGCGGTTTCATAATCGATGGTTTGATTGACGGTCACCATCACCCCCAACCCCATGAGCTTGCCGATGATCTCGTTGGCCTTGATCCCCATGCGCTTGGCCAGTTCGGAAAGCACGATGGCGTCGTCGACCTTGATTCGCCGCTTGATGGCCTTGGGTGTGGTGATTTGCGTTTTCTGGCCCTTGGCGACCTTGACTTTGCCGCCTTTGCGGCCCTTGCGGGCGCGGCCGCCGCTGGCATACAGATCCGCGCCTTCGACGACTTCCTTGCGGCGGAAGGCGTCCTTTTTCTTGGCCAACTTCTTTTCCGGGGCCGGTTCTTCCTCCCGCTTTTTGCCTTTTTTCTTGCGGCTCTCGCGTGCTGCCGTTTCTTCGGGGCTCAAGGGCGGCGGCGTTTCAACCTTGCGCTCGACTCGGGGCGCGGGGGCTTCGACCTCGATCCGCTCTTCCTTTTCCGCCTGGAGGGCCCGCACCACCTCCCGGGTCGGCAGGCTGATGATCTTGGCGACGGTGTCCCCCTTCTTGCGTTTCACCTTGACCAGCTTTTCGACCCTGACCGTTGCGGGTTTCTCGGGAGCGGCTTGGCCTTCGGTTTCAACCACATGGGGCGCCTCCGCCGGGGTTTCGGTCGTCGGGGCTGCGACCAGGGTGGCGGGGGTCTGGGGGTGCCCTTCGGCTGTGGGCGTGGCGGGGGCTTCTTGGGGCTGCGATTCCGCGGCGGGGGGGGAGACCTCCGGAACCGGCGCTTCAACGACCGGGGCTGCGGGCTGGGGGGAAACCACCGGGGGCTCGACGGTTTCGGTTTCCTCGGGTGCCGGTTGACTGGTCACGGGTTCCACCGCCGGCGCCTCGGCTTCGACAGCGGTGATTTCCTCCGACGGGGTTTCGGGTGCGGCAGTGGCCTCCTGCTCGGGCTTCTCAACCTCCCGTTTGCGGCGGCGAATGACGGTCGGCCGAACGCGGGTCACTTCGACGGCGGCAGCCTTCTTGCCGAAGAGTGAGCGCTTGATTTGGGCCACGGTCTCATCCTCCAGAGAGCTCATATGACTTCGCGCGGAGATGCCCATTTCCGCCATCTTGTCGAGCAGCGCTTTGTTTTTCATATTGAGTTCCCTGGCAAGCTCATAGATCCTGATCTTTGCCATCCATCCCCCCTCATCGTTATGATGTAAGGCCCCGGGACGCCGCGATGTCCACATGGCGTCGGTTTGCCCGGCCCGTCGTATCCGCCCTGATGCCGCTTCAGGCCCCGGCCTGAAGGTCAGAACGGACGATTAGTCTTTCGGCTTTTCAGCGTCCTCGGCCGCTGCGGGGCCGTCTTCGGCTGCCGGCGCCACGGGTTCCGCTTGCGTTTCGGCCTCAGTCGCCTCAGTCGAATCAGTCGCGGTCTCCGCGCTGGTTGCGGCTGCCGCCGCTTGCTTGGCATCTTCCGAGGCCGCTGCGGCTGCCTGCGCTTTGGCCTGGGCCGCCGCTGCGGCCGCCTGCCGCACGGCATCACGGGACACCTGAATCAGCCGGGCCGCTTCCTCCTCGGACATGCCCCGTACCGCCAGGAGGTCCTCCACGACGGCATGACTGATTTCGCCGGCCGAATAAAACCCCTTTTCGACAAGTGCGTCCGCCAGGCTGACGCTGACGTCCGGCAGCGAAAGCAGCGATTCGTAACCGGCTTGCATGTCCTGATTGTAGAGTTCTTCGCTTCGGACATCGAGGTGCCAGCCGGTCAGCTTGGACGCCAGACGCACATTCTGGCCGCGTTTGCCGATGGCCACGGAAAGAAACTCGTCGGGGACGATCACCTCCATCGATCGGTTTTCTTCATCGATGATCACCCGCGAAATCTCCGCCGGAGCCAAGGCATTGCAGACAAACTTGGCCGAATCGATATGCCAGGGAATGATGTCGATTTTTTCCCCGCGCAGTTCCTGGACGACACTCTGGACCCGGCTGCCCTTCATGCCGACGCAAGCGCCGACCGGGTCGATGTCGGAGTCGTGGGAGGCCACCGCAATTTTGGAGCGGCTTCCCGGTTCGCGCGCCGCGACCTTGATCTCCACAATGCCCTCGCTGATTTCGGGCACCTCGGTGCGGAAGAGATTGATTAAAAAATTGGCGTGGGTCCGGGAAAGGACCACCTGGGGGCCGCGGGTGTCCTGGAGGACATCCAGGATGTAGGCCCGGACGCGGTCGCCCCGGCGGTAGGACTCTCGCGGAACCTGATCGCGATGGGGAAGGACCGCCTCGGTCTGGCCCAGGTTGACGATGATGTCCCCGCGGTCGATGCGCTGGACGATGCCGTTGATGATTTCGCCCTTGCGATCGATAAAGCTGGCGTAGACCGCGTCCCGTTCGGCATCCTTCATCTTCTGGATAATGACCTGCTTTGCAGACTGGGCCGCAATCCGGCCAAAGGTGGAGGTGTCCATTTTGATGCCCAGACTGTCGCCCGGTTCACAGTCCGGGTCCAGCGTCTGACCGTCTTCCATGCTGATCTGAAGATCCGGGTCGGAGACCTCCTCGACGACTTCGAGAAACTTGAAAACTTCCACCTCCCCGGTCTCGTCGCTGTACTGGACTTCGATGTCGATTTTGCTGCCGAATTTTTTTCTGGCGGCCGACCGAAGCGCTTCCTCAACGGCCTTGACGAGAACCTCACGATCGATTCCCTTGTCCCGGCTGACCTGCTCGATGACTCGTTTTATGTCTGCGATAAACATCAGTTTTCCCCGCTGCTTTCCACAAGCCGGCCCTGGTGATCAGCTCAAACGGGATGTCCACGGTCTTCTCCCCGGCTTCCAGCCGAACCGCATCGCCCGCCATGCCTTTCAAGACCCCGGTGAAGTTTTTTTGCCCTTCAATCGGCCTTGCAACCCTTACCTTGGCCCACTGTCCCACGAATCTGTCAAAATCTTCCCTCTCCCCCAGCGGACGGTTCGGTCCCGGGGAGGTCACCTCCAGGCTGTAGGGTTCCGCCACGTCCAAGGCCACATCCAGCAAGTCGCTGACCTGTCGGCTGACATGCGAGCAGTCTCCCAGGGTGATGCCGCCAGGCTTGTCCAGATACACCCGCAGAACCCTGCCGACCGGTTCACGCCGGAATTCCACATGGATCACCTCCAGGCCCTCGGCTTCGCAAGCGGCCCGCACCACCTCCTTGACCAGTTGCGCGATTTCCTGCTGTCTGCGGTTCGAAAGGCGGTCTTCGGGCCCCCTCGTAGAGGGCTTCTTTGCGCTGTCCCTGGGCTTCTTTGGTCGGGCGGTCACTGTCCTGTAATGGCTCCCTTAAAAAACAAAAAACGGGCTTCAGCCCGTTTCCCTTGGTGGCAAGTAAACCTTTTCTAGTGGATCGAGAAAGTTAGGAATTCATGCAACTACCATTAAATGAATCACGCCACAAAAAAGTCTCACCCGAAATCTCGAAATTCCGGAAACGGCAAACAGGGTTGGAGCGGGCAACGAGATTCGAACTCGCGACACCAAGCTTGGGAAGCTTGTACTCTACCAACTGAGCTATGCCCGCTTTCCAAGATCGGCAACATAGGGCAAAAAAAAAAACTTGTCAACAGAATTTATCGACGACTCGATAGCCTCAGCCTTTACCGTGGCGTGCGGGCTAAGGTTACAGGGGTTTTTCCAGAAGCTTGCGAATGGCCTTGAGCTCCTCGCGAATTTCGGCCAATGTCGGCGGCGGCGGCGGGAGCTGGCGGCCGCCTAATGATTGCTTCGCGCCCTGGATCGTGAATTTTCGATCATACAGGAGGTGCTTGATTTCCAAGATCAGCGCCACGTCCTTTTTGCGATACAGCCGCTGGCCGGAAGAGGCTCTCTTCGGCCGGATCTGCTTGAACTCGGTTTCCCAGAAACGCAGAACGTAGGTCGGCAGGCCGGTGATGGCGCCCACTTCACCGATTTTGAAGTAAAACTTATCCGGTATTTCAGGCGGAAGGGGGGGAGTGGCCATACCGGGTCGCCCCTCACGGCTTTACAGGTTGCCATTCAAACCGGCAGTGTGGCCCCGAAACAGGCCAGGACCTTATCGGACAGTTGCTGGTGAACGCGGCTGACGGCCGTGTCCTCCAGCGTTCCGGTGTCGGACCGATACGTGATGCGCACCGAGATGCTTTTTTTGCCTTCCGGGATCGGAGGGCCCGTATAGACATCGAGCAGCCGGAGGGCTTCCACCAGTTTTTCGTCGGGCCCGCCCAGCTCGGCAAGGATCGCACCGGCTTCGATGGCGGTGTCGAGGATCACCGTCAGGTCGCGCTCCACATACGGGAACTTGGGCAGCGGCGAGGCCAGGCGCACCTCGGGAATCAACGGGAACAAACGGTCCATGTCGATTTCAAAAAAGAACGCGGGTTGCTTCAGACCGTAATTCAGCAGAACCTGCGGATGGACTTCCGCGATGCTGCCGATCACCCGGGGGCCGGCAAAAATATCGGCCGCTGCCCCGGGTCGGGCGTAACGGCAGCGCTCGGGGGCCATCCGGGAAAATATAAACGGTTCGACCCGCAGCGCCCGGAGCAGTCTTTCCGCGACCCCTTTGATGTCGTAGAAGTCGCACGCCGCCGGTTTGGCAAACCAGCCCTCCTCGTTGCGCAGGCCGGTCCACAGGGCGGCCAGCATTTCCGTTTCCACCGGCAATTCGGCGCCGGGCGTTTCTTTGACGAAAATTTTACCCACCTCGAAAAGCCGCAGGGTTTTGGCCTGCTGGGCCGCATTGCGCTGCAGGGTCTCGAGCAACCCCGGCAGCAGCGAGGAGCGCATGGTGGTCTGGTCTTCGGTGATCGGGTTGAGAATCTGGACTTGGCAGCGGCGGGCATCATCGGCCGCGAGGTTCAGGCGGTCGCAGGAAGCCGCGTGAATAAAGGTGTAGCTGATGGCTTCGCAGAAGCCGGCGCCCGTCAGCGTGTCGCGCACGCGCTCCCGGGTCTCGATGTAGCGGGAAACCGCGCGGCCTTTGGCCGGAATCAGCGGAAAGGTCGTGGGGATCTGGTTGTACCCGGACAATCTGGCCACTTCTTCCATCAAGTCCTCCGGTCTGGTGACATCGACCCGGAAAGACGGCGGGGTGACCTCGAGGCTGTCGCCATCCCTGGGGCTGACCGTGAAGGCGATGGCGGTCAGCAACGTCGCAATCTCCCCGGCGTTCAGTGCCAGGCCCAGGAGCCGGTTGGTGGCCGCGACGCTCAGGATGATCCGCGGGGCGGCGATCTTGCGGGGGTGGACGTCGATCGTGCCGCTCGCAGCTGCGCCGCCGGCCAGCTCTTGCATGAGGTGGGCTGCGCGGTTCAGGGCGACGAGGGTGCCCTCCGGGTCAACCCCCCTCTCGAAGCGGTGGGCCGCATCGGTGTTCAGCCCCAAGGCTTTGGCGGTTTTGCGGATGCTGATGGGGTCGAAATGGGCGCTTTCGATCAGCACCGAGCGGGAATCGGTCTCTATCTCAGAGTTGAGTCCCCCCATCACGCCGGCGATGGCGACCGGTTTCTGCCCGTCGCAGATCATCAGCATGTCCGGGGTTAGCTCGCGCTCTTTGCCATCCAGGGTGGTGAAGCGCTCGCCCGCAACGGCGGTTCGGACGACGATGCGGTGGTCGCCAAGACGGTCAAAATCGAAAGCGTGGAGCGGCTGGCCGGTTTCCATCATCACGAAGTTGGTGATGTCGACCACGTTGTTGATCGGTTTCAGCCCAATCGAGCGCAGGCGGTCCTGCAGCCAGTGGGGCGAAGGACCGACGGTGACGCCGTGCACCAGGCGGGCCGCATAGCGCGAACAGTGCTCGGGCGCCTCGATGGTGACGGCGGCCTGCTGCGCGACGGCATTGCCCGGCGCTGCCGGGGCGGGCTCCGGCAGGTGCAAGGCGGTTTTCTGGATGGCCGCGACTTCACGGGCCACCCCCGTTATGCTCAGACAGTCCGGCCGGTTGGGGGTCAGGCCGATTTCGAAAACAGGGTCGGAGAGGGTGAGGGCCCGGGGTATGGAGGTTCCCGGTTGGGCCGTGCCGGCCGCAAGGACCATGATCCCACCGGCCTCGGCGCCGAGGCCCAGCTCGGCCTGGCTGCAAAGCATGCCTTCGGAGACCTCTCCGCGGATGAGCCCTTTCTGAAGCCGGCCGCCGCCGGGCAGCTCAGTGCCCGGCAGGGCCAGGGGCGCCAGCTGGCCCTGCGCCACGTTGGGAGCGCCGCACACCACGGAAACGCTTCGGCCGCCAATGTCCACCCGGCAGCACTGGAGGTGGTCCGCCCGGGGGTGAGGCGCCACTTCGACAACCCGGCCCACCACGACGGTCTCGAGGCTGCTGTAGCGGTCGCTGGTCGCTTCCACTTCGAGGCCGACCATGGTGAGCGCTTCGGCCAGTTCGTCAACCGTCATGGTGACGGCGACATAGGCTTTGAGCCAGCTTAAACTAACCTTCATTGTATCAATCCAGTTGGAAGCTTGGCGCGCAGAGGCGCTCAGAACTGCCGCAGAAAGCGCGAGTCGTTTTCAAAGAAACGGCGAATGTCATCGATCTGATACTTCAGCATCGCGATCCGTTCGATCCCCATCCCGAAAGCAAACCCGGTGTAGGCGCGGGTGTCGTAACCGACATTTTCAAACACCGCCGGGTGCACCATCCCCGATCCCAGCACCTCCAGCCAGCCCGTCTGGGAACAGACGCGACAGCCGTTGCCCCTGCAGATCACGCAGCGGATATCGACTTCGGCGCTGGGTTCGGTAAACGGGAAAAAGCTGGGCCGGAATCTGACACTGGTCTCCGGGTCGAAAATCTGCTGGACAAAAGTGGTCAGGATCCCTTTGAGGTCGCCAAAGGAGACCTTGCGGTCGACCATCAGGCCTTCGACCTGGTGGAACATCGGGGTGTGGGTCAGGTCGGAGTCGCACCGGTAGACTTTCCCCGGGGCGATGATGCGCACCGGCGGCTGCCGCTGCGCCATGATGCGCACCTGGATCGGCGAGGTGTGGGTGCGCAGAACGACATTCTCCGAAACGTAGAACGTGTCCTGCATTTCCCGCGCGGGGTGGTTTTTGGGGATGTTGAGCGCCTCGAAATTGTAATAGTCCGTTTCGACCTGGGGGCCTTCGACGGTTTCGAAGCCGAGGCGGTTGAAAATCGCGCAGATTTCCCGTGTCGTCTGGGTGATCGGATGCAGCGCGCCGCTGAAACAGGGTCGGCCTGGAAGCGAAACATCGATTTCCGCGACCGTTTTCAGGGCCTCGGCCTGAAGCCTGCGGGTCGCGGCTTCGATCTCGGCAGACAGAAAAACTTTAACCTCGTTGGCGCGCTTGCCCGCAAGCGGGCGCTCCTCGGCGGGCAGCTGCGAAATATGGCGCAGGTACCGGGTGACCCGGCCCTTGCGCCCGAGATAGCGCACCGAAATTTCGCCAACCGCATCGCGGTCGGTTGCCGACGCCAGTTCCCGCAGGGCTTCGGTTTTGATCTGATCTATGGTCGCGTTCACGCGTTTGGCCTTGGTGCTTGCTGCAAGCGGCCGCCAGAGCGTTCCAACCTTGCTGCTGCAGCCCGGCTGGGCGCTTCGGGGTTCGGGCAGCGTCCACATCGACAAACGATCATATTTTTTGAGCGGCCACCTGGGCAAGCCGGGCGAATCCGGCCGGGTCTGAAATCGCCAGCTCCGCCAGCACCTTGCGGTCAAGGTCGATTGCGGCCAGTTGCAGCCCATGCATGAACTTGCTGTAGGACAGGTCGTTGATGCGGGCCGCGGCGTTGATCCGCGCGATCCAGAGCTGGCGGAACTCCCGCTTGCGGACCCGGCGGTCGCGGTAGGCGTACATCAGGGCCCGGTCAACCGTATCGGCCGCTGTGCGGAACAGTTTGCTGTGGCCGCCGCGAAACCCCTTGGCCAGCTTTAAGACCTTATTGCGGCGGCGGTTTGCCTTGAATCCTCTTTTTACTCGCATGTCACTCTCCTGAATCCCATCCGGAAAAGGCAGGCGCCGGACGATTGTCCACCTGCCGGTCGGGAGTTTGCTGAAATTAGGCGCCCGCACTGCAGCGCCTGCGGCCCGCGGCGGGCCGCTGCAAAGTCACTCTGCCGGGTGCGGCATCAGCCGTTGGGCAACAGCAGCCGGAGCTCCTTGACGTTGGTTTTGTCCACAAGCTGAATTTTGCGCAGGCCGCGTTTGCGCTTGGTGGTCTTTTTGGTCAAAATGTGATTGGCGTGGGACTTAGAGTACGTGAATTTCCCGGTCCCGGTTTTCTTGAACCGCTTGGCAGCGGATCGATTTGTCTTGATCTTTGGCATGGTATGCACTCCTGGCGGTTTGTTCCCTGTCTCAAACATCGGTGGCGCGGGCAATAACACTACCAGCCCGCGCCACCTGCTGTAACACCATTGCGACTGTTTTCTTGTTGAAACCCCGCAGCCTTCAAGCCTCAACGCACCGGCCGGCCGGCCGGTTTCCGGATAGCTGATCGTGCGTCCGGGCTTGCGGCCTTTATTTGGGGGAGAGCACCATGATCATGGTACGCCCTTCAAACTTCGGAAGCTGCTCGACCGTGGCGATTTCACTGGTTTCTTCAGCAATCTGCTGCAGCAGCTCACGTCCGCGCTGTGAAAGGGTGATCTCGCGCCCCCGAAACATGACCGTGACCTTGACCTTGTCCTTTTTGCCCAGAAACTTCCGGATATGCCCGAGTTTGACCTGCAAATCGTGATCGCCGGTCTTGGGCCGCACCTTGATCTCCTTGACTTGAAAGGTGCTCTGCTTCTTTTTGGCCTCCTGCAGTTTTTTGGTCAGCTCGTATTTATAGCGGCCGTAATCCATAATTTTGCAGACGGGCGGGATGGCATTGGGCGAAATTTCCACCAGGTCAAGACCAAAGCCTACAGCAGTCTCAAGGGCTCTGGCAGTCGGAACGACTCCAATCTGGTTGCCTTCGGGATCGATCAGGCGAACCTCTCGGGCTCTGATGTTCCGATTGATATTGGTTTTACCTTTGCTGGGTCCGCTTGTTTGTCGTGATACAGCTATGCTTCCACCTCCTGAGTTTGAAAGTCGGCGATGATGCCCGCCTTTTGAACGGTTTTTTGCGGGATCGAAGAAAATCCAAAATATTATGGACAGTTATCGAAAACTAAACCAAAATAAGTCAAGAGTCAATTATAAAACAACCTCGACAAATGCAAGAAAAAAATTAAAAACCCCGCATTTTGCCTCTTGGAAGCGTCTTATGGCTGCCTGAGGGTGTACTCGGCCAGCAAGCTGTTGCGCCAGTAGCGGTTTGCGGGTGCCGCAAAAAAGATCTTGAAAAAGTCAAGACTCTCCTGGCGCAGGACCCCCGGGACGACCTTCGCCGCGGCTTGGCGGTAGAGCGGCGGGAGCGCCCCGAGGTCGCAAGCGGTGCCGCCCCCCATGGCATCCTCGTAGGCATACACGATGCGCTTGGCGCCGTTTAACAGCAGCGCGGCGTAGCACATCAGGCACGGCTCCATGGTGCAGTAAGCGGTCAGGTTCGACCGGTCAACGTCCGCCTTGAGCTCGGTCAGTCGGTGAAGGGCCAGCATTTCAGCATGGTCGATCTCATTGGGATTCGCCTGGGCGGTCCCCCGGCGGCGGCCGCTGGCCAGGATCGCGTTGCCGCCGACCAGAATGCAGCCGACCGGAAACTCGTCGGCCGCCAAGGCCTGCCGGGCCTGTTCGAGCGCTTTTTGCATGAAATAACGGTCGTCCGTCACGGTTTTTCGCTCCTGCCCGAACAACGGGCGCTGCGCGGCCGACGGCGCTTTTACTGGGCGCTTACAGTCGGCAGATGGTGTCGTCGCACGGGCAGCTGCCGTCGACGTCGTAGGCGTACAGCACCCGGGACTCGATGGCGGCCCGCTGCGGCGAAACGGGCACCCTTTTCAGGGCCGCCATTCGCCCCGCCAGTTCCCTGCGGGTCGGGATGCCCGCCAGCCCCCTGCCGATCCTTTTGCCGTTGAAACCGTCGAGAATGTCGGCGTCCTGACCGTTGGTCACCACGGCCACCGCAATCTGATAGGGCGCCAGCAGTCGGGAGGCGGCCAGGGCCGGGCGGTGCCGGGTGGTGAGGGAGCCGGGCCCGAATTTGAGGATCATTGCGATCGTTGCTTCTATGGACACCGCAAAATCGATCTGGAGTTGGGCGCACTTTCCGCCGGCCGTTACCCGCAGGGGGACCCGGGGGGTGATGTCGCCTTTGAGAAATCCTTTGCTTTCCACCAGCAGCCGCGCCAGTTGCTGCCGGTAGCGTTCGTCGAGGGTATCCTGCAGGGTTTCCCCGGTCAGAAAATCACTGCACTCTCCCAGGATCAGGTGGTGGCCGCTCATGGGGCGATGGTCTCCGGCGGTCTGCGAACCGCCGCTTGGAGGCGCGATCGGCGGTCAGCGCCGCGCGCCGCTGCCGCAAAATACCTCTTTACAATTGGGGGATGCTTTGAAAAAATAATATCGTTTTACCATCTTACAACATTTTTTGACTGGCGCAGCACCTGGCGCGGCAGTCGGGTCCGAATTGATAAACATACGCGAAAATTTTGAAAAGCGCGAAAGAAATTTCATGTCGCCCTATGGATGTCTCAGCGCGGCGTCCAAAGGCCGTTGCCGGCCGGAGGCGCCCTGCCCGATCCGGACCGTGTTTCAGGTCGATCGGGACCGGATCGTGTATTCCAATTCATTCCGGCGCCTGAAGCACAAAACCCAGGTGTTCCTCGCGCCCTTGGGCGACCAGTACCGGACCCGCCTGACCCACACCCTCGAGGTGGCTCAGATCGCCAGGACCATTGCGCGGGCCATGTTTCTCAACGAGGACCTGGCCGAGGCCATCGCCCTGGGCCACGACCTCGGTCATACCCCCTTCGGGCACAGCGGCGAAACCGCCCTGCGGGAAATTTTCCAGGGCCGCTTCCTGCACTACGAACAGAGTCTGAGGGTGGTCGACGTCCTCGAAAACAACGGCAAGGGACTGAACCTGACCTACGAGGTTCGTGACGGCATCCTCAAGCACTCCAAGGGCTACGGGCGGGTGATCCCCGAGGACCCCACCGAGTTGGCCGCCACGATCGAGGGGCGGATCGTGCGGATTGCCGATATCATCGCCTATCTCAACCACGACCTTGACGACGCCATCCGCAGCAGGGTGATTGCCGAAGAGCAGGTGCCGGCGATCTGCACCCGGACCCTGGGCAGCTCTCACAGCCAGCGGGCCGCCACCATGATCCGGGACCTGGTGTTCGCCAGCACCGTCAGCGCCGACCCCCGGGCCCTGCGTATGAGCGACCCCGTGCACGAGGCGATGATGATCCTGCGCCAGTTTTTGTTTGAAAATGTCTACCGCGCGCCGCTGGTCCACAACGAATTTGTGAAGGCCAAAAAAATTTTGACGGAATTGTTCACCTATTTTCTGGACCACCCGGACATGCTGCAAGAACAATTGGCGGATATGGAGATTCTCGGCTGCGACCACCAGGAGCAGTCCCGGGAGCGGATTGTCTGCGATTTGATTGCCACCATGACCGACCGCAATGCCCTCGAGCTGTATGCAAGAATTTTTTTCCCGTCGCGTCTGGTCTGACGGCGCTGGAGACCGCGATGATTCCCCGGCATGACCGCAACCGCTGCCCGGAGGGGGCCCTGGCGCCTTTCCGCGACCGTCTGCAGGCGCTCTATGCCCGCATGGACCGGGCCTACCAGGCCGCCGCGCGGTGCTACGGGTTCGACTGCCAGGGCTGCGACGAGAGCTGCTGCCGGACCCGTTTTGATCATCATACCCTGCTGGAATATCTGTACCTTCGAGAGGGGCTGGCACGCCTGGCGCCCGAGGTCCAGGCGGCCGTTCGCCGGCGGGCGGCCGAGGTGTGTTGTGAAACCGCGGCATTGGAACGCCAAGGCCTGCCGATCCGGGTGATGTGTCCGCTGAACCAGGACGGCCGCTGCCGGCTATACGCCTTTCGGCCCATGATCTGCCGGCTGCACGGCATTCCGCATGAACTCAGGCCTCCCGGACGACCGGTGTCTTACGGGCCTGGATGCCCTCTCTTTTCCGAGCGCCACGCCCGGCAGGCCTACGTTGCTTTCGACCGCAGCCCCCTATACGCCCGTATGGCGCGCCTCGAGCAGGAGATTCGGCGGTCCCTGGGCTTTGGGGCGCGCCTGAAAATGACGGTTGCCGAGATGCTCGCCGATGAAACCGCGGGCGCCGCCGATACCCCGAGGAGCCTCCAGGATGCGCTACGTTGACCCCCAAACGCTCGACCAGCTGCCCGGCACCCGGCTGGAAGAAAACGACACCTTCCGTTTCCGCTGCCACCCCGTCGTCGCCTGCTTCAACCGGTGCTGCCGCAACCTGAACCTTTTCCTTTACCCCTACGACGTCCTGCGCCTCAAAAAGCGGCTGGGGGTATCCTCCGACCACTTCCTGGAGCACTATGTGGACGTGGTCCTGCGGGATGCCAGTTTTTTCCCGGAAGTTCTGCTGCGCATGTCCGCCGACGCCGAGAAAACCTGCCCCTTTCTGACCCCGGCGGGCTGTTCGGTCTACCCGGACCGACCCGATGCCTGCCGGACATTTCCCCTGGAGCAGGGGGTGCTGTTCGACGCGGCCAAAAATGAAGCGCGGATGGTGACCTTTTTCCGGCCGCCGGATTTTTGCATGGGCCAGCATGAGGAAAAGACCTGGACGCCGAAAACCTGGGAGCTGGACCAGGAGGCGGCGGTGTATCACCGCATGACCGCCCGCTGGGCCGAGTTGAAGCGCCTCTTTCAGCAAGATCCCTGGGGGGCCGAAGGCCCCGCGGGGCCGCGCGCCAAAATGGCATTCATGGCGCTCTACAATCTGGACCGTTTCCGGGAGTTTATTTTCCAGAGCAGTTTTCTCACGCGCTATGCCGTCAAACCGGTCATTCAGAAAAAAATCAGAAAGGACGACACGGCCCTGCTGAAATTCAGCCTGGAGTGGGTCGGGTTTTTCGTCTGGGGCCTCAGGAGCGATTCCTTGCGCCCGCGCTAGCCGGCGCCTGCCGGGGGGCGATGGTCACAGGACCCCTGTGGGCATCGGGGCCACTGCCTCCCCGCCCAGCACATAGCCGCCGTCCAGTCGCAGGACGGCTCCGGTCATGTAGGGGGCGTCTTCGATCACAAACCGGACCGCCTTGACCACATCGCTGATTGTCCCGGTCCGGCCGAGCAGGGTGTGGTTCCGCACGGCCTGCCGTTCTTCGGCCGTCAGCAACCCCCAGCCCCTGGTGTGCTCGGCATGGCGGGTTTCGAAGATGCCCAGCATGATCTCGTTTACCCGCACCGCCGGCGCCGCCGCACGGGCCCAGGTTTCCGTCAAAAGCGAAACCCCGCGGTTGGCGGCGGCATAGCCGTCGTTGAAAATCAGGCTGGCCGGCCCGGATCGTCCCACCACGCCGGCGATGGAGGAAAAATTGATGACCGCACCGTCGCCGGAGGCCTTCAGGTGGGGCAAAGCGGCGTTGAACACCCACCACTTGGCCCTCAGGGTGGTGGCCATTTCCAGGTCCCACTGCTCCGGGACATAGGCGCCGTGGACCACCGGCCAGCCTCCGCGCTCGATATTGTTGACGAGGATGTCCAGGCGGCCGAAACGCTCGATCGTCCGGGCCACCAGCCCCTCGATCTGGCCGGCTTCGAGCAGGTTGGTGCGCCGGATCATCTGCCGTTCGCCGTAAGGAGCGAACGCCGCCTGCATCTCCGGCAGGCTCTCTTCCCAGTCGTAGTAGGTCGTCACGACCCTGGCGCCGGCCTCGGCCAGGGCCAGGGCGACGGCCCGGCCGATGCCCTTGATGCCGCCCAACACCAGGGCGACCTTTTCGGTGATGGCCATGGCGATCCTCCTTTCCTTGTTGACGCCACCCCGCTCGGCGGTCGGCTTCCGCCCGAACCGTCAGCCAAAGCGGTGCTGGGGCTTACGATCGGCCTGCCGCATGGCCGGCAAACGCCTTTTTCCAGTAGTCCAGGGCAAACGCCAGGAGGGCGTCGTCGTCGGTTTCCAGGCTTTCCAGGGGCGGTGGGTCGCCGGCCGCCGATGGGGTCTGGCGCTTTTCCCGGATTGTCAGTCGAAAGGCATCCAGATCGTAGCAGGCCTGGTAAAAAAGGCGCTGCATGGCCACCGGGAGCGGCCCGGGCGCCAGGCGGTTTTTGAGGCCGATGACCGCCATCAGCAGGTCGTTCATCCGGTTGTAAACTGCCAAATCCTGATCGCCCAGCCATTCCCGGACGGTTTGCCCCCGGGCTTGCAGGTGGCCCTGACAGTGGGGCTCCTTCATCAGGAAGAAGCGTTCCGTTGTCTGGCCGCCGCCCCTGACGCGCGAAACCATGCGTATCAGGGGGTAGGTTCGGCAGGCCGCCGGGCGGTCAGGATAGACACTGCAGCCTTGCGGGGTGACAAATGGGCATCTCAGCTGAGACCCGCCGCTGGGCTTCAGGGTTACCACCGGCAGCCCCGACCCCGGTCCGGTGTGCTGAGCGGTAAACCTTTTTAGAAATTCGCCGGATGTCAGGCCCAGGCGCCGTTTGATACGCAGCACGTCGTAGGGCGTCAGGAACTGGTTGAGGTCCCGGCAGCATTCGTTGAAGCACGGCACCCCCGGGTTGCAGGCAAAGGTGAAGGGGTCCTCCAGGGAAAGCGGTATTATTTCGCAGTTGTCGGTCGCCATCGCGCTTCCGGCTATTTAAGGGTTTCGGACTGACGGGCAGGACGCCGCCAAAAATTTTGTAGTTGGTAGCAGGTTCAGACCGCTTGTCAATGAATTTGTTTGGGGGCGCTGTGGGCGAAGGAAGGCCATATGTAGTGTGTGCCGAAAAAACGTCATCCAGATATGGTGATTTTCGATTAGGGGGCTGGAACCATTGAAATTTTTTGGCGAAGGCGCTTTGAAACTTATTGACATCGGCGTTGGTGGGTGCTACTAGAAAATCCACAAAATAATTTACCCATGCCTGGATGTATCTGCCTGCACCAAATGAGCGATTCAGGACCGACTGATCGGGGGCGACCAACGACCCTGAAAATCCACAACAGGATCGCCTGAATTGAGCGAAATATCGGAAGAAGTCAAAGCCATTATCAAAAAAACGGCCAAGAAACTCACCGGTTCCCAGCGTCGGGAGTTCATTGCGGAAATCACCAATGAACTCTTCGGCGGGAGTGCCCGCAAAGCCGAACGCGAATTCGGCTGGGGGCGCGCGACGGTTCACAAGGGAATCCGCGAGTTGGCGACCGGGATCGAGTGTCTGGACAATTATTCGGCTCGCGGAAAAAAGAAGACCGAAGAGAAGACACCCCAACTGATCGCCGATATTCAGTCCATTTTTGATAAGGACGGCCAGCTGGTTCCCGAATTCAAATCAGAATTTCCCCATGGTAAGATCACCGCGCGCGCTGTGCGTCGGGTGCTGGTCAAACGTTTCGGCTACCGCGACGACCAGCTGCCCAGTGAAAATACCATCGGCAATATCCTCAATCGGCTGGGCTATCGCCCGGGAAGCCTCCTGGCGGCCCCGCTGGCCGAGGGTGATGCCACCGCTTCCCGCGCGATCAAAAGGACCGCCGCCAAGGGGCGTGAGGACAAGCTGCTGCAGCTGGTCGACAATGCCAGGCGGGGCAGGCGTGTTTAGGCCTGACCCGGCGGCGTGGGGGCGAAAGGGCGTTGAGGTCGATTAAATTCGGGTAAGCTAATTATTGGAATTTTGTTCGCCGCGGCGGGTTTTCAGTGCTGAAAATTCCGATTGTCAGGCCCGGGATTTGGTGGTAAGCAGATAAAAAATTTACCGGGTAGGGTCATCACCTTTTGGATAAAATCTTTAGTTGGCCAGCAATTTTTCGGCCACCACGACGAAGGGAGGTGTGAAAAGCTTAATTCGTTTGGTTGTTGCGCACAGGTGAGTAGAACGGAAATTCTTACCACGAAAATCAGGAGGTATACTCGATGCCAACTTATGTAATTCAGGAAAAGTGTGACGGCTGCAAGGGCGGCGACAAGACTGCATGTATGTACATTTGCCCGAACGACCTGATGGTCCTCGATCCCAATGCGATGAAGGCCTACAACCAGGAGCCGGATCAGTGCTGGGAATGTTTTTCTTGCGTCAAGATCTGCCCGACCCAGGCGATCGAGGTTCGCGGGTACTCCGACTTTGTGCCCCTGGGAAGCAGCGTTATGCCGATGCTGGGGACCGAGGACGTCATGTGGACCTGTAAATTCAGAAACGGCCTCATCAAGCGCTTCAAGTTCCCCATCCGGACCACCCCCGAAGGCGCAGCCAACGCCTACAAGGAACTCAAGGGCAAGGATCTTGAAAGCGACCTGCTGTCCACCGAAGAGGCCGACGGCTACAAGGTTCCCAGACCGAAGGGCCTCTAATCAGGTTTGCGGAAACGATGCAGTCCGAATGACCCACTAAAAATCCCAATTTCCTTAAGGAGGAAGCAATATGGCAATTCCCAATAAAGCGATGGGTGAACTCAAAGCCGTGAAAGACCCGGAAGTCGAGGAGCGCGAAGTTGACATCTTGATCGTCGGCGGTGGTATGGCGGCCTGCGGCGCTGCGTTCGAAATCAAAAAATGGATGGCGCCTGGACAGTCCGTTCTGCTGTGCGACAAGGCCGCCATGGAGCGCAGCGGCGCCGTCGCCCAGGGCCTTTCCGCGATCAACACCTACGTCGGCAGCAATGCCCCCGAGGACTACGTTCGCATGGTGCGCAACGACCTGATGGGCCTGGTGCGCGAGGACCTGATCTACGATCTCGGCTGCCATGTGGATGACTCGGTTCATCTGTTCGAGGAGTGGGGGCTTCCGATCTGGAAGAAAAGCGAGGACGGGAAGACCCTCGACGGTAAAAAAGGCCAGAAGATGGGCACCCTGAAAGCCGGTGCCACCCCGGTCCGCACCGGTAAATGGCAGATCATGATCAACGGCGAGTCCTACAAGCGCATCGTCGCTGAAGCCGCCAAGCTGGCGATCGGGGACGAGAACATTATCGAGCGCTGCTTTATCGTCAAGCTGCTGCTGGATGCCAAGCGTGAAAACCAGATCGCCGGTGCTGTCGGCTTTTCCGTGCGTGAAAACAAAGTCTACATCATCAAGTGCAAGACCATGATGGTGGCCTGCGGCGGTGCGGTCAACATTTACCAGCCGCGCAGCGTCGGCGAGGGCAAGGGCCGCGCCTGGTATCCGGTCTGGAACGCCGGCTCCACCTACACCATGTGCATGCAGGTCGGCGCCGAACTCTCCATGATGGAAAACCGTTTCACCCCGGCCCGTTTCAAGGACGGTTACGGCCCGGTCGGTGCGTGGTTCCTGCTGTTCAAGGCCAAATCCCTCAACGGTCTGGGTGAAAACTTCGCCGCCAGCGATGCCGCCAAGGCCGAACTGGCCACCTATGCACCTTACGGGACGGCCGCGATCACCCCCACCTGTCTGCGTAACCACCTGATGCTCTTCGAGATGAAGGAAGGCCGCGGGCCGATCATGATGGACACCGTGACCGCCCTGGCCGAAATCGGCAAGACCATGGACAAGAAGGAACTCAAGCACCTGGAGTCCGAAGCCTGGGAAGACTTCCTTGACATGACTTGCGGTCAGGCCAACCTGTGGTGCGCCACCAACACCGAACCGGAGAAGAAAAACTCCGAAATCATGCCCACCGAACCGTACCTGCTGGGCTCGCACTCCGGCTGCTGTGGCTTCTGGGTTTCCGGCCCGGACTATGACTGGGTCCCGGATGCCTACAAAATCAAAGCCGACAACGGCAAGGTTTACAACCGCATGACCACCGTCAACGGTCTGTTCACCTCCGGCGACGGCGTCGGCTGCTCCGGCCACAAGTTCTCCTCCGGCTCCCACGCCGAAGGCCGTATGGCCGCCAAGCAAATGGTTCGCTACGCCAAGGATCACGCCGACTTCAAGCCATCCCTCAAAGAGTCCAAGGAAGAACTGGTCGACATCGTCTACAAGCCGGTCCGCACCTTCCTGGAGCACTCCCAGTACACCACCGCCATCGACATCAACCCCAACTACCTCAAACCTTCCGGAATGGCCATGCGGCTGATGAAGGCCACCAACGAATACGGCGGCGGAACCGCCACCTTCTATCAGACCACCAGCAAGAACCTGGAGATCGTCATGGATCTGCTCCAGACCATGCGTGAGGACAGCGAGAAGCTGGCGGCCGGTGACCTGCACGAACTGATGCGCTGCTGGGAAATCTACCACCGCATCTGGACGGTGGAATCTCACCTGCGTCACATCCAGTTCCGCAAAGAAACCCGCTACCCCGGCTTCTACTACCAGTGCGACCATCCGGGGCAGGACGACAAGAATTGGTTCTGCTTCGTCAACTCCAAGTACGACCCGAAAGCGCAGAAATGGGATATCTTCAAGAAAGACTACATCAAGATTATCCCGGATTGATGACATGCCGGTAACGGTATAGCAGCAGCTGCCTCCAGGTATCTTTGGATACCTGGAGGTTTTTCATTAAAACGATGGAGCCGATACGTCTCGGAGAGGGCGTGGGGAACGGTTTCCCGCAAGGGGAAAGTAAAGGTTTCTTAAGCCTGGGAATGCTTTTTTATGTACCATTACCTGTCTGGATCGATCCCGCCCTCCAATGGCAAATTCGAAGTTCATGCACATGCCAGTCAGCGCCTTAATCAACGGAAACACACTATGCACGGAGGGATAGCATGACACTAGACAACGCAGCCCCTGCAAACGGAAGCATTATGGTTGTTGGAGGAGGGATTAGCGGGTTGACCACGGCCCTTGAAGCTGCCGAGGTGGGGTACGAGGTGATTCTGGTCGAAAAGAATCCTTACCTGGGCGGCAGAGTTGCGCAGCTGAACCAATATTTTCCCAAGCTATGCCCCCCGACCTGCGGGCTCGAAATCAATTTCAGGCGGATCAAAGACAATCCCAGGATCAAAGTTCTGACCCTCGCCGAAGTCGAAAAGGTCAGTGGTGCGCCCGGCAGCTATGATGTCGCCGTGCGGATCACCCCCCGGTACGTCAATGAAAACTGCACGGCCTGCGGCGCCTGCGCCGAAGCCTGTCAGACCGAGATCGCCAACGATTTCAATTTTGGGATGGACCGCACCAAGGGCGCCTACCTGCCCCACGCCATGGCCTTTCCCGCCAGGTTCGTGATCTGCCCCCAAATCATCGGCACCGAAGACGCCCAGCGCTGCAAAGAGGCCTGCAAGTACGATGCGGTCGACCTCGAAATGCAGCCCAAAACCCTCGACCTGCAGGTCGGGGCGATTGTCTGGGCCACCGGCTGGGAGCCCTACGATGCCAGCCGGATCGACAACCTTGGCTTCGGCCGCTATCAGAACATTGTCACCAACATGATGCTCGAGCGCATGGCGGCCTTCAACGGACCGACCCAGGGCAAGATCCAGCGGCCCTCCGACGACAAGGCACCGCAAAGCATCGCTTTCGTGCAGTGTGCCGGTTCCAGGGACGAAAACCATCTCCCTTACTGCTCCTACATCTGCTGCATGGCCTCGCTGAAGCACGCCACCTACGTCCGGGCGCAGTACCCGGAGGCGAAGGTTTACATCTTCTACATCGATCTCAGGGCGCCGGGCCAGCGCTATGAAAAGTTTTACCAGAAAATCAAGGAGGACCCGAATGTCTTCCTGATCAAAGGCAAGGTTGCGGAGGTCAGCGAAGACCCGCACACCGGCAACCTGACGGTGGTGGCCGAAAATGCCGTGACCGGCCAAAAAATCCACCAGACGGTTGACATGGTGGTCCTCGCCACCGGCATGCAGCCGACCGCGGCCAATGTAAAACTTCCCGCTGACCTGAAGTATACCGACGATGGTTTCATCATCAACGACTTTGAAAAGGGCGGTATGTTCGCAGCAGGGTGTGCCAACAAGCCGGCCGACGTCGTCTCCTGCAACCAGAATGCAACCGGTATGGCCCTTAAGGCGATTCAAACCCTGAAGCGGTAGGAGGTTTATTCATGGACAAGAAGTATGGTGTTTACATCTGCGAAGGTTGTGGCATTGGAGAATCCCTGGACATCGAGGCCTTGAAGGGTATTCCGGAAGAAGAGGGGCTGCCGGTAAAAACCCACGCCTGCCTCTGCGGTCCCCAAGGGGTCGAGCTACTCAAAAAAGACATCGGCGAAAAGGGCATCAACACCCTGGTGATCGCCGCCTGCTCCCGCCGGGTGAATTTCGATGTCTTCCGCTTTGACGGCTGCATCGTCGACCGCGTCAATCTGCGCGAGCAGGTCGTGTGGTCCCACCCGCGTTCCGAATTCCCGGCCCTTACGGCAGAGCAGAAAGAAGACGATGACAACTTCGACCGCGTTCAGATGCTGGCCGAAGACTACATCAAAATGGGAATGGCGCGGGTCGAGAAGATCACTCTGCCCGAGCCGCACAAGCTCGAGAACCTCAGCCGCAAGATCCTGGTCATCGGCGGCGGGATCACCGGGATGTCCGCCGCCCTGGATGCCGCCAAGGCCGGCTACGAGGCCACCATCGTTGAAAAAACGGCTCAACTCGGCGGTCACGCCAACCACTGGCGCAAACAACTGCCGATCGCCAATCCTTACGACCGCCTGATTTCCCCGATCGTTGGCGACCTCGTCAAAGCGGTCGCGGCCAGCCCCAAAATTACCGTCAAGACCAATACCGTGGTGGCCCGTATTGCCGGGGAGCCCGGTGAATTTACCGTCAGCCTGAAAAAGCCCACGGAAAAGATCGAATTCGATGTTCCCTTTCCGCTGCCCGACGACATGAAGGTCGATGAAAGCGGAAAAGAGCTGGAGGCCGAAAAGCTTCACGAAGTTTACATGGAGTACAACAAGGGCAAAAAAGACATCCTGACCCTCGACCCCGATGGCGAGCTTTATGGCGCCGTCATTCTCGCCGCCGGTTGGCGCCCATACGCGCCCACGGACGGCGAGTTCGCGCACCTGGGGTTGGGCCAGTTCGCGGACGTCGTCACCAACCACCAGTTCGAAGAGCTGGCCGCCAAGGGCAAGATCACCCGGCCCTCCGACGGCAAAGAGGCCAAGTCGGTCGTCTTCATCCAGAGCCCCGGGCAGGGCAACGACAAGGATTTTGATTTTGCCGGATCGGTCACCAGCCTGGTGGCCCTCAAACAGGCCAAATATGTCCGCGAGGATTTTAGCGACGGCAAGGCCTTCGTGTTCTACCAGCACATGCGGACCCCCGGCCTGTCGGAAAATTTCTACAAGAGCATTCAGCAGGACCCCGGCATTTTCCTGACCAAGGGCGAGGTGGTCGCGGTGACCCAGGGCGGCAGCGGCCTCATGGTTGAAGCCGACAACACCCTGCTGGGCGAAAAGATCAAGGTCAATGCCGACATGGTGGTGCTGGGAACCGGAATGGTGCCCGCGACCGCCGACGACCCGGTCATCAACCTGGCCTATCGCCAGGGCCCCGGCTTCCGCGATATCGGGCTTTTCAACGGCTATGCAGACTCCAACTTCATCTGCTTTCCCTATGAAACCCAGAGAACCGGTATCTACGCCGCAGGCGGTGTCCGGCGCAGCATGACCGCCGAGGAGTCCATCGAGGATGCCAGCGGCGCCGCCCTCAAGGCCATTCAGTGCCTGGAGTCCGTCAACCGCGGGGTCTCTGTCCATCCGCGTTCGGGCGACATGAGCTTCCCGGATTTCTTTTTTCAGCGCTGCACCCAGTGCAAGCGCTGCACCGCGGAGTGTCCCTTCGGGGCCCTGGACGACGATGCCAAGGGCACCCCGAAGCCCAATCACACCCGCTGCCGTCGCTGCGGCACCTGCATGGGGGCCTGCCCCGAGCGGATCATCGGATTTGCCGACTACAACATCGACAGTGTCGGGTCCATGGTGAAGGCCGTGCGCGTGCCCTCCGAGGATGACTACGCCGAGCCGCCCTTCCGGATCCTTGGGCTGGTGTGCGAGAACGACGCCTACCCGGCGCTGGATATTGCGGGTTTGAACCGCCTGAGCTACTCCGCCGATGTGCGCTTTGTCCCGGTCCGCTGTTTGGGGTCGGTCAACGTCATCTGGATCAAGGACGCTCTTTCCCAGGGGATGGACGGCGTTTTTCTCCTGGGCTGCAAGCACGGGGATGACTACCAGTGCCACTTCGTCAAAGGCAGCGAGCTGGCGGAAGTGCGCATGAAGAAAATCGGTGACGCCCTCGCCAGCCTTGCGCTGGAAGAGGAACGGGTCAGACAGTTCGAGGTGGCCATCGACGACTACCACAAGCTGCCCGAAATGATCAATTCCTTTGTGAAAAGCGTTGAAGAACTCGGTCCGAACCCCTTCAAGGGATTCTAGTGACGATGACCATTTGGCGGCGGGCGTTCGCCTGGCCGGCCCGCCGCCAGAGCTGACCTGCGTTAGGAGGGAAAAGAAATGGCCGAAGCCTACGTTGTTGAACCTGATCTGGATTTTATCAAGGAAGTCGGCGCGTTGGGGGGTGAAGACCTTAAAAAGTGCTATCAGTGTGCAACCTGTTCGGTTGCCTGCCCGATTTCACCCGATACCAAACCGTTTCCCCGCAAGGAGATGATTGCCGCCTCCTGGGGGTTGAAAGACAAGTTGCTCGGCAGTGCCGATATCTGGTTGTGCCACAACTGCGGGGACTGCAATGTCCTGTGCCCGCGGACGGCCAAACCGGGGGAGGTTCTGGCGGCCATCCGGCAATACGCCATCAAGGCCTACGCGACACCCAAAAAGCTGGCCGAGATGGTCAACGACCCCAAGAAGCTGCCCATCCTGGCGGCGATTCCGGCGGTGATCATCCTGGGCCTGGGGTTTTTGTTCAAGCTGCTCGGAATCGATTGGCTCAATATCCCCCCGGGTGGCGATGAGATCGTGCATTCCCATTTCATCCACACCACCCTGGTGGACATCATCATGATTCCCACCTTTCTCTTTGGCGTTGGGGTATTCGCCCTGGGGCTGAAACGCTTTTTGAACGATATTCACCAGAACGCGCTGCTGGAAGGCAAAACCGACAAGCAGAAGATCGACCCCGTCGGCTTCGCCCAGGCGTTTATCCGGATCTTGCCGACCATCCTGAAGCATCGCAAGTTTTCGGAGTGCACCGAAAACAACGAGCGCTCCACGGCCCACATGATGGTCTTTTTCGGTTTTGTCGGGTTGTTTATCGTCACCAACATCTTTTTCGTGGTGATGTATGGCTTCGGGATCCACGGACCTTATCAACAGATCAACCCGGTCAAGTGGCTGGCCAATGTGAGCGGGGTCGCGCTGGTTATCGGCAGTTTGCTGATGATCAAAAGCCGGCTGGATAAGAAAGACCAGAAGAGCTACTATAAAGACTGGTTTCTGCTCGGACTGGCGCTGGGTCTCGGGCTGACCGGAATGCTGACCCAGATGACCCGCCTGGCGGGGTTTGGCGGGGTTTCCTACACCCTCTATTTCATCCACCTGCTGTTTATCTGGGGCCTTTTTGCCTACACGCCGTTTAGCAAGCTGGCGCATCTCGTCTATCGAACGGTTGCCATGACCTACGCCGAGTACGCCAACCGCAAATAGTGCACCCGACAGCATCGGCGAATGCCGGCGGATAAACGGGGGGGGCCGTTTTTAAACGGTCTCCCCCGTTTTGCTGGCGGACTGGGTAAGAAAACCGGATCAGGCCGGTGGCCATAAAAAAAGGCGGGTGTTGGAGACAAAAAGAGGGAGGCGCCGCGATTGGCGGCGCCTCCCTCTTTATTGTGTTCCGAGAGTGTCTTTAAGGGCGGCTACTTGGACTTGCCGGTGGCGGCGCCATGCAGTTTGACCTCGACTTTCTCGGTCAGCCCTTCATAGTACTTCCGCAGGATCTTGACGACTTCATCACGTCCAAAGTGATCGGGCAGTTCCCCGCCTTCGGAGAGCAGCTTGCGCAGCATGGTTCCGGAGAGCAGGACGCGGTCTTCCTTGGAATGCGGGCAGGTGCGCAGGGAGGCCATGCCGTCGCACTTGAAGCAGTAGAAGGTCCAGTCGATCTTGAGCGGCCGGCACACCAGGGCCTTGCCGGGCTGGGTAGGCATGGGGATCTTGTCGAAAATCGTCTGGGCTTCAAACATGCCGTAGAAATCTCCAACCCCGGCGTGGTCGCGGCCGATGATCATCTTGGAGCAGCCGTAGTTCTGGCGGAAGGTGGCGTGCAGGAGAGCTTCCCGGGGGCCGGCATAGCGCATGTCAAGGGGGTAGCCGCCCTGGACGACGTTCTTGTCGACGAAGTAGTGTTTGACCAGGGCGTCGATGCATTCCACCCGCACCTCGGCCGGAATGTCGCCGGGCTTGAGGTTGCCGACCAGGGAGTGGATGTAAACCCCGTCACAGACTTCAACGGCGATCTTGCAGAGGTATTCGTGGGAGCGGTGCATGGGGTTGCGCAGCTGGAGGGCGGCGACATCCGACCAGCCCTTTTCATCGAAAATCCTGCGGGATTCAGCCGGGCGCTGGTAAACCCCGGGGTATTTGGTGGGGTAATCGCTTTCACTGAGGACCTTGACCGGGCCGGCCAGGCAGAAGTCTTTCTGCTCCATAACCATTTGGACACCGGGGTGGTCGTCTTTGGCGATCTTCCAGAATTCCTCAGGGGTGGCCGTACCTTCGCCCATGTAGACCTTCTCACACTCGAACTTCTTGTCGGCCGCGCTCATGGCGAATTTTTCGGTGACTTTCATGGTGGCCATCATTTCGCCGTGTTTTTCATCGAAGAGCGCGATTTCATCGCCTTCCTTGATGGCGCGGGCATCTTCAGCCGAAGCGGAAAGAGTCACCGGGATGGGCCAGAAGGTACCGTCGGCCAGCAAAAAGTTTTCGCAGACGCCTTTCCAGTCCGCTCTGGTCATAAAACCGGTCAGCGGGCTGAACCCGCCGATGCCCATCATGATCAGATCGCCCTTTTCGCGGTCAGAGATCGACACCTTTTTAAGACCTGCGGCTTTTTTCTTTTCAGCGGCAAGCTCAGCGCCTTCCAGAAGGCAGCAAGTCAGGCCTTTTCCACCATGAGGGGGGATCAAATTACTCATCTCTTTCCGTCTCCTTATTGTTGGGTTAAAAGTTGCGGTGATCAACGCCGTCGTGTTATCAATTAAGATTCTATCCTCTAATCGGGAATGGAAATTTTGTCAAGAAGAAATGCCGCTCGGATGACCGGATAGGCCTGCGCGCAGTCGGCCGCCGGTAGAAAAAACCGACGGGCCGGATCGCGGCTGAAAAGCCGTCTTTCACCCCAAAACGGCATTGGGCAGGGATAGGGGGGCAATGGCGGAGAGAGAGGGATTCGAACCCTCGGTGGAACTTTCGCCCCACACTCGCTTAGCAGGCGAGCGCCTTCAGCCGACTCGGCCATCTCTCCATCGCGGGTGGCGGAGGGAGTAGGATTCGAACCCACGGAGCTTTGACACTCAACGGTTTTCAAGACCGCCGCCTTAAACCACTCGGCCATCCCTCCCTAATTTCAGCAGATTCCTATAGCATTGCCCTTTTTTGAGGTCAATAAATTTATTGTGTCGGTTCGCCCAGCCCGACACAGGACGGCCGGGGTGATTGCCGCAGCACCTCCAGCCAGCCAGGCGGTAAAATGGACAAAGTGGGCCGAATGGTATTCAGTTGCTTGACAGCCATTTTTGTTTTTGTTAGACCCCTAAAAAATTTGGCTGTTATCAAGCCCTCAAAACAGGGCTGGGTTCCCCGGTCGGCTTCGGACCAGCTCCCTTGCGTGAGCCCCTGCCTGCCGAACAGTGTCCGATGGGCCGCGCCCTCCGCGGACGGCTTACGGCGCAGAGGGGGGCTCTTTGCGTAACCCCCCGCAGCGAATCGGTGGGGTGAGCGGTAAGCGAAGTTTTCGCTTGACGAAATTTTGATTGCCGGTTTAGGGTGTGTCGAACCTTTTTCTCTGTTTTTATAGGTTTTTAGGTCCTTATGCACAGTTCGGGCGACCCCCGTGGACAGCCTTTTAAGGTCGTTTTTGCGGCCTGGGGCCGGTTTTTGGCGCCATCTTGACGTTCGGCAGGCTTGGCGCTGGCCGCGGATTACGTCAAGCGGTTGAACTATCGACCGGCCGCGGGCAATTTCGACAGTCGCAAAGGGAAAGTCAGCGCGTTTGACCGGCATTTTGCCGCGGTCGTTTCTGCTGTTACTACATCAAGGAGGTGTAGATGGAAAAGGAAAAGGAATTTTACGCGAGGATCGAGGCCAAAAGCGTCTCACGAAGGGACTTCATGAAATTCTGCACGTTCCTCACCGCGACCATGGGCCTTTCGGCCGCCTACGTGTCGAAAGTGGCCCAAGTTTTCGCGGCCCCCAGCCAGCGGCCGCCGGTTATCTGGCTGCACTTCGCGGAGTGCACGGGCTGCAGCGAAGCCACGTTGCGTGCCATGTTCCCCTGGATCGATGAGCTGCTGCTGGAAGTTCTCTCCATGGAATACCACGAGACGATCATGGCCGCCGCCGGTCGTCAGGCCGAAGAGCAGCTGCACGCGGCCGTTGAAAAATACAAGGGAAAATTCATCTGCGTCTGCGAGGGTGCGGTGGCAACCAAGTATGACGGCGGTTACGGCAAAATCGGGGGCCGGACCTTCCTGGAAATCGCCAAAGAGGTCTGCCCCCAGGCCGCCGCGGTGGTCTGCATCGGCCAGTGTTCCGCCTTCGGCGGGATCCAGGCGGCGGCCCCCAATCTGGGCGGCTGGAAGGGGGTCGGCGAGGTCCTTGGCATCAAGACCATCAACATTGCGGGCTGCCCCCCCAACCCGATCAATTTCGTCGGCACCATCGTCAACTACCTGCTTTTTGGAAAGCTGCCCGCCGTGGACGACCTCGGACGCCCGCTGTTTGCCTACGGCAAGACCGTCCACGATCAGTGCCCCCGACGATCCCACTTCGAAAACGAGGAGTTTGTCGAGGAATTCGGCTCGCCGGAAGCCGCCATGGGCTACTGCCTCTACAAGGTCGGTTGCCGCGGTCCGGAAACCTACAACAACTGTCCGATCGCAAAGTTCAATGACGGCACCAGCTGGCCGGTGGAGGCAGGCCACCCCTGCCTGGGCTGCAGCGAGCCCCAATTCTGGGACAAGATGACGCCTTTTTATGAGCCCCTGTAGGGGCCGGGCCGCCGCTAAAAAGGAATTACCCCCAAGTAGAACAAGGAGAAAATATGGGTAAAAGAATTACCATCGATCCGATCACGAGAATAGAGGGGCACCTGCGCATCGAAGTCGAGGTGGAGGGCGGCAAGGTGGTCAACGCCTGGAGCTCCGGGACGCTTTTCCGGGGCATCGAGGTCATTCTGCAGGGCCGTGACCCGCGGGACGCCCACCATTTCGTGCAGCGCAGCTGCGGGGTGTGCACCTACGTACATGCCTTGGCCTCGGTGCGCGCGGTGGACGACGCCGTCGGCATCAAGATGCCCGTCAATGCCCGCCTGATCCGCAATCTGCTGCACGGCGCGCAGTACCAGCACGATCACATCGTTCACTTTTACCATCTGCACGCCCTCGACTGGGTGGACATCGTCAGCGCCCTCAAGGCCGATCCGGCCAAAACCGCCGCGTTGGCGGACAACACCAGCAATGCGCCCTGGGGCGGCAGGCAGTATTTCAAAAATGTCCAGGTCCGGCTTCAGACCTTCGTGGACAGCGGCCAGTTGGGGCCCTTTGCCAACGCCTACTGGGGCCATTCGGCCTACAAGCTGCCACCCGAAGCCAATCTGATGGCCGCCGCGCACTACATCGAAGCCCTGCGTATCCAGGCCAAGGCCGCCCGCCTGCACGCCATTTTCGGCGGTAAAAACCCCCACCCACAGTCCCTGGTGGTGGGCGGGGTGACCTCGGTCGCGGACCTGGTTCCCGACCGGATCGCCGAATTCCTTTACATCACCAAGGAAACCCATGACTTCGTCAAGAACGTCTACATCCCCGACCTGTTGGCCGTGGCCTCGTTTTACAAGGAGTGGGGCGGGATCGGCGGCTGCACCAACTTTTTGACCTATGGCGATTTCCCGGCCAGCGAGCAGGAGCCGGAGAGCTTCTACATGCCCCGCGGGGTGATCCGCAAGCGCGACCTGGCCAACATCGAAATGGCGGACCAGCAAAAGGTCACCGAAGACGTGACCCGCGCCTGGTACCTCAAATCGGCGCCCAAGCACCCCTTTGAAGGTGAAACCCGGCCCATCCCCGAAAACCCCAAATTCAGCCCCGAGAAAGGCAAATATTCGTGGGTCAAGGCCCCGCGCTACGACGGCCTGCCGTGCGAAGTGGGGCCGCTGGCGCGCGTGCTGGTGGCCTACGGCAAGGGCCACGCGGACATCAAGCCGTTAGTGGACAGCACCCTCAAACAGCTGGACATCCCGGCCAGCGCCCTTTTCTCGACCCTCGGGCGGACCGCCGCCCGCGGGCTGGAAACCGTGGCGATCGGCGAGGTCATGCAGGGTTGGGTGACCGAGTTGGTGGAAAACCTCAAAAGCGGCGACACCAAGACCTACCAGCCCTACGAAATGCCCCAGACCGCCCAGGGGGTGGGTCTCAACGACGTCCCGCGCGGGGCCCTCGGGCACTGGATCCGTATCGAAAACGGCAAGATCGGCAACTACCAGTACGTGGTCCCCTCCACCTGGAACCTGGGACCGCGGGACGGCGGCGGCAACCTGAGCCCGGTGGAGGAGGCCCTGATCGGTACCCCGGTCGCCGACCCCCAAAAGCCGCTGGAGGTGCTGCGCACGGTCCACTCCTTCGACCCCTGTCTGGCCTGTGCGATTCATGTCATTGACCCCCACTCCAACGAAGTGTATAAGATCAGAGTGGTGTAAACGTCGCAGCTGACAGCACTCCCGGCCTACCCGCGGGTAGGCCGGGAGTGCTGTCAGCTGCGACGTTTACACCACTCTGATCTTATACACTTCGT